>MDTB01047165.1_pt1 | contig 11981 bp, 8 predicted proteins | sample 811161 | NCBI WGS metagenome assembly MDTB01 (sample SAMN05326650, study PRJNA326480) | marine metagenome | isolation source: seawater | place: Mediterranean Sea | collected 2009 | reverse complement strand
TAAGTACCTCATTTATTATGTACAAACACCTAGAATAATCTATGCTACGCAAGCTAACAATAATAAGTTTATGAATTTTTTTTCATTTCTATCAGAAAATCCAGAATTATTATGGGTTTTTACGGTTTTTTATGATTTAACTATAACGGTTATTTTATTCAAATTATTTGGCCTTAGGGGCTTATACATTGCAGTTACATTGGGAATAATGCTTGCAAATCTTCAGGGCGGAAAGGTAAGCGACCTAAATCTTTTTGGGCAAACTTTTACAGTTAGTATGGGAGCCATAATGTATTCTGGAATATATTTTGCTACTGATTTAATCAGTGAAAAGTATGGAAAAAGTGAAGCTAATACAGCAGTAATTCTAGGAGCTATTTCAAATATAGTCATTATGTTTACATTAGTTCTCAGCACTTATTATCTGCCTTCTCAGATAGCTGCATCATCTCAATCTGTTCATACCGCAATACAAACTCTGGCTTTTTATTCGCCTATATTCGTAATTGGCTCAATAACGGCATATCTTATAAGCCAAACCTTTGATGTTTGGCTTTTTAATAAAATTAAAGATATAACAAAAGGAAAATATCTTTGGCTTAGAAATAATCTATCTACTCTTTCATCTCAAGCATTAGATACTTTTATTTATACTTTCGTTTGGGTTATAGCTGGAGAACTTAGCTTTATTGTTGCTCTTTCCATTGCATTAACTAAATATATTTTTAAAGTCATAATTGCGATAATTGATACTATGTTTATTTATGTTGTAAGAAATTGGTCACCAACTTATGAAAAAAATTAGTAAAATTGCTTTAGTTTACTCAGATACAAGAAAAACAGATAGCGCCCTTGAGAAAGTTAAACAAGTTATCGACTCATCCGATTGCCAAATTGTTCATTCTGCAAATATTAAAAAACTTAAATACCTAGATAGTAAAAAAATCCAAAAAGTTGAACTTATCCTGGTTCTTGGTGGAGATGGAACTATGATAGGTTCAATTAGACATTTGCACCACTTAAATATTCCTTTCATTGGAGTAAATACTGGAACTGTCGGTTTTTTAACCGATCTCTCCGTTAAAAATATAGAAAATTTAAAAGATATTTTAGATGGACATTATATAAAAGAAAGTAGGCCAATATATGAGGCATATTCAGGCAAAAGAAAAAATGAAATTTTTCTTAATGAAGTTGTAATTCATTCTGGATCAGTAACCAGAATGTTAAATTTAGAGTTAAGCCTTAAAGATCAAGTAATTTATAATTTAAAAGCCGATGGTATAATTATCTCATCAAGCACCGGCTCAACTGCTTATTCTTACTCAGGAGGAGGACCAATTGTTTCTCCAAAATTAGATGCAATTTCCCTTCTACCAATGTTTTCTCATAGCTCATCCTCGCACAGCCTTTTACTTTCTAATAAAGAGGAAGTGACTGTTAAGATAAAAGATAAGAGCCAAAACTCGATACAGATTTTTGTTGATGGAAAGGAAAATCTAAAGTACTCAAAAAATGGACTGAAGGTTTCAAATACAAAAAAAACTTTTAAACTTTATCATCCGAAAGATTATAATTACTTCGAAGCATGTAGATCAAAACTTGGATGGGCTTTGCCTATTGAGAATTATAATTATGACTAGTCTCTTTAACAGCATAAAAATTAGATTCTTTGTTGTAGTTTTTAGTTTTATATCTGGAAGCACCTTCTCTCAGTCTTCTGACTTAGATGACTTAGATTATCTAAATCTCCTACCAGCTAATCAAGCTCAATCAATTGCGGAAAAACTTGGAGTTCAAACTGGGGAACCAATTCGTGATGAAATAAAGATGGATTCTTTTGATAGGCCGTCCTTTCCTAGTTCAGTTCCAAAGGATAATCTCCCATTGCTGACCAGTGAAACCCTTTACTCTGATTCTATTTCCACTTTTGGTTTGGATTTATTTAAAGAATCTCCATCTACCTTTGCACCCATAGACCTAGCACCCGCACCTCTTGATTATGTTCTAGGACCTGGAGATGAACTTAGAATTCAATTATTTGGAAATCAAACTATTAACAGATTGATTCCTATTAATAGAGAAGGAAATATTCTTATGCCAGAGTTCGGCGTTATTCAAGTTTCAGGCTTAACTTTTGGGGAAGCAAAAGAAAGAATAACCTCTATTGTGAATGCTTCGTTGATAGGAGTAACAGTTGAAGTTTCACTCGCTAAAATTAGATCAATTCAAGTTTTTGTTCTGGGGAATGCATTTAGTCCAGGAGCTTATACAGTAAGTTCTTTATCAAATATTTCTAATATTTTATTTTTCTCAGGAGGACCTACTAATAATGGCTCCCTTCGGGATATTGACGTGAAAAGATCGGGGAAGATTATTGGTAATTTTGACTTCTACGATCTTTTAATTTCTGGAAATATAAATTCTGATATAAGACTTCAATCAAATGATGCAATAGTCATCAACCCAACTGGAATCACAATCAAAATAAGCGGGGAAGTAAAAAAAGAGGCAATATTTGAACTAAAAGAAAATGAAAATTTTAGCGACCTTTTGTTCTTTGCTTCTGGGTTCACCAATTTAGCTGACAAAAAAAAGATTACCCTGAGTTCTCTAGCTGAGAATGGAGAAAGAATTTTCAAAAATTTCAGTTTCAATGAAATTGAAAATATTCAGTTTTCTGATGGAGATGAAATATTTGTAAATAGATTATCCAATACTCCAAGAAACATAATAAGAGTTTCGGGAGAAATTGCATCGCCTGGTTTCGTTGCATATGAGGAAAATATTTTTTTAGAGGATTTGATAAAACCTGATTCTTTTTTGGAATCAACATACACACCTTTTGCAATAATTGAGAGAGAGAATAAGTTTGGTTCGAAATCTCTTTTGAGAGCAAATCTTATAAATGATGGCTCATCTAAAACTTTTTTAAAACCGAATGATGCAATTTTCATTTTATCAAGAAAAGACGTAAACTTTTTGAATTCAATTTTAGTTGCAGATGCCCTGAGTTTATTGAGTAATAAGAATTCAGCTACCTTGTCCGAATTCTTTTTTAAAGCAAAAACAAATAGATATCAGTGCAAATCCTTACAGTTGCTCGCAAAACAGTCTTCTTCATCCTCAATAAAGTTTGTTAAATCCAAATATCTGCCAAATCCAAATCTTAATCCCATTGATCAACTAGAATTTGTTGAAGAATGTCCTGAGATTTTTGAGGAGAAACCATATTTAATTATTTTTGCTCTTGAAAATTCATCAGTCATTTCAGGAGAAGTTAGAAGTCCAGGAATTTATCCGGCATATAATATTTTATCCCCAATTGATGTTTTATCCTTTGCAGGAGGAGTCACAGAAAAATCATCCAGTATTATGGATATCTATTCAGATGAAGGTTTTTCCATAAAAATTGATATAAATGAAGAAAAAGATTTATCTTCTCTTGGTATAAATTCTAGTTTTTATGGAAACTTGTCCGCTGAAAAAAATAATGAGGTATTCTCAATTTCTCTTGAAGGTGCTTTTGTAAGTCCGGGCATTTATGGTGCAAAACAAGGAGAAAGATTGTCAGATTTAATCAAGAGAGCAGGAGGGTATAAACAGAATGCTTATCCTTACGGCGGAATTTTAGCTAGAAGATCTGTCGCAGAAAAAGAAAAAATTGCTTTCATGAGATCTGCAGATCAACTGGAGCAATCTATTGCTACTGCCATTTCAAGTGGAAGAATATCCTCTGTAGGAGGAGATCCAACTCTAGCTTTAAGCTCTATCTCAAGACTGATAACTAATTTAGAAAATATCGATCCTATTGGTCGAGTTGTTACAGAGTTTGATTTAGATACTATAGAGAGATCGCCAGAGAGAGACCTATTGTTAGAACCCGGGGATAGAATATTCATCCCTGAAAGATCGTCGACAATTACAGTTTCAGGTCAAGTTCTCTCCCCAACAAGCTTTAGTTTTGATCCTACTTTAAAAGTCAAGAACTATATAGATCTTGCAGGAGGATATTCAGAGGATGCTGATAAAGGCAGGACCCTGGTAATTTACCCTAATGGCATGTCTTCAAGAATTAAAAATTGGCCTAATTCGCCAGACTTAGCTCCTGGAACAACCTTAGTGATCCCTCGTGATCCTAATCCATTTGATTGGTTAGTTTTCTCTCAAGTTCTTTTTCCAATCATCTCTAATTTTGCTACAAGTGCTGCAGCAATTGCAGCTTTAGGAAATAACAATTAAAAAAAATCTTTTATTTTTAAGCTTACTTTTTATCCCACTATTTTCAAATAGTTCTATTGAAGACTACTTATATAGTGATGTTGGATTAACTTCTAATTTGAATGGAGAAATTGGTCTTATAAATATTCCTTCATCAAGAATTCTAGAGGAAGGATACTTAAAACTTCACTTAGTAAATTCTGATCCAATCAATTCTTTATTTATCACAGCCACACCGTTTAATTGGATGGAGGTCTCTCTGAGATATGCGGATATAAATACTTTAAAGTACAGCCCCTTTAAATCTTTCTCAGGAGAACAAACATACAAAGATAAGAGTTTCAACCTAAAGCTAAAAATTATTGAAGAGACAAATCAATTTCCTGAGCTTAGTATAGGTTTTAGAGATTTTATTGGAACTGGAAGATTTTCTGGTGAATATATAGTTTCCTCAAAAAAAGTTGGAGATTTTGATTTAACTGTCGGTTTAGGATGGGGATCCCTTTCCTATCTTGATGGAATAAATAATCCACTTATTGATTTAGATGAATCTTTTTCCTCTAGACCATATGACTTTGGTATGGCAGGAAACTTTCAGCTTAATAGATGGTTTAAAGGACCGAAAGCTTCGGCATTTTATGGTTTCTCATATTTAAATAAATATTCAGGTTTAAGACTGAAAGTAGATTATGATGAATCTAATCCTTTTTGGTTTCCAAAAAAATCAAACTATAGTTTTGGGCTATCTATTCCTGCAACAAATTACATTGATATTAATTTATTCAAACATCGAGGTACTGAATTAGGTTTTGGAATATCCTACAAGGCAAACTATTCTAAAAATATAGTTCCTAAAAATGAAAGAGTAGATCCGTTAATTTTTTCAGAAAAAGATGTTTTGCTTTTATCGTCAAATGATGAAGTTTTTACAGGGACAATAAATGCGCTTTTAGCAAGTTATGGAATATTTACACAAGAAATTTACATTAATTCAAAGAATTTATTTATTTCGGTAGATCAGAGCAAATACAGAAATTTAAATATCGCCGTCAAAAGAATAGTACAAATTATTGATAATGTTCTTCTCTCCAGAGAAATAGATAATATTTCAGTAATATTTCAAACAGGAAATGTAAAGACAGCATCCATAAGATTGCCTTTAAATAAGTTCAGAAAATTTTTAGATAATTCACTTTCAGTTGCAGAATTAAAAAAATCTATTAAATATGAAAATTTTTATGAAACACCGGGAAGTAAAAAAATATTTGAAGGAAAGATTGATTTTCCTATATTTAATTGGGGCATTAAGCCGGATCTTAAAAATCATGTAGGAGCTCCAGAGGCATTTTATTCAGGTCAACTTGGAGTACTAGCATCCGGTGGAATTGTTTTTAATAGAAATTCATATTTTGATGCGACAATTGGGTTGGGCTTATTTCAAAATCTTGAACAATTGAAATTAAAAGCCTACTCAAGGCTTCCAAAAGTTAGGTCTGATATTAGAGAATATCTTAAAGAGCAGTATGTGCTTAAGCAGTTTGCTTTTTCAAATATATTTGATCCTGTATACAAGGAAGACTTTCTTTTTTTTGGAGGAATAAAAATTGGATTATTTGAAGAGATGTATGGAGGGATTGGGGGAGAATTTCTATTTAGAGATATAAGAAAACCATGGTATGTTTCTGCTAATTATTACTGGGTAAAGCAAAGAGATTTTAATCAAAGATTTAGTTTCAGAAATTATGAAACTTTTACTGGACATTTAAATTTTATATGGGAAACACCTTTTGATGGAGTAAAGTTGATTTTATCTGGAGGTAGATATCTAGCAAAGGATTCTGGAATTACTATAAATATGTCCAAATCATTCAAAACGGGATTTACTTTAGGTTTCTATGCTACTAAAACTGATATCTCTGCATTTGAGTTTGGCGAAGGTAGCTTTGATAAAGGAATTTATTTTTCAATACCATTAGATGTTGTTTCAAGCAAATATAGAAAAAGTAATGCAAGGTTTGTTTGGAAAAATCTTACTAGAGACGGAGGGGCAACTCTTTCTGGCACTCTTGGCTTGGAAGGTTATACAGAAAATACATCTTCATTTTACTTAGATTACTTAAAAGGTGGATTCTATGAGTAGCATCAAGTACTTATTAGTTTTGAAGTCTTTACTCCTGTTTTCGTGTGCAGGAAATAATATATATTCTGAATTTATTAATAACATTTCAATTCTAATTTCTGAACCAAAGGATATTTCAATAGAAAAGGTAAATTCTATACCCTATGATTCAATCCAAGTTAGATTAGGCAGAGGTCAAAATACTTTATTAGTGTTAGAAGAAGTCCAAGATGATATTTTAAAATGGACTTCTTCGAATTTTGTCAAGATTTATACTAAGAAAGGAATGATCGTAAAAGTTTCTGGATTAGAAAATGAATTGAAGATAAAAGATATTGATAAAAGACACCCAGTTTTGACAAAAAATTTTCCAAAAAAAGAAGTTATAGATTTAATAAATTTTTATACTTTCTCTAATCCTGATCTTTATCTTTTACCCGTTAAAACCTCCTTTCGTTTTGATAAAACCGAAAAGATTAAAATTTTGGGTGAAGAGGTTTTCACAAGTGTGTATTTGGAAGAAACAAAAGATAATTTAATTTCTTGGACCTTCATTAATAAATACTGGGTTAATTTAGAGGGAAAAATTGTGAGATCTGAAGAATCTTTTACCCCTAAAAACCAGTCAGCTTATGTGTTGGTGACAAAAAAAAAGAAAACCTGAGAGTAACTCAGGTTTTCTTCAAAAATAAATTTTTTAAGAGGTTGCAGTAGCTGTACTGGTGCTAGTAGAAGTACTAGTGCTTGTACTAGTGCTTGTACTTGTGCTAGTGCTAGTACTGGTGCTGGTGCTGGTGCTAACAGAAGCTGTTTCTTCTTCTTCTTCAGTAGCTTCTTCTTCAGTGGCAGTTTCCTCTTCTTCAACTGCTTCAATAGCAGCAGGAGCAGTAACTTTTTCACCATCCTGTGCATCAACAATTGCGGCCACTGCTAATACGGCAGCGGCAATAGCTGCTATTACACCGCTAGATAGTGAACCTGCAGATCCCGCAGCGCTTGAACCAGCTGCCTGACTAAAAGTCAATGGGCTAAAAGCAATTGCTAAAGAAAGTAAAATAACCTTAATTGTCCTCATATTAACCTCTTAATATTATCCTTTCCGGAATATAATAAAGTTATGATATATATCAATTAAGTGTTATGCAAACCATTTCATTCTATTTTTGTGATAATTTATCAAAAGAAACTCAAAAAAAAGGCTTTTTGTTCAAAATAAATGTATTCGCATACCGAATTTATCACTAAACTTTTTTTAAAAATATTAAGAGTTTTTCCTCCTGAAACTTCAAGTAAAATTTCCCTCATATCTTTGAAAATCATCCATAGTCTTAACATTAAACTTAATAAAAAAGTTAACCACAAAAGAAACAAAAATATAGATATATGTGGAGTGACTTTTGATCATTACTTAGGTCTTTCTGCAGGCATTGATAAGGAAGGAAAATACTTTAAATCTTTGTGCGCTCTTGGTTTCAGTCATATTGAAGTTGGGACATTCACTCCTGTTGCTCAAAAAGGCAATGACTTTCCTAGAGTAAAAAGGATTATTAAAAAAAAATCTTTAATAAATAGATTGGGCTTCAATAATCCTGGAGTTTTAAAAGCAGCTCAAAACATCAAAAAAAATAAAACTAATTTCAACGGAGTTCTAGGTATTAGTATAGGTAAGAACAAAAATACCTCTCTAGAAAATGCTTATAAAGACTATAACTATTGCTTAGAAAATTGTTTTTATCTAGCAGATTATATCGCTGTTAATATTTCTTCTCCTAATACTGAAGGCTTAAGAGAGCTTTCATCCTCAGATTTTATTGAAGATTTAACTAAACAGATAAGTATTAAGGTAAAAGATTTAGAAAAAAATCATTTAAGTGATGTTCCTATTTTTTTAAAACTATCGCCTGATGAAGATGAAAAAAATTTAGAAGCTATTATTTCAACCTCTCTGTCGAATAATTTCTCTGGCTTTATAATTTCCAATACCTACCAAGGAACATTTGAGGAAATTACAGGGGGCATCAGCGGCGAATTACTCAAAAGTAAATCAAACAATTTATTGAAAAAGGCTTATGGTTATGTTGGAAAAGAGGTTCCGTTGATAGCATCTGGAGGTATTTCAAGTAAGCATGATGTTGAAGAAAGGTTAGACAACGGAGCTAAATTAATTCAAATTTATACAAGTTTTGTTTATGAAGGGCCAAAAATCATAAATGAGTTACTAAATTAGATTGACAAATTTTTCTTTTTTAAATAAAACTAAAAAAGATGAAAAATGTAGTAATAGTTGAATCTCAAGCAAAAGCAAAAAAAATACAAGGATTTCTTGAAAAAGAATTCCCTTCAAACAATTGGAAAGTTCATGCTTGTTTAGGGCATGTAAGAGATCTAAAAGATGACGAATCTGCTGTAGATCCAAATGACTGGAATAACTTGAAATGGGAATCAACTACCAAAGGAAAAAAAACATTAAAGGATATTAGAGAGCTTTCTAAAAATTCAGATGGTATTTATCTTGCTTCTGATCCAGATAGGGAAGGAGAAGCTATTGCATGGCATATTTTAGATCATCTGACAGATAAAAAATTAATTGATGGAAAGGAAATTTATCGAATTTCATTTAATGAAATAACACCGTCTGCAATCAAACAAGCAGTAGAAAATCCAAGAGAGATAGATCAATTTCTTGTAGAAGCCTATCTTGCTCGAAGAATTCTTGATCACTTAATTGGGTTTAAAGTTAGTCCTCTTTTGTGGAGGCATGTACCCAGAGCAAAATCGGCAGGAAGAGTCCAGTCTCCAACTTTGAGAATGATTTGTACTCGAGAAGATGAAATTGATGCTTTTTGTCCAAAGGAGTTTTGGCCACTTAAGGTAGATTTTAAAACTAAAGACTGCACTTTTAACTCTGAATTGATAAAACATAATGGAGAGGATTTAAAAAAAGTACCGATAAATAGCGAGGGTGAAGCAAAAAAACTTAAACAAGAAATAGAAAATTCAAATTTCATCATCAAAGAAATAAAAGATAAGGAAGTTTCATATTCACCAAAGGCACCCTTTAGAACATCAACCCTCCAACAGGCTGCATCAAGCAAATTATTTTTTAATCCAGAAAGAACAATGCAAGTAGCTCAATCTTTATATGAGTCTGGCTTGATTACTTACATGAGAACAGATGGCATAGGGATTAGCGATGAAATTGTAAATGAAATAAGAAGCTTGATATCGAAAGAGTTTGGAGAAAATTACTTACCCGAAAAACCAAAAATATACAAATCTAAGGCTGCTAATGCTCAAGAAGCTCACGAACCAATAAGACCAACCGATATCAGAAATAAACCTAAAAAATTAAATGGATTAAATCAGGATCAACTCAATCTTTATTCTTTGATTTGGCAAAGAACGGTAGCTAGTCAATTACAAAACTCTAGATATCTTAGAAAAACAATTTTGATTGAGGATAAGGATGAGAAGTTTCAACTCAGAACAAGCGGAAGAGAACTTATTTTTGATGGTTTTGAGAGGGTTTTAAAAGACGATTCGGATTCTGAAGAATCCCAAAAATTAATAGAAATTTATGATGATTCAAACTTAGACATATTAGACGTCATCACTGAACAAAAATTTACCTCTCCTCCAAGAAGATTTTCAGAAGCATCATTAATTAAAAATATGGAAGATGAAGGTATTGGAAGACCTTCGACTTATGCAAATACTGTAAAAAATCTCAGAGATAGAAAATATACATTCGGAGCAAAAAGTATTAATCCTTCTGATCTAGGTAGGATTTTGGTGTCATATTTATCAAAAGCTTATGAGTCTTTCTTTATAGAAATAGACTTTACTGCAGAATTGGAGAAAAGCTTGGACCAAGTATCATCAGGTTCAATGCTTTGGACAGATGTCCTCGATGATTTTTTTGCCAAACTATTGGAACACATTTCTAGAATAGAAGAATTTAGGACTAGAGAAGTTTTAGATATGCTCAATGAGCAAATTGGCCATAGGGCTTTTCCAAAAAATGTTAAAGACGAGGTAATAGATAGTTGTCCTAAATGTTCTAGTAAAATAAGTATAAAGCATGGAAGATGGGGTTTTTTTGTTGGTTGTGGAGAATGTCAATGGACAAAGCCAGTATTTGAGAAATCAATAAAATTTGAGACATACGCTCAGCTTCCAAAAGATCTTGGATCTCATCCTGATACACATGAGCCAATTTATGCAGATATAAGCATAAATGGTCCTTGCATATGGATATTAAAAGAAGATAAGAAAATTTTTGGCACCCCTGATGAAGATGAAGATATTCTTAACATCGGACTTAATAGAGCATTAGAGCTGATTGATAGATCTAATAAAGAAAATGTTTTATTTATTGAACCAAATAGTGGTATTCCAGTGACTTTGAAAAATGGAAGATTTGGTGAGTATACCGAATTTAATGGATTCAATAAGGCTACTAAACTTAAGGGCAGAGTAACTTATGATCCGGATGCTTTTAATTACCAAGATGAGGGCGACCAAATTAAGGTCTTGAAAGCTCTACGGATTTTGGGTTTCGAAGAAGAATCAAAGATTCCTATCGGAATAAAAATAAAAAAATTGGGGAAAGCATTCAAATTTAAAAAAGTAATTAGATATGGAGAGGATGAGTTTGAGTGTCCAGATAACTTTTATAAGCTTGATGATGATGAACAAAAGGAACTCATAATTGAAGCGATTAAACCAAAAAAAATCTTTTTTTTAGACCAAAGCTAATTATAGTTTCTAAGGACCCCAAGACATTTTCCTTCAATATCAAAACTTTCTATTGAAGGATTGATTTCGATATCTTTGTAATTTTTATTTGCAGGTCTCAAGATAACCTTTTTTTTATTTAAGTAAAAAAGAGTTTTGACAGTAACATCATCATTTATTCTAGCTACAACAATATCACCAGGTTTAACATCCTTTCTCTTGTTAATAGCAATAAGATCGCCCTCAATGATACCTACCTCATGCATGCTATCACCTTTAACTCTCAGAAAATAATCAACAGAATCAGAAAATATATTGCCATTAAATTCTATTCTTTCTTCAACGTTTTCAAATGCCAAAAAGGGAGAACCTGCTGCGACAGAACCAATTATGGGAATTCCTAAGAAATTTTTATTTATGGATATTCCTCTAGAAGTCCCTCCGTGCAAGTCAATAAAACCCTTTTTATCAAGAGCTTTTAAATGCTCTTCTGCAGAATTAGCTGATTTAAAGCCAAACTTTAAAGCTATTTCCTTTCTAGTTGGAGGCATGCCCTCATTGGAAATTACCTCTGAGATAAAGGCTAAAATTTCAGATTGTCTCGATGTTAAGTTCTTCATACTGTTTATTTATACAGTAAAAATTGGAAAAATCAAAAAACTATATATAATTTTTAACAAAAATTTACTTTTTTTTATAATTTTAGGTTATATAATAAACCCATGAAATTTCAACAATTACTTTATGTTCGTGAAGTAGCTAGAAGTAATTTAAATGTTTCTCAGGCTTCAAAAAATCTTTACACCTCACAACCTGGAATAAGCAAGCAAATAAAACTACTTGAGGAAGAATTAGGAATTGAATTATTTGAGAGATCCGGAAAGCATTTAGTTGCTATAACCCC
>MDTB01110626.1_pt1 | contig 11982 bp, 12 predicted proteins | sample 811161 | NCBI WGS metagenome assembly MDTB01 (sample SAMN05326650, study PRJNA326480) | marine metagenome | isolation source: seawater | place: Mediterranean Sea | collected 2009 | reverse complement strand
TATATTTGCTTCCAGCCATTAAAATGACAGGATCAGGTAGATATTCAAAGTAAGAATTTTCTTTGACTTTAAAATTTAGTTGTTGATGAGCACCCTCATGTCGTTTCGCCTCATGCACGATTGTTGACGCTTGGGTCGTTAAATGAAAATTTGTATCTTTTTGTAAGTCAACATTTAACTCATGAATATCACAATCGTATAATCCGCCTGAACTAGATTGAATATATAGTGTAAGAAAGTTTTCTGGATCTCCGTTAACGCTGAATGGCACAGTCATATGAAACGGATGAGGCATTAACTGGTGGGATATAAAAGCATTACCACCAACGTTCCTAACTTCTAATTCTGCGCGAGAAAAGTTTAATTTTTGAGATAAAAGTGAAGAAGAATCATTCAGCATCAAAAACGCCATTCAGGAATAGAACCTGAGTAGAAATTTCTTTTGCTATTTGCTCGATGCCGCTGTTATTATTTTCCAATCTGCATTGACAAGATATAACTGGGCGCGAACCTCTAACACTTTTGGCATCACTTTCTATACTCAAAGCATCCACCCCAACGTGTGGGGCTAAATCTACTTTATTTATAACTAACAAGTCAGACTGCACCAAACCAGGCCCACGCTTTCTTGGTATATCATCTCCCTGAGCTACATCGATTACGAACATCCACCAATCAACCAAATCGAGGGAAAAAGTTGATGCCAAGTTATCTCCACCACTTTCTATGATGATCAAGTCTAGGTTTGGGAATTTTTCGTCTAAATCGTCCGCAGCGGCAATATTCAAGGTCGGATCCTCTCTTATAACTGTGTGAGGACAAGCCCCTGCTTCTACCGCCAGAACCCTATCAGGATCAATCAACCCACTCCGACGCAAACGTTCAGCGTCTTCTTTTGTAACTAAATCATTAGTAACCACTGCGACTTCAATGTTGTTCTTTGAAAAAATAGGTATCAAACTTTCTATCAGTGCTGTTTTTCCAGACCCAACTGGACCACCTATTCCAATCCGCGCTGCACCATTACTTTTCTTTTGTTCAAGTACGCTTGTTGGCAAATTCATCTGAGCATGTACCTTTGAGTGAGTGGGAGTTCAGACGCAGGATCACAATACGCCAATTTACCATCTACAAATACATCAAAAGTTGAAGGGTCTACTCTAATATCAGGTGCCGCATCATTTAAATGCATATCTTTTTTCTGTAGGTTTCTAGTTCCCACAGCAGGTAATAAATTTTTCTTTAAGCTCAATTTTGTTTTTATATCATTTTCAATAGCCAATGGATTAACAAAACAAGCACTAAGTGTGGGAGCAGCACCTCCATAAGCTCCCCACTGAGGCCGTAGGATAACAGGTTCACAGGTCATCAAAGAGGCAGCCGAGTCACCCATTGCTCCCCATGCTATAAAGCCACCTTTAACAACTATTTCCGGCTTACTTCCAAAAAATCCAGGGCGCCATAAAACGATGTCAGCCATCTTTCCTGGCTCTAAAGATCCAACATGCTCTTCAATGCCAAAACAGCGCGCTGCGTTTATCGTATATTTAGCAATAAAACGCTTAATTCGTTCATTATCACCATTCTTTGTTTTTTCTATTTTCAGCCGGCCTCTCTGATCTTTCATTTTTGATGCAAGCTGCCAAGTTCTAGTAATTACTTCGTTAATTCTACCCATACCCTGACTGTCTGAACCAATCATAGATATTGCTCCCATATCATGCAGTATATCTTCTGCAGCTATTGTTTGCGCTCTAATTCTACTTTCCGCAAAAGCAACATCTTCAGGCACCCTGGGGTTCAAATGATGGCATACCATTGTCATATCAAGGTGCTCATCAAAAGTATTTATCGTGAACGGGTTAGTTGGATTAGTTGAACTAGGCAAACAATTTGACACCCCAGCTACTTTTATTATGTCAGGAGCATGACCACCACCAGCACCCTCAGTATGGTACATGTGAATGGTACGCCCATCAATCGCATTAAGAGTATCCTCAACAAAGCCACTCTCATTCAATGTGTCAGTGTGCAATTGCACTTGAAAATCAAGCTCATCAGCAACTGAAAGGCAACAATCAATTGCCGCAGGCATTGCGCCCCAGTCTTCATGGATTTTCAAACCAAGGCATCCATTTTCTATTTGCTCATACATAGCCGGCTTTAAGTGCGCATTCCCTCTTCCCAAGAACCCAAAATTCATGGGCCATTGCTCAGATGCCTGTAGCATTTTCCCCACGTTAAAAGTACCACCGGAATCAATACCCACAGTGATGGGACCTAGAGAACCGCCCAACATAGTTGTTATGCCAGACGAGATCGCATGCTCTACCAACTGAGCGCTATCAAAGTGCACGTGGACATCAATAGCGCCAGCAGTCGCAATTAGTCCTTCCGCGTCTCTCACTGTGGTTCCAGCACCAACGATAAGGTTAGGATCCACACCTTCCATTACATCGGGGTTTCCAGCTTTACCGATCCCTGCTATTTTACCGTCTTTAATACCGATGTCAGCCTTCACAATACCAATCACTGCGTCAACAATAACAACGTTGCATATGAGCATGTCCAACGCGCCATCTTTACTGGTGACCCCAGCCTTCATACCCATACCATCTCGTAAGGTCTTTCCACCACCATGAAGACACTCATCACCATAAACTGCGAAATCTTTTTCAACTTCGGCCCATAAATTTGTATCACCAAGCCTCACCTGATCTCCAACGGTTGGACCAAACATAGCCGCATACTCTGATCTGCTAATTGTTGACACTTTACACCCCCTTAAAGCCAGCATCCCTAGCTCGCTTGATTGCTTGTATTTTACCCTGATCGGAAATATCGTTCTTCGATAGGTTATTTAAACCATCTAGACGCTTTTCTCCTCCAAACTCAGTGAGCGTGACCTCTCTCTCTTGTCCAGGCTCAAACCTAACTGCGGTACCTGCAGGTATATCTAACCGGAAACCAAATGCAGCCGCTCGGTCAAAATCTAAAGCCTTATTAGTCTCAAAAAAGTGATAATGGCTACCTATCTGAACTGGCCGATCACCTGTGTTCACAACCTGCAAATTGACCTTGTTTCTTCCTTGGTTCATTTCAATAACTCCACTAAGAGTTCTGATTTCACCAGGGATAACTCTATCTTTTTCGATTGGTGTGTCTCCTAACCTGATCGGATCATGCACTGTAACTAGCTTAGTTCCGTCAGGAAAGGTTGCTTCAATCTGTAGAATTGGTATCAATTCCTTTACTCCAATTAGAACATCGTCAGTATTTAAAATTTTAGAGCCGTGGCTGATGAGCTCAGCAACCGAATGACCATCATGAGCCATTTCTAAAATTTCATCACATATAAATGCAATTGCTTCAGGAACATTTAGCTTCCGCCCCCGAGCTCGGCGTTTTCGTGCAAGTTCTGCCGCAGAAAAAATTGTCAACCTTTCAAGTTCGGTGGGAGTTAATAGCATATAGATCTTCCTTGTTAATTTGAAAATAAAGATACTTCGAACATACTTCGGCGGGATACCGCTATATCCGCAAGCAATGCACTTGTAGTAGCCATTTTCGGCAACTCTTCAGACAACTTGTAATCAATAGTAGGAATTAAGCTCGCCATAATTTCTTGTGCCTTAATAGAGCCCACCACATTTAATCTGACACCAGACGAAAGTACCGAGTATAGAGCCCCATACACAGCTCCAACTTCAACCATTTCAATGTCAATATCTAGTCCAAAACCAATTAATCCTCTAACTACTGGTTCATATCCCCATGTACCCGGTTTTGATTTCGCGGCGATTTCTTCCGAAAAATCATTTACGAATGGCGTTTCCATTGATTTATGAACAGAGATTAAGCTTCTGCCAACTCTTCGAGAAGCAATTGCTAAGCCTTCATTAGTATTCTGCACATGACAATTTCTATCAAGAGCCATTAATTCTTTTATGTTACCAGAGCAACTATGTGCATTCCTCAAAAAAAATCTGTCAAATTCAAACCAACGTGGGATAATTTGGTTCTCTAAAATAAATAAAAGGTCCTGCGAAGAGAAATTCTCAAGATCTTTGGTGAGGGCTTCCAATCCTCCTGAAAAAGCAAATGAACCAGAAGGAAAAGCAGAATCGGAAATCTGAAGAGTTTTCAACAAATTAATCTTTGAAATCAAACTTCGCCCCCTTCCTTGACCTCAGCTAAAGTCAGATCACTTATGTCAAAAGCACTCTCAAGCCTATTTATATAGTCAGAAAAATCCCCTTGCACCTCAATGAAAATTGATTCATCCGCAAACCGAACTGCCCAATGTAAATTTCCAGCAAAATACCCTAGCTTTAAATTCAAGCTGGCATTTTTACACTTAACTTTTAACCATTTTTCAGGTTTTACTTTAACTATGATGGCAGATTTTTCACGCAACTCAAGAATTGCACCATCAAAAAGCTTAGTATCTCTATCTAATGCAATTGCCAATTCTGCGCCCTTTCGGGTCTTATGCCTAAATCGTCTCCTGGAAAGATCGATATTAGATAACTCCAAGAAGTCAACTGCACCAGATGCTTCCATTTCGTGCATTAAATTGTGATATTCTTCATCTGATGAGGAACCAATTATTTTATGAATATGCTGCATAGACAATTAAAAATCCTAGAGGTTTCTCTTATAAATATATATACAATCAAAATCATCATTCACATCACAATTATCAAAATGCGAAAGTGAACCCTCCATGCTTTGGACTTCGATGAAATATTTCATTATGGTATAACAAGCTCGAAAAGACACAGCCTGTTTTGAAAGCCAGTAATCCTTATCCTCATTCACGCCGCTTTCTTTAAATAGCGCTACTCTCGGATCATCAGTAATACCAATCGACCAATCACTAAAATCTCCTCCACACGCACTTACGTAGCGCATAATTTCAAATTTGATCTGCTGTACACTAAACATGCGTTAGGTAGGAGATGGAACTAAGGCAACTTGAGGCGCTTCACTCACAGTTTTACTTCTCCAGCTATTAAATAATTGCTGACCTTCTGCTTTTTCCTCTGCTGACATATCGCCGACAATACCATTAAGTGCTTCAAGTGCAGTGCCAATACCGTGTTGTGAAGCCAGCGAGAGCCAGAGGTATGCATGCACCCTGCTCTTTTCAACTCCTTCACCATTAATATACATTTGCCCAAGCCGGGCTTGGGACGGATAATGCCCAAGTTCTGCAGCTTTCCGATATAGTTCTGCTGAACGCTGTAAGTCAATATCTACGCCCGATCCCTGAAAAAATAATTGCGCTAGGTTGAAAAGTCCATTTAAGTCATTGTTTTCTGCAGCAAGCTCCAACCATTCCACCGCCTTTTTTGGATTTTTTGATACACCCCTCCCCATAAAGTAAAATGCACCCGCGTTTGCTTGGGCAAGGGCATTTCCGGCTTCTGCAGCTTCTTCAAAAAATTTCAAAGCAATTTTGTCATCAAGTGCCACACCATCACCATTAGCATAACATGAGCCAAGCCATGCCTTCGCTTCAACATCCCCAGAGTCAGATAGGGAGTTCCAGATTGCTATTGCATCCGAAAATTTCCCTGCAAAATAAAGTTCTCTAGCTTTTGCTAGCGGCTCAGAAAGATCCATGTAGAAATTATCTCCTTTGTAGCATGCGACCATCCATAACTGGAGCATTCCATGCGTAACTATATTCTTTTTTAATGTTAGCGATTAAATACTTTTGAAATTCCAAAAAACCTTCATTTTCGATTAGAGGTAACACCTCATCACTAGTATCAGGCGAACTTGATGTTCCCCAAGATGCAAACATCTTATGAGATTCCTGAGCCTTACCTCCGATCTCATTCAAGGCATCACATACTGATGTATCAGAAGCTAAAGCAGAGTTTGAATAGCACCGCGCTAGTGTTTTATCCATCCCGGTAGCCTGCAATATAACTAGAACCGGATTACCTTTTATTTGGGCACAGAGCAGATTCGGGAAAAGCCATGACGGCTGATTGTCCCACTGACCATAGTTAACAAATTGCTCTCCTAAGAGCTTCCAATTGCAACTATAGTCAATCCAAGTCTCTTCTGCATCATCTTTTAACGCCTGCGAAATCATCTGTATATTTTCAATATTTAAGCCGTTTTTTCTTTGCTCTTCTATTCTTGCACCAGGGTCAACATTGATGAGAAATACTGACCCCAAATTGATAAAATTTATTTTATGAAGTTTCGCAGGGTTTATTCCTGCGAATTTGTACATCTCATCTGAATTTTCACCATCATCTCTAACTCGCATGACCTTACTATCACGCGTGTAGTTGCACGATGCAATTGTGCATTTAGTTTGTTTACCGGTGCGGCATTGCTCGGGAACAAACCTGCACCCCCCGTGTTGATGCCTGTTTAAACGGGCCTCAAATTTGTCCAAATCTGTTTGCTGGATGTGAACTCCATGAAATCCAACAGTGAAGGGGACCATGTCCCCAACAGCGTTAAACTGCTGCTTTATTCCTACTGCCACCCACTCTCTCGTCCAAATTTTCTCATTCTCCATTTCTAAGAAAACTTTAGATCTAAAGCTAACAGGGGGAAGGTATGTTGCCTTTCCAATTGGGTGTAAGCAACTTTGGTAAGTTAGAGCTTTAGTTAAATCCAGCCGTTCATCAAAATATCCTAAATCAGGGTGAGCCAAATCAATTTGTAAAGACATCTTACAAAATCCAATAATTTATAAAAGAAAACTGGCCCAACGAATTGGGCCAGTTAAAAAAAGTTACGCAATTACTCAGCCGGAACTTTAGACCTCGCATCTTTTCTGCTTTTATTAGCAGGTGGATCATAATCCGCTCTGCCACGATGCTTGATTGCGTCCTTAGGAGCCTCTGGTAAAGGCCCATCCTGCATAAAACGGTTTAGTACGTTTCCAGTCAACTTGGATATATTATTGTCTCCACCATTCCAAGGAAGAGACCCACAATAAGCAATGGAACTAAACGCAAAGCAACCTCCTCCATTCGGGGTTTCATGGAAAGCAATATCAGAACGTACCCTTGGGTGCTGCGTACCATCCAACCCTTGTTGGTTAAAACCAAAATCTTCCATTACAAGAAGATAAGCTTCCGTATGACGTCCAGCAGATGTAGCCGCCACAATAGTGTGCGGTGGAGAACCAAGCATTGTATCTACAATATCAAGTTCTGTACCAGCGGCACCTCCGCCGACGAAACCAAAGTTACCAATTTTCTCGTCAAAATCGATACCTTCAAAAGCCCACGACACTCTTGGATCATTTGATTCCTCAGTACGCGAATAATATGATGAGATATCGAAACCTTCAGAGGACATTCCTGTTCCGGCTACAGAATGTAGATATCTACCTCTGTATCTCCACATTCCACCAAGTTCACCTGTTCCTTGATGATAATATTCACCGGGGTCCGCTCTCCAGGTTCTAATGCCTGACTCGCATCTGCGCATCTCAGTAACGACACCGCGTCCCTTGCCTTCATAGGCAGGATGGTAGGAATGGATCCAATACCAGGCGTCTGCCCCCATGTACATCAATCGCCCGCCTTGTTGGGTATAGTCGTGCAGAGCGTCCAACTGGGTACCAGTGTTATGTTCTGGATGGGATCCAGTTATTACAACATTATAATTTTCAAGACGCGCCAAACCATCATAGTTTACATCTTCATCTGTTATACAATCATAATCATAACCCATTTGCTCCAACCAGCATATCAAATGCAAGTCTGCAGGGTATTGCCATGGAGCTTGCATCAAAAAGTGGTCATACTTTGGTCGGATGGAGAGTATAGGTCTCAACCTAGAAGACAAACAAATACCAGTGCCGTCAGTGTGCGTATCATAGATTGATCCACCATACTCACGATGCTCACTAAGGTACATATTCTGATCTTGCATAATTGGCACACGATATACTAATAACTCTGCCCCACCGGCATTATTTGCCAAATGTTCGTTAGCATATGCCATATAACTTATTGTAGGAACCATGACCGCAATTTTGGCTTGCTCTTTACCGATCTCAGGCACAACCCAAAATGGAATATAATCCTCATCACCAGAATCAGTAGTCAATTTTGCTGCATAGAAGGCACTATTTTGACCTTCCGGCACTTCCCACTCAAAATCTACATCCCAACGCGCATCATCGATATCGTCATCATGAAAATGAATTGCTCCATATTCGTTCTCCGCATGCTTCCAATCGAAGTTGTGTCCTGTAAAATTGTACCCAGTCATCGCCCTAGTTGGGCAATTTACTATATCTAAATCATATAGATACGGACCTTTGTCTCTGCCAGCAATGGTATTTATTCCATCGGCAAAGTCCCATGACCCGACAATCACTTTTGCCAAATCACCAGTGGGCCCACAATTTCGGCGCTCAGTCATGGCTCGATTAGCACCCATTTTCATAGTCTCGATGTCTTGCCGACTTAGTGCCGCACGACACAATCTTGGACTATCGATCTTACCATTGTAATGACCTGCCATTTTTATTCCAGACGGAACTGATGATTTGGACAAAACCCCCCCATCAGTGGTATCTGTGTAACTCGCCACCGTAAATGGAACATTAGGCGCATTTATAACCCCAGCTTTGATAGTCTTTTCCACTGGTGGAATTACTGGATCCAAAGCGTACTGAATTTGTGGTTCATGATATAGTGTAGCTTTGCCTGTCGCAGCGTCATACGATGCAGCAACAAAGTGCCATGCATGATCACGTATCGGCGCATCAGTGCTGACCTTTTCACCGTTCACTCGCATCTCCAAGCAACCTTGTTCGTTTATGAACAGGCCGTAACCTTGATTGTCACACCATCTACCCATCAATCCCTGGGCCCCATGCCTCCAATATTTTGGATGAGTTTTTGGAGTAGTTGGCCAAATCCAACACTGCATTGTGAAAGATTCAAGATGAAAATGAGGCTTATCTTCGACGTAACCGTAAGAGCCAGAATGAATAACCTGTCGTTTACCTGTATATTCGCCATTACACTTTGCATCTATGGCTTCTTCCAACAAACCTGGACCCCTAGGATTTGTATCTCCGTTAATCATCTTCATTATCTGAACCTTATACTTCTCAGGTCCGTTACAATTTACATAAAATTTTATTTTATTACCTGGATTAACCCCGAAAAGATCGGCATACCCAGTTAACCTCATCGTCGAAACATTTCCACTTGGATATAGACTACCGTCTGGCATTTTATACTCTCCCGTTTGCTGTACTTTTTAATGTTAATAAAAATCTTGTAATGATTGAATGCGTTATTACGTCACTGTCCAATTATCATCTCTTCTCTTCCATCCCTCATGGAAATGCTCCACCTGACCATCATGCTGATCCATTTCGTCGAGACGCATTAAGAAAATGTCATGCTGAGGATCTTGCTCGTTATCGTAAACGGTGTCCGTTACGAACTCCGGCGGCACTCCACGCACACCAGCTAATCTGGCAATTCTCCAGGATTTATCCACCTCGGTACAAACGACCACAAGCTTGCCAATCCCATTGGCAGGCATAGCAGCCCTCATCCGCAATAATACTCTATTAAGAGTGAAATCTTCGTGTATACCACCAGACACATTAGTAGTATCTCCCTGCGTCTCACATCGCAAAATGGTGCATCCAGCCACTCCCTTCATTGAGTCTATACAAGCCTTATGCTCAGCGATCATTCTTCCTCGCTCATTTGATCCTTTTGGGGGTATTGATATCATAGCTGTCCCTCTCTCTAGCTTATTTCCCTATAACCAATAAGGTTTATTTAGCGTGATTACAAAAATAACTCGTTCAATTCCTGACATACATATTCACTGTTGAGCATCACAGAATCGACCTGGCTTACTGGTAGTGAATAAAGATTCTCAGCATGAATAGTAAAACTTGTCTCAGTTATACAGTCAAGTGTTTTTCTATAATTGAGTCAGTCAGTTCGTTGATTGTCCCAGAAGCTACTACGCTCCCATTATCGAGCATCACAAAAGTGTCACCAAGCTGCCGAGCTACCTTAATATGTTGCTCGGTAAGAACGACCGTGATTCCCATTTCCTTATTCAGCATTTTCAAAGTTTGGCCAATTTCAGCTACAATATTTGGCTGAATACCCTCTGTTGGTTCATCCAAAATTAAAACTTTTGGATTGACCGCAAGAGCACGCGCTATTGCAAGCTGCTGCTGCTGACCTCCAGAAAGGAGCCCGGCACGCCTGTCAAGGTTCTCTTTCAAATAAGGAAATAGTCTTGTACATATCTCTGGCACATCTTGAACAGAATCTTCTCTCGCAAAAGTACCCAATAGAATATTTTCTCTAACCGTAAATTTTCCTAATATTTGACGCCCCTGAGGTATGTAACCCAAACCCAGTTTTGCTCTTTGATCCGTGCGAAGATTGGATAGATTCTGGCCCGATAGCTGGATTGTACCTGTCGACCTAGTTGTAAGACCCATCAAAGTTTTAACCAGCGTTGTTTTTCCAACGCCATTTTTACCCAAAATACAGGAACATGTGCCTTCTTCAATCTCTAATGACACATCTTTAAGAATTTTAGTTCGCCCATAATATGACGAAACATTTTCCATATTAAAGTACACTATTAATCCTCCGTTCCCAGATAAACTTCACGAACGGCCTTATCCTTTTCGATCTCTTTTATAGACCCCTGCGCCAGTAGGGTACCCATGTGCATTACTGTGACAATATCAGCAATATCCCTAACAAAACCCATATCATGCTCTACAACCATCAACGTTACCGTCTTCTTTAATTCGTTCAGCATTTGAACCGTCTTTCCGATCTCCCCCTCGGTCATACCAGCAACTGGCTCATCAAACAAAATTAATCGAGGTTTTTTCATCAAAACCATGCCAATTTCCAACCACTGAGTTTCTCCATGCGACAAAGTTCCTGCCACAATCTCAAGGCGACCTCCCAAGCCAGTTAACTCTAGTACTTCCTCCAAACGCATATTAAGATCAATGGAAGAAAAATTAATCATATTTTTAAATGGGCTTACTTCATTACTAAATGCAACTTCCAAATTTTGCCTTACAGTTAATTCTTTAAAAACTGCTGGTACTTGGAACTTTCTACTTATACCCATGTGAGCAATTTGCGACTCATTCAGCCCAGTTATATCACGTTTAATTTCAAACTCATCGTCAGTTTTTAGCGAGATAGTCCCTGATGTTGGCGTCAGACGACCCGTAATTAAATCGATTGTTGTAGTTTTTCCAGCACCATTGGGACCTACTAGGCAGCTTAAAGTTCTCTCATTTAATGAAAGGTTAAAACCCTTAATAACCTCTATGCCTGAAAAGTTTTTATATAGATCGTTTATTTCGAGTAGAACTGACATCAATATTTTCCCAATACTATAAATATATTATGACTCTTTGGCATCTGCGTTTGATAACGGATTACTAGAGGAAAAAGAACCCAGTAACATTTCCCACAAACTAGCTAATCCATTAGGAAGAAAACGAACAACGATTATGAAAAAGAAACCCAGTATGAGTAACCATGCGTTTAGAAATTCATCTCCCAAATAACTTTGAGCACCCTGAACTATAAACGCACCCATCATCGCCCACAACAATGAGCCACGTCCACCAATAGCTGCCCAGATCACAATTGATATACTGAAAACAACCCCAAACTGACCATTTGAACAATATTGAGTTAGTACAACATAACAGCAGCCGGCTACTGCTGCTACAAAAGCGGATATTGCGTAGATAACGGTCTCATACAAAGCCACACTGTACCCTAGAAAGCGTACTCTTTCCGGATCATTTTTCAAGGCTTGCACTACAAGCCCAAATTTACTTTGGGTAAGTAATTTACAGATTATCGTCAGCGATACAAGAGCCGCGTAAACTAACCAGTATGACGCATAATCATATGGGTCAATAACAAGCCCGAACACTTCCAATGCATCAGGAGGGGTGAT
>MDTB01062125.1_pt1 | contig 11982 bp, 12 predicted proteins | sample 811161 | NCBI WGS metagenome assembly MDTB01 (sample SAMN05326650, study PRJNA326480) | marine metagenome | isolation source: seawater | place: Mediterranean Sea | collected 2009 | reverse complement strand
GAAATGACAAAGATAAAGATTTAAAAATTGATCTTAGTAAGAAATGGAATATAGCAAATCATAATAAAACTTTTATTTCTCCTGTGCTTCATGGTACTACTAACTCAAAAGATTATTTGTTTAAAAAAGCCTCTAAAAATTGTTTAAAAATTAATATAGCAGGATCTTATTTAAACGTCCTGTTTACAAATTTAGATGAGGAGACCAAAAACAAGATTAAATTTAAAGTGTTTGACAAAAATACAAAGTATCTTGCATATAAATTAGTAGATATTCCTTTTAAAAGGAAGAAAAAGTCTGTGGACAAACTTAAAAAAAAATTTATCAAATATGCATCTTTAACAAACTATAAAAATTTAAAGCTGAAAGATTTAAATGAATTAAGAATGTCAACTTTTTATCTAGAAGATATTTCAAAAAAATTCCTGCTAGAGTTAAATAAAATATTAAATAAATAATTATGAAATTGGGTATTTCACTTATTGAGGTAAAATTTGGAAAATTTTACAAAAATGTTGTTAAAAGATTATTAAATAATGGTATTAAAAATATTCACATAGACTTTTGTGAACAAAACTTTACAGGCAGAAAAATACTTCCATTTAATAAAATAGAGTATATTAACAAAATAAAAAAAAAGGATACATTAATAGACTTTCATGTTATGGGATTTCATGAAAGCAAAAAAGGCAATTTAGAAAAATTAGCAAAAAAAATATCTAACTATAAATTTAAAAAAAGTAATTTTTATTTTCATTTAAAAGCATTTAAAAATTATTCAAATATTCTAAATTTCTTAGAAAAGTTCACTAAATTTAAACTTAATCCTGGACTAGTAATAGAAATTAATCAAAAATTTAATAAAAAGTTTGAATTATTATTAAAAAAAAAAATTTTTAACACTTATCTAATTATGGGCTATAAGGAAGGAGCAGGTGGTAGAGAATTTAATAGTCAGTGTTATCAAAATTCAAGAAAGCTAAAAAAAATTCTTTTAAAATATAATATTAAAAAATCAAATATTCAATTTGATGGTGGATTAAATATTAAAAACATAAGAGAGTTCAAAAAACTAAAATTTGATCAAGTAAATGGTTGGTCAATTATTAAATCTAAAAAAATTTCTGAAATAATAGAAAAACATAATTACTTAAAAAAGTTTTTAGGTTAAATCAATTGTATCATTAAAAAAATAAATGAATGTCATAATATTATTATCAGGGTCAAGTAATAGATTTTTTGAAAAAAATTATACAGTTCCTAAATTTTTAATAACTATTAATAAAAAAACAATTTTGTCTTATATAATTTCAAATTTCAACACAGAAAAAGATCATTATATTTTCATTTGTAGAAAAGATTTCTTTCATAATAAGTCTTTTAATATAGAAAAAATTATTAAAGATAATTGTAAAAAATATACTATTTATTTAATTGATCCACATAAACTAGGTCCAGTTTATTCTTTAATTAAATTTTCAAAAAAAATTCAAAGTTTAAAAAATATAATAATAAATTATTGTGATTTTTTTTGGTTATGGAACTATAACAATTTCATACAATGGCTCAAAAATAATAATATAGAAACAGCAGCTTTATGTTATAAAGGATTTCATCCTCATTATATTAATCCTTTAAAATTTGCTTACGTTAAAATAAAAAAAAATCAAATTATTAAAGTTAAAGAAAAAGAGTCATTCACCAACAATAGAGAAAACGAACCTGCAATGAGTGGCACTTTTTATTTTAAGTCAGGAAAAAAACTAATTGATGCTTGTGAAGATATAATAAGAAATAAAGATAAAGTTAAAAATGAATATTATGTAAGTCTATTGTTTAATTATATTAAAAGTAAGAGACAATATATATATTTAATTAATCATTTTTTTCAATGGGGGACACCTGAAGATTTACAGCAATATTTAAACTGGATAAAAAATTTAAACATAAATAAAAAAATAAACCTTAAATTTACTAGAAATATTATAATGATGGCTGGAAAAGGAAAAAGGCTTTCAATGGTACAAAATATTAAAAAACCCTATATTAAATTAGATAACAACATTCCAATGTATGAAAGTCTTAATTCAAATATTATAACTAATAATAAGACGGCTCTTATAAATGGAGATAAAATTGATAATAAAATGCTTAATAAAGAGGTTTATGAACCAATTGATGTAGGTGAAACAAATAGCCAATTAGAAACATTAAGAAAATTTTTCAAAAAAACAAACGATTATTCGAAGCATTTTTTTTTAAGTCCATGTGACTGTAAAATTTATTTCAACTCAAAAAATTTTTTAAAGTTTATAAAACAAAAAATTGAATTTGATATTATTATTTTTACATATAAGGATTATGATTATGCAGCCCTAAATCCTATGCAATTTGGTTGGATCAAAAAAAATAACTTTAATAAGATTATTAAATTTTTACATAAACCAAAATATTATGAAAATAATTTAGAATTAATAACGGGGTTTTTTTTATTGAATAAAAACTTAAATTACAAAAATTTAATTGATGATTTTTTAAAAAAAAATATATCCTCAAAAAAAGAGCATTCTATAGATATGTTTGTAGATTATTTGAATAAAAAAAATTACAAAATTTACTCTCTAAGTGTCGAAAATTTTTTATGTATTGGAACAGAAAAAGAATACCTGATCTATGATTATTGGAAAAAAGCACATAGAGAAATTGAAACTCAGAAAAACTGATCTATATTTTATATTAGCAGGAATATTTGCGGTTTTAGTTGATTACCTTGTTTATATTTTTATAAACAATTATTTCAACATATCGCTATCTAAGGGTATTTCTTTTTTTTGTGGCGTCATCATATCGTGGTTAATTAACTCAACCTTAACTTTTAAAACTTTAAAAAAAAAAATAATTAAATTTATAAAATATTTGATTATATTGGTTATTACAATGTTTTTGAATATTAACGTAAATTTGATTTGCTTAAGTCTAATACAAAACAAATACGCTATTTTGATCTCTTTTTTAATTGCCACATCATGTTCAACAATCGCTAATTTTATATTTTTCAAATATTGGGTTTTTAAAAAATGAAAATAAGTATTGTAATCCCTTGTTATAATGAATCTCAAAATATAAAATATTTAATTCGCCAAGCAAATTTGCTAAAAAAAAACTTTAATTTTATATTTGTTAATAATGGTTCAACTGATAAATCAGATTTAGTTTTCAAAAGCCTTAAAATACCAACAAATTGTAAGTACATAAAAATAACTAAAAATAAAGGTTATGGTTATGGGATTAAAGAAGGTTTAAAAAAAGCAAATGACAGTTTAATTGGATGGATGCATGGAGATCTGCAGCAAGATTTAAGTATTTTAAATAAAACAATTCCACTGATAAAAAAAGAGCCTGATAAAAAAGATTTTTTTGTAAAAGGTTTAAGAACAAAAAGAAAATTTTTTGATACTATTTTTACAATATGTATGGCCATAATAATGACTATAATTTTTAAAAAAAAACACTGGGATGTAGCTGGACAGCCATCAATAATTAAGAAAAAATTTTTGAAAAAAATTTTAACTGCACCTAATGATTTTAGTTTTGATTTTTATGTTTATAACTTATTTATCATGAAGGGCATAAAAATATTAAGATTTGAAGCCCCATTTAAGCAAAGAAAATTTGGAACATCATCTTGGAATAATGGACTTTTTTCGAAAATAAAACATTCAATCAGAACTTTTAGATACATTATTGGTCTAAAAAATTTAGTTATTGATTCTCGTAAACCTTAAAAGGCAAAAATTATTATTTAGATCTATGAATGTAAAACCATATAATATAATTTTTGTAAAAAAATTTTTTAAATAAAGAAATTAATATAGAGGATAGATATCGTCTGGTGGTCGATTGTCATTTTTTTTTTTATTTCTTTTTTCTTTTTTAAAAATAAATATGCAATTAAAGCTAGAACGAATAAAATTAAAATTATTACTTCCATTTTTCTAAAAATTTTTTTATTTTAAAATTTAAACTAGTATTATAGTTTAATTTTAAATTTTCATCATAATATCTTATATCTATACTATATCTAGGATACATATCTGGCTTATTATGCTTATTTATCACAGATCTATGTATCAACAGGGGATGAAAAATAACAGCCTCTGATATTTTTGTATTTACAGTGTAAATTTCACAATCTTTTACATCAAAACCATCTGCACTAAAATAACCTTGACCCTCAACATACTTATGATTTAACAACTTATTCTTATGAGAGCCTTTTATAAGTTGAATTGAATTTAGTTTATTTGCACCGTTTACCGAAAACCACAATGTGGCTGAATATTTGTTTTGTAAGTTTTTATTTTTACTCAAATACCAGGTGCCTTCATCTTGATGCCAGTTGTAAATTACCCTCGATTGGTTTGGAATTCTTGCACGAAAAGTACAAATATCAAATTTTAATGGTTTATTAAAAATTTTTTTAAAGGATTTTACAATTGACGGTGAAGAAACAAGATTGTGAAATTCTGAGGAATCATTAATATTATTCATTATATCACTCCAAAATTTTTTATTTGGAATTTCTTTGAATGGCAAAGAAATTTTTTTTTCGATAGGTAAGTCTTTTTGATGATCTACTAAAAATTCTTTAGTTAAAAAATAAATTCTCTCTTGAAGTTTTTTTAAAGTATCACCTATTTCAATACTAAATTCTTTTAAAAAACCATCATTATGAAAATCTTTATTAATCATTTATTTTTTCACCTCCAACAATAAAAAAACCAGGATAATAAATATTATTTTTTATTTTTTCAGCAGCGTACTCATAAAGTTTTTTTTCTTTGTTCAAAATACTTTCAAGGGACTCATCATTATCAAATTTATTAATACTTGTGCCTATAAATTTATAATTATGCTTTTTAAATACATTTAAAACTTCTTTCAAAACATGTTGTGTTTCATGTGGGTGTAAAACTTGATCTCTAAACCATGAAAGTTGATGTTTTTTATCATTTAAGGGATGCATAGATTTATATAATTTTAATTTATCTTCGTCTTTTAAATTTTCGATACTATTAAATTTTTCTAAAAAAGGTTTTCGACCATATTTATGGTATAACCCAATATAAATTTTAGAGCCAGGTTTTCCCATATTACATGTGATCTCCAAAGCTTTCATACAATCTCTTGTGTGATGTAATACACCCATGCTTATTATCAAATCAAATTTTTTATCTGATTTATATGTGAAAATATTTTCCGCTATGTATTCATTTTTATTATTGAGCATTTCAGAAATTTTTTTAGCATGTTCTAGAGCCACAGGATTAAAATCAAGACCGGTAACACTCTTGTTAAAATGATAAGCCAATACATTTGCTAACCAGCCTCCTCCACATCCAACATCTATAATTGTTTTAGCTACGTTCACATCCCCTATTAAAAAGGGATATGTTTTTTTTAAGTTAAAGTTTTTAATATTTTGGATGGCAAGACTCGGATCCTCATAAATATTAAACGGTAAAGATGTATAAAATTCCAAGACCTGATCATCAATATCTTTCATTTTCAAATTTTAATCACCAATTTAATAAAATTTAGATCGAATTATTTCTACGACTTTTTTTGATAAAATCTTGTAACCTTTATCGCTAGGGTGAGATAAGTCAAAAAAAATACTCTCCTCCAGATCATCAAAAAAATTGGTTGAATCAATAAAAAGTGAATTGTCAGTATCAAAATTATTATTAAAAAAAGTATTTTTTAATTTTTCATAATGAGCTCTTAATTTTTTTTCATCAAAAACTAAGCTACTTTTTTGAATCCAAAAGTTTAGATATTTTTTTTCTGTTTCTGATGTTCTTTTTTTATAAAATAAATTTGGTTGAAGTATATGTATCATTTTAATTTTTTTATTTTTGCAGTAGTCTTTCATAACATCAATTTTATGTTCAAACATTTTGAATGGGTCACAAGTTTTCTTAAACTGAAAGAAATTTTCATCTAATTTTTTATTTTTTCTTAAAAATCTTGTTAGTAATTTAATATATTTTTTAAAATAACTTTTTTCTGAGGCTATTCCCATTGTTTGACCCCAATGAAAAAAATTTGTTGGGCCATCCAATAAATTTGAGCATTTATTATATCCTTTTCCTAATTGCCATAAATCATTAATACCACTTAAAGATATAACTATTTTTGGTTGAATTTCATCAACGGAACTAATGAAAGATCTTAATTCGTCATGACTATTCATGGCATTTTGTGCAAAATTTATAACACTCATATCAATATTGTTTATCTTAAAAAATCTTTCTAATTGATAGGAAAATGTCATTTCATTTTTAGATGCCCCAAATCCCCAGGCAACCGAACCTCCAAATACCATACAATAATTTTTGTTTCTATTTTCCAATATATCAATTTCTGGAGACCTTAAACCAAATTGATTTATAAAAATCGTGTCATAGTTTTGATTGGGTGTAGATCGCCATCCACAATATGGGTGTGGTGTGGTTTTTAATTTAGTTTTAATATCTAAAAAAATTTTTTCTGCCACAACTAAATTTGGAAATACATCCGAATACCATCTAAGCATTTCGGCGTCATGATAATTTGTTTTGATTTTTTTTATAAACTTTGTCATTTTTTAAGATGTAACATTTGTTGCTGTTCTAGTCTAACTCTTCAAGATAAGATTCGGTATATTTATTTCTATTTTTTTGTTTTTTTTTATCTAGAAAATAATTTTCACAAACTAAAAAATCTAGGTTAGAAATCATAAATGTTCTATAAGCATCTTCTATACTACAAACCATGGGTTCTCCCCTTAGATTAAAAGAAGTATTAACTAAAATAGGGCAATTTGTAATTTCTTTAAATTTTCTTAATAGCTTGTAAAGCTTTTCATTTTTTTTATTTACAGTTTGAACTCTAGCAGAAAAATCTACGTGCGTTACTGCTGGTACTGTGCTTTTTTTGTTATCCAATTTATGCTTATCTAGAATTTCAGAAACAAATAACATATAATCACTTTGAATATCTAGATCAAACCAATTTGACAATTCATCACTCAGAATACATGGTGCAAAAGGTCTGAAGCTTTCTCTAAATTTGATTTTCAGGTTTAATATGCTTTGCATCTTTTCTGATCTTGGGTCTGCCAAAATTGATCTTGAGCCTAAAGCTCTGGGTCCAAATTCCATTCTACCTTGAAACCAGCCTATGCAATTCTGCTTAGAAATTTTATCTGCCACTTTTGATATTAATTCTTCATCATCTAACTTTTCAAAATTAGCCTCAATTTTATTTAGTGCACTTAAAACTTGATCATTATTAAAGCTTGGTCCCAGAAAAGATCCTTGCATTGAGTCATTTTGATCATCAGAAATTCTATTATTTTTTAAATTTGAATACCAAAATTCATAAGCCGCTCCTAAAGCACCACCTGCATCTCCAGCAGCTGGCTGCACCCATATTTTTTCAAAATATTTTTTTTTTAATAGTTTCCCATTAGCAACGCAATTTAGAGCTACTCCTCCAGCAAGACATAATCTATTCTTATTTGTTATTTCCCTGCAATACTTCGCTATCCTTAATACAATAATCTCAACAACAGACTGTATGGAGGCTGCTATATCTTTATGAACTTGTTCAATCTTTCCTTCTCTCATTCTTTTTTTAGTATTAAACAATTCCTCTAGCTTTTTATTAAACATATTATTAGAATGCGTATAATCAAAATAATTTAAATTAAGTCTAAAAGATCCATCTTTTTTTAAATCAATTAATTTCTCCAAAATTATATCTCTAAAGATTGGTCTACCGTATGGTGCTAAACCCATAATCTTATATTCTCCACTATTAACTTTAAATCCCAAATAACTTGTGAATGCAGAATAGAGTAAACCAATAGAATGTGGAAATTTTATTTCTTCCAAAATATCGATCTTATTTTTTTTTCCTACAGATAAGGTTGTTGTGGACCATTCACCCACCCCATCAATAGTTAGTATTGCAGAATCTTCGAAAGGACTTGGATAAAAAGCGCTAGCAGCATGACTGAGATGATGTTCTATGTAGTGAATTTTTTTTATATAAAAATTATTATCTATTTTTTTTAAATTTTTAATTATTATTTTATTTGTAAATAATTTACCTAACAACCAAGCCCATAAAATGTTGTGAAATCTTTTAAAACCTCTTGGAATACTTGCTAATACTGTTTGGATTATTCTTGTAAACTTAAGTATTGGCTTTTCGTAAAAAACTATATGACCAATATCAGATAAAGAAATATTTTCTTTATTTAATAAAAATTTAATTGAATTTATTGGAAATGAAAGATCATGTTTTATTCTTGTAAATCGCTCCTCTTGAACAGCGAAGACAATTTTTCCATTCTTTAATAAGGCGGCAGCACTATCGTGATAGAAAGCTGATATACCAAGTATATAATGATCTTTCATTTTATTAATACTTTTTTCTTATCTTCGTTTTTTCCAATAAGATTTTTTACTTTTTTTAACTTTTTGATTTAATATGTCATTATTAAAAATCTTTAATAAAAAAGAAATTGGATAAATAAAACCAAAAAAGATAGTTAATGATATGCTTTTTTTTAAAATATTCATAATCAATTCTAATTAAATTGTTTATATTTTTATTCAAAAAAATGTTATTTTTAAAATACAATAAGAATTTTATCATCAAATATTACACTAGTCTATTTTTGCTTTTTGAGTTTTAAATATACTTCTTCAATAATTTTATCTAAAAAGGATTTGAAATGAAAAAAAAAATTTTAGTTACAGGAGGCTTAGGGTATATAGGATCGCATTTATGTATATCTTTATTAGAACGTGGTTTTGTGCCTATAATCATAGACAACTTCACCAATAGTCATAAAAGTGTAATCAATAATATTAAAAAAATTTCCAAAAGAAAATTTTATTTTTATAATATTGATTTACTTAATAAAAAAAAATTAGATAAAGTATTTGATCTTCACAAAATTTATGCTGTCATTCACTGCGCTAGTTTAAAATCTGTTAGCGAAAGTATTAAAGAACCAGCTAGATATTTTAGTACAAATTTAAATATTACACTTAACTTAATAGAATGCATGAAAAAAAGAAATATATTTAGGCTAATTTTTAGTTCCTCGGCGTCTGTATATAATAATAACATTTCTCCTCCATTTAATGAAAATAATAAAATTGGCAAAACAACTAATGCCTATGCTACATCAAAATATTTAATTGAAAAAATTTTAAATGATCTTAGTAAATTTGAAAAAAAATGGAAAATTGGTATAGCTAGATATTTTAATGCAATTAGTAACCATGAGTCAGGGTTGATTTATGAGAATCCAAAAAATGTTCCCTCAAATTTATTTCCTTATTTAATAAATGTTTTAAAAAAAAAATATTCTTTTTTGAAAATTTATGGAAGTGACTACAACACTAAAGATGGTACATGCATAAGAGATTACATTCATGTAATGGATTTAGCGTATGGACATATTTTAATTTTGAAAAAAAAATTTTCAGGTGTTAAAATATATAATTTTGGATCAGGTAAAGGTTTTTCTGTTTTAGAAGTTTTAAATGAATTTAAAAAACAAACTAATAAATCAATTTCTTACAAATTTTATAATAAAAGAGAGGGTGACATACCTATTTCTATTTGTTCAACTAAAAAAGTTGCTAATGAACTTGGATGGAGGCCTAGGAAAGATCTTAAAAAATCTATAAATGATATAATCCTAATGTTAAAAAAAAATCATAAAAAACTATTTCTTAATTAAGTTACTTTTTCTTTTAAAATTTTATTTATTAGATTTTTAAAAATTTTATTGTCTTTGTCATAAATCATAACTTTGTCTTCATACTTTTTTTTAATTTTTTGCCATGAATAATAGTTGGTTTTTAATACATTGTTTAAAATCTTATAAACTGACTTTCTATTTTTTTTATTTGTCCAAAAAAAACCTGTGGATGGAAGAAAATTATCAGCAAAATTTGAATTAATTATTTTTATATTTTTTGCCCTTACAGAAAAAGAAACTACCTTATTGCCTCTTGCAAAAGACTCATAACCCATAAAGGAGTCAATAAAAGTTGTAATTTCAGAAGCATCTAAGGTTTCATAACTCTGTTTATTTTTTGTTTTTTTTATGAAATGTATTTTTTTAAAATTTAAATTTTTTTTAAAAAAATTTCTTTCTTTTAAAGAAAAGTTCTTATCTTTATGTCTCAACTTAATAAATAGTTTTATTTTATTATTTTCACAAAATTCATTAATTAAATTCAAAATTTTAGTATCATCAGAATAAAAATCGTTAAATGTTACATTAAAATTTTTATGCTGAAAAAAATTTTCAGACATTTTTTTTTTTGGTGGATTAAATTGTGATAAAAAAATTATCTTTTTTTTTTTTGAATTATCAAAATATTTTTTTTGAATATTATTAACTTTGATTGAATTATTTTTAAAAGATCCGATAACTGCAAAATTTGATTTTATAATGCTTTTATAGTGATTAATAATTTTTTTATTTGCCACAAAAATATAATCACAACTTAACTTCAATTTTTTTTTATTTTTTTCTTTTTTTGCTAACTCGAAATAATTTCGGCTTCCAATCTGGCCATTTTGTATTGATATTACTTTTATAATTGGTTTTATTTTATTTTTAATTTGATAAAATCTCAAGTCAGTATCTGTTAAAGTAAGAACAACTTTAGGATCTACACTTTTTATGTATTGAACCACATAACTTAAAAATAAATTTTTAAATTTATTTTTAACTATTGATTGAAGCAAAATGTAGAGATTTATAGTCTCAAACCTTGTATCAAGTATAGAAACTTTTCTTAATTTTATATATTTTAATATAAACTCACTTAAATTCTTGTCGTAAATTAAAACATCTTTTTTTTGAGGTTTTTTAAAAATAAATTTTGTTTTAAATAAAATAATGAATAATTTTTCTAGAAAAATCATGTAATCATAATTTTTTTATTTTTAGTAAAAGATTTTAAATACATTATATTCAAATCGATATGATTACTTAGTAATGGTAAATTTATTTTCTTTTTTTTAAGCAATTGTAGATAGAAAATTTTTGTTAAACTACTCTGATAATCAAATTTTGTTTTATAGATTTGAGAATAGAGTTTAATAACTTTGTCTTCAATTTTATAAAAGATTTTCTTTTTATTATTTAAAAATATCTCAATTTTTACAGTTTTTTCTTTATTTGACTCATCTAGGATATTGATTATTTCTAACTTAAAATTTTTAAAATTTGCCAATATCTTGCCCTCAAAATCAACATAACCAATTCTTTTTGATCTAATTTTTTTTAGATTTTTACAATAAATTTTGTGTGGATTTTTTTTGAAAATATAACTAAAAAAATCGATATAATGTATTGAGTTGCTTGCTAAATTCCAATTTATTGTTTTCACCTTAAATTTAATAACATTTTTAAAGTTAATTTTTTTTTTTAACAATTTGAATATTGCTGTCATTCGATATGGAAAATTTACGTAAAAATTAACATATTTTTCTTTTTTCATTAATCTTAAATTGCTAATGTCATTTTCTAATATTTTTTCTACAAGAACATTCTCAGGGTTTAGTTTTTTTATCTTTTGTAATATTGCATATCTACAATTTGCTGTGGTGGAATTAATTATTAAAAAAAAATTAGTTTTTTTTAAACTATCTATATTTTTTATTAGCTTTATTTTTAAATCTTTATATCTTTTTTTGACTAGTTTTGCTTTTTTCAAATTTTTATCAAAAAAATAATATTCTTCTATTCCTTCAATGGTTGACAATGACTCGAAATGTCTTATAGCTATATTTCCAAATCCATAGAATAAAATCTTCATATAACTTAATTTAAAAATTTATATTTTAGACGTGTTCAAGAACCAATAATTTTTATTTTTTTTGATTATAATTATTTAT
>MDTB01029202.1_pt1 | contig 11982 bp, 17 predicted proteins | sample 811161 | NCBI WGS metagenome assembly MDTB01 (sample SAMN05326650, study PRJNA326480) | marine metagenome | isolation source: seawater | place: Mediterranean Sea | collected 2009 | reverse complement strand
CTGGAGCTAATCCTTGGTCGCTAGCTACTGGAGCGCAGCCATCTTCCTCAGCAATCTTGCGAATATAATTGGTTGTCTCTAAATGCCCGCCAAGGTCAACGTAAGCTACGCCAGCGCTAACACACGCGAATGCTATTTCTTTGTTCATGTAGTATGGCAAAGCTGATACTACTATGTCAAAGTCTAATTTATTCTTATCCAGATAATCCGCTGCTCCGCCAACATGAAAGTCAAGGGAGCATTCTGAATCAAACATCCTGTTGAAGAAATACTCCTTGGCTTTACCAATAGCTTCCTCAGAGTAATCAGACAGAACAAGATTATATTCTTCGTGCTTTAACGCCGATGCGACTGGAAGACCAATTCCTCCAGCTCCAAGTATTAGTATGTTAGCCATTATTATTATCCTGTAAAAGCAGCTCTGGCTGCATCCACCCCTGAGCTGAATCTCCGCAAACTCTAGCGGCCCTGTCATCAATATAAAGAAACGCTCTTGGCTTACCCATTCTTACTTCGTGCCTTTTAACGCCATGTCTATTCAGCCAGTCAACCAATTCAATATATCCTGACTCATATTGTTTAGCTAGGTTTCCAAACTCTAACTTGTCGTACCTAGCAGTCATTATTATTATATAATAACCCTCTTCATGTCTTTTGTTAACCCATTGAATTCCATATCTTAAAGGTTTTGAGTTTTTGTAATCGCACCCATCTGTGTCTGCAAGAACCCCGTCCACATCAACAACAATAGTCTTTTCTCCGTCAGGTATGTTGAGGGTTACTTCCATTATGCTCCTGGGTCTTGATAATAATCTATGGTATGGTCTTTGTATGTGTCTTCAGCAATCACAGTATCCATGCCACACTTCTTTGTTTTGTCTGCCACATATTGACAGATTGTGTATGGCTCACCCGTTCTTGGATTAATTTTACCAGAAGCGTGTTCTGTTTTTCCATAATGGCAAAAACTGTTGCACTTCCATCTGTTGTATCCCGTGAGTAACTGTGGCCTTACGACATTTTTTATTTCTTCAAATCTTTTCCTTAGCATGTCCTTTGTAGCGTCTATATCAGAATCGTCATAAGCCATGGTGAAAGGACCGCCGTCATTTATGAAATATATGCTCGGAACTATTTGTTTTGCTTCTGGGTATAGATGCGTAAGAGCGTAGTGATAAATTCTGAGCTGAGGGTCTCCGCAAAGCTTCCAGAAATCTTTAATCTCTCCTGTAGCCCAGTCTTTTCTCATCCCTGTTTTCCAATCAGTGGCTTCGTAGACTCCGTTTCCAGCATCGGTGATAAGGTCAACTGTTCCTTTTATAGAAAGGTTGCCGTGAAGCCTTGAACCATCTGGCATAGTATAATCGTATTCTGCCCAAGGCTCATCAATAGTGATATCAAAGTGCGGTTCAGCATCAACAATGTCTCTTTTCCTTGGGTCGTAATCGCCGTCAGAATATTTAATAGCTTTCCAAGCCCATTTCTCACAGTCTCTATAATCTTTTTCGCTAAAGTCATGTATTGATTTTTGTGTATAGTAATCGAAAGAGAGTCTGCTTAATTCATTCACAAACAGCTCTTCATGAATTCTGTTTGTTGGCTGTTCGCCAAGCGCATCGTCATCGAAGGACTCTTCGCTTTCCTGTTCCGCTTTCTTGCCTTGAGCTAAACATTCAAGAACCTTATGTACTATCGTTCCTTTTTCAGCCTTTTTTCCTCCAGGAGAAGGCACTCCTAAAACATAAGAAAGAAAGTATTGCTGGGGACACATTCCATAAGTATTGAACGAGCTGCTTCTAAAATAAGTAATTATCATAATTTGTTCAGCTATTGCTGCTTCCTGCAACCGCCTTAAAATCAACAACCTTCCAGTCTATTAGTTGGTTGTAGACGGTTTCGTTTTGCTCTTTTATGCTCATTTCATGATTATCAATAGTAGCGTCAAAATTATCGTAATTATCTAAAGCCGTCTCGCTTCTATGCTGGTCTTGTTCTCCAAAAATATTTCTTGTAAGCCTTATGACTTTACCTCCGGCGTTTTTTATTCCGTTTGCCTCGTTAGGAAACCTGCAGTCCACTATGACAGCTAGCTCTGGCTTGTCTTTTTCAATTTGCCTTATAGTGGAATCAACCCAAACTTCGGGATAAATTTTACGAAAAAAGTCTGTACCTACATATTGCATTACTTCTCTCGCTGTCATTGGGCATGAGGTACGCTTTTCTTCATAAAAAATCATGTCTGACCAATTGAATTGTGTCAGGCTGCTTTTGTCCTTTTCTGTTCCGTAGCACTGTCTTTCCGTTAGACCTAAAACATTTACACACAACCTTTTCAGACTGTCTGCAAAACTATATATCTTTACCTTATTCCAAACATTTTCTTCCATATATTTTATCATCTCTGGATGAATGCTGTCCACAGGGAAGACACACGGTTTCAGAGTCCCGTCCTCTTCCTCGTATGGGACCACAAGGCTACCATAATCGTCAATTGTTGCATATTCAACAACCTCATTAGAAACCATAGCACAACCAAAGAGGAAATTACCTATACTGGTTTTTCCAGACTGCTTCTTACCTGAAATTCCTATTATTTTTGTCATATTACTGCTTTTTCTATTATGGGCTTTATGTCTGAGGTTATCTCGTCTTGATTCAATTCTCCAGCATCTTCTTTAATTTTAGGGAAATACATCCTGTACTGCCTCCCTAGCTGTTCTTTTAGTTTTTTGGCTCCTTCTCTACCAGCCTTATCTGAGTCTAGCATCACAATTATTGATAAAGCCCCAGACCTATCTAGTAAAACTCTTTGAGGGTCAGTTAGTTCCGTGCCAAACAAACCAAGGCTTATATTTATTTCGTTTTCTTCTAATCTCCAAACATCCCCTGCCCCCTCCACCAGTATTGCGACTCCGGTTTTTTGTATGTGCGGCAGTGCAAACCAATAATTATAAAGATAGTTTGTTGACTGAAAACTTCCGTTAAGCCATTTTTCACATTCTTTTATTTCATAGTGAGTTTTTGGACATGTTGATTTTGGGTTGTGCCACTTATTGCATTTATCGCATTGAGAAAATATAGACCTCCCCAAGAAACCGGCAACATACTGATATTTGTCGTCATATACAGGAACAACAACCCTATTCTTTTTATTATATAACCCAACATCATATCTGTCAAGTATTTCTTTCGAGTAACCTCTATTAATGTAGTATTTGGAAGGTATCTCGATGGTATTTCTTAGCTTCTCTCTACTCCATCCACTGGCTTGTTGCTTAGGAGCCACGCTCAGCCTTCTCATAGAAGATATGTACTTCCTTCTTTCTATGGTCTCTGAGTCTGGTTTTTTTATTTGCTGTATTTTATCATACCCTAAAAATTTCACTAAAAAGTTAACAGCGTTTTTGTAGCTAACATGCCCACCCTTTTGATTTGACAGGACGCCCCTAACGAATCCAATTAAAGTTGAGCCATAAAGCAGTTTGTTGTTTTGCCCCTTCTTTTTTTCACAGTGATGAGTTCGACAAACCCAATATCCTCTCACCTCTTCTCCTTCCGGATAAAGATTCCAAGCACTAAGGTTATCGCCCCCATGAACAGGACATGGACCTACAAGCATTTTCCCATTAGGTCTAAAATCAACATTAAGCTCAGACAGAAGTTCTTCGATATTGGCACAGGCCATATCTTTAATTTCTTCTATCAGCTCATAATCAAAATGTAGGTCTTTGCTTTTCTGCATGTCATTTACCAAATGGTATGTCGTCTACTTCGTCCGATACGTTTTCTGGCTGTGGATTTATTCCTCGCTCTAGCTCTCTTTTTATTTTTAGTTTTGTTTTACCCTCTGTTATTCTTGCTTTAGCACCTTCCATTTGCATATTTATGTAGTCGCCTCTAGCCATTCCAGGTCCGTGCCTGTGCTTTATTATAACAAGCTTATGTGTTCCGTCTTTAGGGTCTGAGGCCTGTAGCTCTTCGTCGCTTTTAGGCTTGAATATGGAAAAGTTTGTAGTTAACCACATGACCCTATCAGAGCCAGCTACAACGTCAGAGGTTTCCTTGTCAATTCCATCACGATTTAGTTGAATCATGGTGAATATAGGGACATCATTTCTAACTGCCAAATTATGCAAAGAGGTCATCATGAAACCTAGAACTTGATATTCTTGAACTCCAATCTTTAAATCTTCTCCATTCATGAGTTTTACATAATCATATATAATCATACAATCTTTTGTTCGACCGTCATCCTCAAACCCAACATTCTTGTGAATCCATCTTCTTATTATAGCTAGGCTTTCTTCAAACGGTATTCCTGAAATATTGATGTAATCAATGGGAAGTTTTTCTATTTTATCTAAAGCCTCCTCCACCCTTTTTCTTTCAGAGAAGTTTTCCCCGCACCTTCCGCTTTCAAGGTCGTTGATAGTTACGTCAGAGTAGTTTGCCCCTAGTCTGTACCAATGGTCCTCATCTGACATCTCGGTGTCGAGATAAAGAACTGGAATATCAAGCTCCGCCAGATGCTTCGCCAAGTTGTCAGACAGCATGCTTTTTCCTACGCCACTTCTGGCGCCTATCATACTCACTGCCTTTCTCCTGCATCCTCCGCCAATAGCTTCATTGTAAGCTGGCCAGGGAGTGGGCAATCCAATAACCTCTGTTGGATTGTCTAGCCTGTCCATAATATGCTCTCGCATTCCTTCGCTTAGTCTTTGAGGGTCAGTTCCGCTTGAGCTAGTGAGCTTGCTTGTAAAATCAAATATACACTTCTCAGCTATTCCCAATATATGTTCTATTGGCTCATCTCCGCCGACATCATTCAAAGAAGAGTCGGCATCCTTCATCTGCTGACGAAGCATTCTCGTAATTTCAAGCTTGCTAATCTTTGCGCTAAAAGAGCGAACATTCTCTAGCAACACATGTGTATTAAAAATACTATTTAGATGATTAATCTCGTCTTTTTTTTCTACTAGCCATGAATAGCCGAGGTCTCTTGCAGCCGAGAAAACAGAGGACTCGTCGAGTTTCTTTAATTCTTTTTCTTCAAAAAGATGAGAAAAGCATTTGTATATTGCCTGATTTGACCTATCTGTAAAGGAGATTGGAGTTATCATTGGGGCAACGTCAAGGTAAGCGTCAAGCCCGTAGCAGTATAGACCGGCAAGAACGGCTCTTTCTGCGGCAACATTCCTGTTACATTTATCAACGTCTGTCACGACGACCCCCCTTAACAGTGCAGTCGTTGCATTTCCAAGTGTTATCGGATTGTGAATCCGAATATCCAAAGGCTATTGAGGATGAAACTTTAATGATTTTATTGCAGGATGAGCAAGTCGCATCAATTAGTGATGTGTTATTCATTCCAAGTTCTTTTCTTTTGTTCCTTGGCGTAATTGTAACGCCTTCATTTTTACCAGTCATTTTTTCCCCAGTCTCTGGGTCAATAAGGTCTTCAGTCATGTTATCAATAAATCCATTCTCACTGACTCCAACAACATTTTTTAAAACATTTGACCCAACAGGCTCGGACCTCATTCGTCTATCGCTAGTGGACGTAGAACTATTGTTTCTCGGAGGCGCTTTGAATTCATTATACCTGTCTTCTATAACCTTGTCAATATCTTTATCTAATAATTCTTCCTCTTGCTCTTGTGGGGCGAGTTGATTCTGGTATTTAAGCTCTTCTATAGAATACTCTTTACTAAGAACGTCCTCTTCTTCTTTTTCATCCTCTTCGACCACAGCATTCGGGACGGATAGTGGTTCTCCTGTTATGTTTGTATAAAGACCGCATATCAACTGCCAGTCTTGCTGCTCTACAGCTATTTTTAGTATTTCTGAAAAATCAGGCATAGTTTTGACCTCTCTTCATTTCTTGGTATTTGGTTAGCTTATCAGCCTGTACCCTCAATGAGTTGGGTAGGTAAATGAGGCGTGAGTGATAGCTACACGCTTCGTCGGCTATTTGCTGTAACCTCTCAGCAACATCATCCTGCTTTACCGCATAAGCTCTCTTTAATTCATTTTCCATATATCGTGTAATTTGATTTTTGATTATTGGGGCTATGATTGTGTTTATTTTCCTATTACACCAATCTATCTTTGACTGTAAAACATTAATTTGAGACTGAACAAAGGTAGCCTCCTGTACAAGCAGGTACGACCCTTCTGCACACTCCTGTTCCGAAAGTTTATTCAGTAACAGAGGACTTATATTTATCCATCTATTAACTTCGGTTGGACCTAAAGAGCCAAGCCCTACTGCAACCTCGAATTGCTTTAGAGCTTTCTCTACTTCTTCCCATCTCTCATCAAGACTCTGATATAATGTCATCCCAGTCATTAACCTTATCATATGGTAAAACTATGTATTTAATATTATTCATATCACACCAACTCTCTTTCTTAGAGTCATTTTGCTTTGACTTCGCAAAGCCCCATCTGTCTTCGTGAAAGTGCGCAACAAACTCATAGTGCTGTCTGCCGTGGACCTCAACAACCGCTTTCCTGTGGGGGAGGTAAAAGTCTGCGTATTGTTTAGTCCCTGGCAGGGGCACTTCTTCTAATATTCTTTGTGTCGGATATAATTCTTTGAGTAACCTTCTAGCGTGAAAGTGTATTTGGCTTCTCTTTCGCACATCATCCAAATCAGGCTGATGCCCTGTTGGGGGGAAGTTGTGTTCCTTGCCGTTAAAATCTACTACCTTCATTTTTAAATTTCTTTTTTGAATATTGGCCTTGTTATATCCCTGTTTATAAATCCAAGTCTAGGATAGTCCTCTGGAATATTATGTTTGTTTTCAACAATCCAATTGCATAAAATTAAATTCGCAATTGACTGTTCGGGCAGATGGTCCTTTAAATAGTTTCCTGTATCTACGCCGTAGTCCATTTCATTCATGTATTCTTCTTTTGAGCAATAATATAGCCAAGTTTTAATAAAATCCATAGACACATCACTTTTTTTGAAAACCAGCAGGTTCACAATACATTGTCTAAAATTAGAAGAAAATTTATAATCCTTTGATAGATTTTTAAGTGTGTATTGCTTGCACCATTCTTCTAATGGTTGTGTGTGGGGCTCTCCCTGTTGACCTGTTTCATAAATCATTGTTGGGACAGACATAGGTATAAAAAAATCAAAACCACACAATTCTAGCCACTGAGGAAATAGTCTGTGTATTTTTTTTATTTCTATATATTTGTAGTATTTTCTGTAATTTATGTCATGATATATTAAAACATCTCCGTCACTTATTTTTTTTATTTCTTCATAAATTATAGCGGGCTTCCACGCCTGATTTCCAACGTTTCCCCAATAGCCACTATTTGGAATTGGCCCTACATATTTATCAGATATTTCTTTTGATACTCTTGAAGGAGTATAAAAAATTATTTTGTCAAAAGACCCCTTTAGTATTTTCTCTATGCCTTGTTTTCTGTCTGTTAAATTCAACCCTTCGTCATGTGGGCGTCCCTCGCTGTAGAATGTCAGAAAATTTATTTTCATTCATTCATTCCCAGCATCTCATATATGTCTTTTTGCAAGCAGTCTAAATAAGTTGGATTGGCTTTTAGCAGGTCGTGCGCCTTATGCTCTCCCTGAGCCTGCACAAGCTTTGACATCTCAGGGGTCAGCTTCCCCTTTTTGTCTACAGACCACTCATCCACTCCCAGCACATCAAGATGATTCTGCATGTATTCTAAAACATACCATGAGCCAGAAACCTTTATAAATCCAAGGCTTTTGCCTAAACTTATAAGTTCTCCGATTACATCTATCCCAATACCATATCTAAGCAAAGACTCAATCTTTCGTCCTGGCGGTATCGGCCTAGCGGTAGAGCGGGTAATCCAGTTTACCTTTTGACCTATCTGCTCTGCATCGTCGGCAGACGAGGCTTTCCAGGGCTGTATGTATGTGCATTCAAGGTCTACGTCAACCGCATATCTAATTTTACGACCACCACTCCTGCTTTTAGTTTTCTGTCCTGGCCTTGCCCTTGTGTTTGCAATCAAATGTTGTATTCCTATAACAATACATTTATTAACAACCACGACTGGAGCTATTCTTCCGATAAATTGAGAGAGTAGTCTGAACCCGCCATCTCCAGTTACATCTCCAATGTCAGCCTGTAGCTGTCTTTCTGTTACAAGCTGAGAGATAGAATCAAGAACAACAACGCATCCAGGGTCATTATGTATAAAATTCTCAGCAAAACTGAGCCACTCTTCTCCGCTAAGGATTTTGCTTTGTACCAAATTTCCCTCACCGTCATCCTCCCTGTATGAGCTTACGACATTTATGTTTTCAAGGTCTAGACCCTCTATTCCTTCTAAATCCCTTGATTTAAGCCTTGCCTCAATGTTTAAGTAGTATATATTTTTACCCATCGACTGTGCGTTTTTACAAATCTGTAACGCCGTTACTGTCTTTCCGCACTTTTCATCTCCGGCAAGAAGGACCACAGAACCTTCCGGTATTCCACCCCCTATGTTTACATCAATAAGAGGAGAAACAGAAACGATTTCCTGTTTATCAGAAACCATTGCGTCCCCACTTCTGACAATGTTTTCTCCGTGTTTGGCTAATAAATCTTTAGCCACTTTGAATGGGTCTTGTTTTGACATCTATATTTTTTAACCTCGATAATTTATTGTCTTTTACTATTCTTTTAGGTACGGACGTTGTGCTTCTTATTTCAAGCTCAACTTCTTTCGATTTCATCTCTGAATCATATTTTGACTGATATTCTTTCAAAACTTTTGAGAAAAAAGTCCCAGCCTTAAATGCTGCAAATGAACGGACATTCCTGCACCTCTTATCTCTTAGGGCTCTTGACACCGCCTCCGGCTTATATACAGCAAGGAGAGATACAGCTATTTGCACCTGTCTGCGAAATATAATTTTCCATTTTGCTAAAACCCAAAATTTGTCTGGAAGTTCTGACCCGTTCTTTTTTGCTATTAATGCGCACAGCCTTTCTGTTATCCACTGGTCTTCGCGTACATAGCCCCCACCATAGTCTGAAAGGAAGCTATTTTTTTCAGTTTTTTTGTTCGCCATAATTATTTATTATAGCTTTGATAACAGTTTTTGTCAATCAGAGGATTGATTATTTAGAATTAGTCTGGAGTCATCTATATCGTCTTGACGATACGCTCTTGACTGTTGTCGCATTTTCAAAAGCTCTGGGGTCTTGTACCACGTATAGGATATTAACCCATTTTTGCAGCATCCGCAAACATAGCAGTGCTTTGTTATATTTTCATCAAATTCTTTATGAGCGCCGTATGCAAAGTAATATCCCTGGATATGTTCGCCGCTTTCTATAGGAATGACATGAGACCTAAATTTTAAATGCATTCCAATTATATTAACGGACTCTGACTCGCAGTATCGAGCAAGCCTTTTCCACGCTACCGCCTCTTTGCCGGACCTCTCGTCGTCCTGATGCACAGTCAATCCATTAGACAAAACCACAACCCATATTGTTTTATCTTCCAGAAAAGAACAGTCTTCTATACAAAGACCGTAATTGTTTTTTGCTATTTGTTCGATTGACATTTTTAATCCTGAGGCCTGTGTATCTTGTCCTTATTGACCTCTTGGTATTTTTCAGCGCTCATCGACTGACCTTGAACTATTTTTCTTGCATCGCTAACTTCTGACGCTTCACTAGTCATAATAGCAACACCATCTCTTTTTGAGATAAATTCTCCAGATTTTGGGCCGCTTCCGAGTCGGTTAATTCTCTGTTCTTTGGTCTCTGTTACGTGGTCCGTGTCTTTTGTTTGAGGGATTGATTCTCTGTATTTTCCAACTGTCTTGGCTCCAACCCCTGGCATTTGCGAGGATAGTTGCTCATTGGTTTTTCCTAAATTGTTTTCAATGTAAAATTTTTCTACATCTGTGAGTTCTCTGGCTTTAGGCATTATTTTATCTCTCTTTCTGCGTGGAGTATCCAGGAATTGTTTCTTGATTCTAAGAATCTTAGGTAAAAGTCAAAACATTTTTTATTTACATGTTGAAATCTCCAGTAATTTTCGCTGCCGAATGACTTTGATTCGGTGCCCTCCGTGTACATACCCCAGGGATTAAATAAAGAGCCGTCTCTACCAGACTTGACGTAGTAAGAATATCTGGGTTGTCCCTTATTGTTTGTATATGTTTGAAGTTTAGCATAGCACTCTTTTGTCTCTGAGTCTTGTGGTTCTCCGCCCACACCAAAGAATTCTATTTTTTTTAAATCTCCAGAAAAATCTATTCCCTCTTCCTCTGTTTTATTTGTTTTAGTTATATATTCTTTACTCATTGACGAATACCCGCTGTTTTGATTATTTGAGTTCCATTTTTTTCTTCAATTCCATCTACGCTGGCGAAATCAGTTCCCCCTACATAAAAATCGCCTTTTATCTCTACGGCATAAGATTTGTCGCCACAATAGCAGCACTCTGCCCGCAGCTTTGTTTTTTTATTTTCTGAATTTTTTACCCAAACCTCAACCAGCTTTTTTGAGCAATTTGAGCATTCAAGTGTTGTTGCTTTTTCATCCATATCGTTAATTCTTAATTACAGAGTCCTTTGCGTTTTTTATTTTTTGTTTTATAATGTCTATGGCTTTATCCTTGTCGTTTTCTTCTATTTTTACAATTATATTATCTACGTCAACAAATAAAGGCTCCGGCTCCGGCTTGCCATTTACAATCTTTGTTCTTGATAGGGTTGTTTCTATTCTTACGTTTGAATACGTTGAGTCTTTTACATAATTATTTTTATCTTTCATTTTTCACCCGTTTCTATATATTTCTTTTTTTGCGCAGGCGTCATTTCCGTTATTTTTTTCATGTTTTTGTCGGATGTTTCCCAGAAATTTTTGCCTTGCTTTTTATTTTTCTTCCTGCCGTGCTTTAGGTCTATTGACTCTTTTTGGTCAGAAGATAGTCTTTCAGTATTCCTGTCCGAAAGTAAGCCTAAAGTTATACTATCGTCCCCAGGCTTATTGTAAACGTGCGGAGAAAATAAAAGCCTATTTAATTTGTTTTTTTTGCAGTTTGGGCATTTTTTTCTGTTTGGCGTCGGCTTTGTTATGCTTTGCTCAACCTCAAGCTCATGGTCGCACTCTTCGCATTTGAATACATAGACAGGCATTATAGGCACTTACTCCACCCACAAGATAAGCACGTAACGCACCCTTCTTGCCTTACTATAGGAGATGTTCCACACTCTGGGCATGCCTCACCTCTCTCCTCTGTTCCGTCTGGTATGTACTTCTTCAAAGCCCTAGAGACACTCTTGGCAAAACAATGCATCTCTCCATCCACCTTTTCTAGTTGTTGAACGATAAAGTGCATGTCGACGCCAAGTCTTAAATAACCAGATATGAGTCGGGTAATAGTTTCTTCGTGGTCGCTACATGCCGCTGTGATTGGAGAAAGCTCTGTCTGGTGGTCATCATCAAATTCAGCCCTATAGATTTTCTTTCTTTTCCTAATTATCTTTCCGGTCTTTATGCCTTTATTTAAGAAGCCGTTCTTTCCGGCGAAAACTTCATATGGCTTATCATCCTTTAGGCCGACCAAAACAAAATACTTATTCTGACGAACACTAATATGATAAACGTCACATGGAAGCTCCTTGGGTCTTTTCTCGTCCTCAACCGCCTCTTCCTTTTCAGACTCTACCTTCTTCTGCTTTGCTTCCTCAACGAGAACACCGGTCCTACAATTCTTTCTGTATACCGTGACCCCTTTACATCCTCTTTCCCAGGCTTCTTCGTAAATCTCTTCCACCTGCTCAACAGAAACATCTTCTGGTAGATTCAAGGTAGAGCTAATAGCGTGGTCGATATGTTGCTGTGCAGCGGCCTGTAGTTTTACTCTTTGCTTCCAGTTTAAATCTTCTGCGCAAGCACCAAACCAGGGAGAGTCCTCAAATTTTTTATCTGGATTCACGTTCATCCAGTCTTGTAGCTT
>MDTB01000873.1_pt1 | contig 11982 bp, 8 predicted proteins | sample 811161 | NCBI WGS metagenome assembly MDTB01 (sample SAMN05326650, study PRJNA326480) | marine metagenome | isolation source: seawater | place: Mediterranean Sea | collected 2009 | reverse complement strand
TATTTGAAGAGGCTATGGATGATTGGAATCCGGATTACCCAAATACAGCAATGATTGTTGCCATGATTAAAATGCTCACGGCAGCAGCCATTGAATTACAAAGGGATATTAATAAGACTATACACTAGGTGTAGTTTGCTTTACGAACCCCACCACCTTTAGCGTATTTTTTAATGTAACCTCCTTTTTTTCTTCCTACTCCTGCTCCTGTAAGTTCATACGTATCTAGGCTAGGTTTTTTACCTGCTGTGGGGCTAACTGCTCTGTCTGATTTTTTATTTAAAGGTTTTTTAGGATCATACTTTAATTTAAAGTTGTTAAATTTTTGTAAGATGTTTTTTTCTTTTGCTTCCTTTACAATATCTTTTTTATTAGAACCTTTAGACCAGTATTTTTTAGCTAACTTTTTAGCTAACTCCATTGCTGGTTTATATCCTAATTTAACTGCTGTTGTTACTGCTGATAATCCCATGTTAATATCTTACTTTTCTTACGCCACCACCCTTGGCGTACTTCTTCACATACCCACCACCGTACATCTTATCGTCAGACTTGACCTTGACTTCAACTGGTCGCTGTACAGCAGGTTTCATTGCCATTGCATCTGTCATGGGTGTAGGTACTCTAGCACTCATGTCTGATCTTCCCATGTTTTTGTTTTCTTCTTTCATTGTTTCTCCTTTTTTTTATGGTAATTGATATCCACTAGGGTCTTTTGCACGTAATGTTTTTAGTTCAGAATAAGATCTTCTTAATAATTCATTAACACTTTCTCCTTCTTCTGGATCTTTGTAATTAGCTATAAAAAACTGTAATAAATCAGACATGTATCTGGTTCTTTGTTTCATAGCTGAAAAATCAACATTGTATTGATTAAGCATTGGCAATTGTTTTCTTCTTTGTCCTAATGGGCTGGTAGGTAAAGTTCTATCCGGAAATAGTTCATAAGGATCTAACTCAGGGTTGTCTGTGAACAGCCTTGCCATTACTTTTTCAAAACTTTCTTTTTCATCAGTTTCCATAAATGCCATGTTAACTTCCCCATGAATAGTTGCTGCCCTAGAAAAAAAGTGTTCTAAATTTATGTTTTTTCTTTTACCAAAAATAGTGGTATCTCCTGTTAATAATACTTCTGCAAACGCTTCTGACATTTCTCCTGAACCATTTACTAAAGCCATTATAGAATCGGCATTTCTGTTTTTCATGAAAGAAATCATTGCTTCTGCCATGACATAATGATAAGAAGCTCTTTTTGATGCGATAGCCCATAATCGGCTTTGCAATCCTGCTAAACTAATTTGAACAGTTCCTTGTTTTCCTATATTTATAATCTCATCATCATACCCTGCTGGTTTACCTAAAGCTTTTGCTATTCTAGCTATAACTTGTATGTGTTTCAAAGTTATACCGTCATCTCCATAGAATTGTTTTAAAGTTTCAAAATTTTGTTCTATGTATTCATCTAGCATCACACCATCAACTTGTCTAGCATTTACCATTCTCCCCTCTGCACCGTCTATTTTAAAAGTGGTATCATCTATGTTTAGATTTTTTTTCTTCATATCAAATGTATCTATAGCTTCTTTATTAGGTGGATATTTCATTGTAGTCCCACCAACAATTCTAGAATTTTTATTTATTAAAGCAACACTAACTATTTGCCTCATACTTTTATCAAATTCTTTACCGTCTATGCCTCCCTGTATAGCATACTCTTTTGCCTGAGCATATGCTTTTTTATCTTTAATCACAAAATCCAATACGTCTTCCGCACTTTTTAATTGAAAAATACCTTTACTGCTCATATTTAAAGCGTTGATAGTTTGTTGTAACTTTACAGAAGCTTGTGCCATGTTTTTAACTTTTTCTTTTGTCATTCTGCCAGCGTTTTGCAACATCGTATTCATTTCATCTCTTCTTGCATGATTAATATTCATCCAATCATTTAAAAGATCGTATGTGCTTTCTTGTAAATTGCCTACTGTTCCCCCTGTCATTTCACTCAATCTTTTTATTTTTTGCATAAATTCTTTGTTAGCAGGGCCACCAAACATTCCCGGACTTGATGTAAAATCAAATTTTTTAAGAACTTCATCAATTCCTTCTACACTAGAAAGATCTATATTAGCTAAATTCTTTGCTTTAAAACTTCCTTCAGCTATGGCTGTGTCTAATGTACTAGCTGTTCTTGCTGATATGTACATATTCATTTGCTGTATAAAACCTTCGTACATAGCATATTTAGGATCGTCTCTTTTAGGTAACCTATATTTTCTAACTCTTCTACCTCCTACTACCTCTTCTACCACCGTGCCAAAATGAACTCTTAGAGCTTCTTTTATTTCTGCAGCATCTGCTTTTTCAAATAACACATCAAAAAATTTTCTAGTGTTGTCTTTTAATTTTTTTTCTGATCCTACAACTGCTGTTTCAAACGTTGTTTTTTTACCTATTATATATGGTTTTTCAGTTTTTGTATAATTTATAGGGTCTATAGCAGGATTTTCTAAAGCATCTAAAAACTTTGTTTCCTGTATATCTTCCGCTATCTGATAAAATAAAGATCTTTCTTGTCTTGCTAAAACTTCATTTCCATATATTTTATTTATGTCATTAAGTGATGTAATTGCTCTTTTACCTTCAGGAGCATCTTTACGTATTTTATCTTCAATTCTTTTTATGCTATTATTTAAAATAAAATTTATATTTTCTAAAGTTTTTCTACGTGCCCCGTCACTTTTGCTTGTAGCATCATAATATTTAGATACTTTTCGTTTTAAAGCTACTAAAGCCTCGTAAGGTAATTCTATTTCTATTTTAACACCATCAATATCTATTCCAGTTTCTTTAGCTATGGTATTTAAAACATCTGCTTCTGCTATAGCATTCTTACCTCTACCAACTAACTCTGTAGTTCCTAAAATTTCATCTATCTCTTCGTTTATATCTGCCATTGATTTTTGTTTATTTACAGATCTGCCATCATTATATGAATCTAAATACGTCTGTTTCATTTTTCTAATTTGAGGTCTTAAATTATTTTCAGTGATATCCCTTAAATCTTCTACTACTTCTTTTACTGCACCGCCTTTGCTAGTAGAAGCAGCTATAAATATATTTGCAGCATCGTCCATAAAAGGGGTGTGTCTAAAATCCCCTAAACTATCAAACACTTCATTGTACATCCTGCCAAATCGTTTTGTTAAATACAGCATAGTGTTATTTACAAAAGTTAAACCAAAAGTTTGAGCACTGTTTTTTATGTCGTTTGCTCTTGCAGCATTAGAACTTATTATTGAAGTTTTTGTTCCTTTTTTATAAGCACCGGTTTCGTCCATGTATTCTGTATCAATAACTTCTACTTCTTCTTTTAATTTACCAGATTTTTTAGCTTCTCTACTTAATTCTGCAAACTCTTTTCTTTGTTTGTTTAAATTATTTACTACATCATTTGCTATTGCTGTTTCAATTTCCCTTGCAGCTTGTTTTGCCCTGCCCAAAGTGTCTAAAAAATCAATGTCTTCCTTGTCCATTAAATTATTTTTATGTATAATGTCTATTATTAATTCAGGATCACTTGTTCCTCCCCCCTCTTGTAATAATTTAGCTGTGTGATATTCAACTGATCTTTGCATCAATATTTTTGTAACACCAGCTTCTGCTAATTCTTGATCTAATTGAGTTTCTATTACTTCTTTAAGCTGATTTATGTTTGTGGTTACCTGTTCCTCTGGTATAAGATTTAACTTATCTAATAAAGATTGCAATGCCTCTTCATTTTGCTGTCTAAAACTTCTAGCCTCGCCAATCCTATGTAGTATAAGTTTTCTAGTGCTTTGAGGCATCTGTCTGCCTTCTTTATATTTAGCCATTTCTAATAAATGTGCCTCTAATCTTCTAAGTTCATGATTTTGAAACATAGTACCCATAGTTAAAGCTAACTCTGCTTCTGTAAAAGATTGACCTCCTGCGTTGGCTATCATATTAAAATCTTCTTTTAGATTCACCATGTATCTATATCTTTCATCCATTTGTTGTGCGTACCTAGGATCACCATCTCTTCTTCTAATCATAGCTTTAGCCATTGTTCTAAATTCTTTTTTACCTTCACTAGATAATTTTTGATATTCAGGAAAATTTCTAAAATCATCTATTCTAGGATCAAACAATCTTACTGCTGCTTTGTACGTGTCAGTAAATGCAAAGGGAGAACCTACAACAGCAACTGATAAACCTACAGGAGCTAAAACAGAATATCGAACACCTGCTACCAACATGCCTCTAACATCAAAAGACTGAGCAAACATTCCTGCTGTAAAACCTCCTACACCTTCTATCATCAATCTGACTGCAATATTTTCTAAACCCATATCATCTTCTAGGCTTTTGTTAAATAAAATATTTTCAAATATTGGAATCTGTCTAACTCCAGAAATACCAGTGGCTACTAAAAGTTCTTGATTTGTAACATCTCTCACCCAATCTTTAGGGTTAGTGCCGTACATATATTTTTGTTCTTTAATGTTTCTACTTAAAAATCTTGTAATACCATTGCTTGTTTTTTTAGCATCTAATTTTAATTCATCATTAAATATAATATTCATTTCTGTAAGTAAATCTATATATTTAAAACTACCATCTTTATTTCTTATCTTTGGAGATATTTTACCGTCAGCTATTTTCTTAGTTAAACTATCAACAGCCTTTCCCTGTACTTTTTTAGCCATAGCTTTTGCACCTTTTTTAAAAGGATACGTGACCATAAAAACTGCAGCACTACCCATAACAAATTCTCTTATAGTGCCTACTGCAACATTAGGATCTTGTCTTTTGTCTGCCATTTCTTCCATTTCTTCTATAGTAATAGCAGCTACATTTGAATGTATACCAGCTTGAGTAGGTGTTCCTAAAACATTATACACAGGATTATTATTAGGTATGAACATAGGTCGTGCATACTTATGTCTTTCCATTTCAGATTTTTGACTGATGTTTGCAAGGTCTACTATAGTGTTTGTAAAAACACCGTTTAAGGGAAATAAAATAGTATCTGCAATAGAAGCTACTATAGGCCCAAAACCAAAAATAGCAGCAGGTGCAAAAATATGTGCTGGTGCTTGTAAAGCTGTAGAGGCAGCTGCCATCATTTGTTTTGTATCTGAATCTAATTCTATACCATATTTTTCAGCCATTACGTTTATATTTTTTAAATTAGTTGTGTATTCTCTACTCATAGCTCTTTGCACAGCACTTACTAATTTAAAAGGATCTCCTATTGATTGTAATGTTTCTCTTGTAAAAGAATATCTTTTAGGATCAAATTCTGCTAATGCTTTCGCACCACTTCTTTTAAGTAAATCATCTATTTCTTCTGCTCTGGACACGGTAGTTTCAAAATCATGTCCACTCATTTTTAATTCTACACCAGTTCTTGTTGTGTATAAATATAAAGGCTTACCATCTCCATTGTCTTCAGATAATAACATTAAATTTTCTCTTGGTACGTATGTGTCTGGTTTTTTTATTACCCCCTTATCTGCTTCTTCTCTAAGTTTTTTAAGTTGACTTAAAGTAAACTCTTCTGGTGAAAGACTTTTAATGGGTTCGTCATAATTTTCTCCTGCCTCTGTAAGTATAGGATGATTGCTGGGCATTACAACACCTAAACTTTTTAATTTCTGTTCTTCTAGTTCTAAATCTGTAGGCCCTTCTCTAAATTTTTCTATACCTGTTTTTACTTTTTCTAATATAGTAGGAGCACCCTCTGCTACTATAGGCTTTCCGTCTTTTAAATTTTTAATTACCTCTGGTGCTTTATGTGCGTAATGAACTAATGCATGCACAGGGCTTACTGCTCTCATAAAAGGAGAAACTGGAGATTTTCCATATTCAGTGTAAGTAGATCCTGTTATATCTTCTGCTGGTTCTATTGTTTTTTTTGCTCTTAATCGTTGGAGCTGTTCTTTAATAGTTCCTTTATCTGCTTCCTCTGTAATGTCTGTAGGTTCGTCATAAAAATCTGGTCTTACATCTGCATACTTACCAACTTTTTTTGCAATTTCAACTACAGGTTTAAGTATTTCTTTAGAGGTGTCCAAAAACCCTTTTTTATTTTCTTCCATTAATTTTGCCCTCCTTGTAATAGTTCATATGCTGCTCTAAATGCTAAAGCATGATCTTTGAAAAAAGTTGTAAAAAACGTGTCATACTGTTGAGGTTTCCAATCATCTGCTAAATTTAACACTACTTCTAAGGCAGTTAATCTTCCTGTTTTATTATTTTTTCTATCTAAATAATCTGCTATTTTTACAGTGTGTAATTTTTGATTTGGTTCACTCCCTATTATATTTTTTATGTCATTTTGTATGTCTGCTATTAATTGTTTATTACTTGTTACTCTTTTATTTGCTACGTTATAATTTACATTTGTTGCAACATCTCCTTCTAACCAATTTTTTGCATCTTTTAAAGTATCTTCTGTTACTTCTTCTTCTATACTAGCTTCGCCTTCTATGGCGGTTCCTTGAACAGCAAGGTCTATCTCATCTATACCATTACCAAGAATATTTGCAGTATTTGCAGCATTTGCATCTACCATTGCTTCGTTTAATTTAGCATTCGCAATAGCTCCAAAAGTTAAATCAGGATTACCCTCAAATACAATATCATCCATGTAGTCCATCTGTTCAAGAAGATGATAAGCCTTAGCCTGACCCCTATCAGTGCTGCCTAACATATTCTGTGCAAATTTAGCACGTTTTCTTGATTTTTCTAGGTCTTTTACAATTTCTTCTAACACACCTTGAAAAGCCTCTGGACTTGTTACAAAACGAACCATCAACGCTTTTTGCATAATTCTAACATCTCTATCAGATATGGTTCTACTGTCTCCTCCACCCTGTACAGCAGCAGCCATCTCAAAAGCTAAAAGATATGTATTGTATTGCATAACAGCAAGTTTTGCCGCAGTTATTGCTTTTTCATTATTGGGTTTATTTCGTAATGCTTGTTCTTTCTTTGCCATGTTATCTAACAATGCTTTTTGATCTTTTTCAAAACCTGCAACATATTGTTGATTTGGATTTCTTTCACTTTTAAATCCTTGTATTTTTTGTAAAAAGAAGTTTTCAGAATCTTCTAATTTAAACAAGTTATTTGCAGCACCCATTATCTGCTCAGGAAGAGACCCAACTGCTTTAAAAAACAAACTTGTGCTTCCTGCTATTCCCAAAGGAAACGATTGACCGGGTGTACTCGCTTCTTTTATCATCCTAATCATATCTCTAGCTCTGTCTAAAGGTTTCTGCACGTTAGCTTTAGCCTTTAAAAATTCAGACTTTTTAGTTTTATCTATAGAAAGAATTTTTTCTACAAAGCCATCAAATGTAGCATGAGATTCTGTCATCTCTTCAACACTTGCTGTTCTTCTAAAACCATTAGCTAAAAGTTCTAACATAAATTTTGGATTTTGTTTTAAATTATCAGGTAAACTTTCTATGTATTGTTTAGCAGCACTCACCTGCCCTTCTTGTAAATTTATATATCCATTAGGAAATAATTTATTTACAGTCATAACGTGACCTAGGTATTGCATGGGGCTTACATCTTTGCTGGAAACATCCATCAAATCAATAACTTGATTTCTAAAATCTTGTTGAGAATTAGCTACTACAGATTTATTATAACCAATAACACCTATAGTATCATATATATCACCTAGCGTTGCAGTTTTTTTCTCAAATTTTCCTGTAGTAGAATTATAAACATTGTATTTTATATTACTAAGTTTTTCTTCAAATTTAATTTGTTGTTTTTCTCCGGTATCATCGGGCACACTTATTAATCCTATTAATTTTTCTTCTTTACCTTCAAAATCTCTTCTAAATGCTCCTCTAGTTCTAACAGTAACGTTAGGTGATGTTCTTATTTGTTCAATTATATTATTCCAATAAGAGTGGTCTGTATACGTAGGAATTTTCGGTATTACTTTTTCAGTTCCTACTTTGGCTGTGCTAGCATTTATGATTTGATATGCATATGGTTTTACTCTATTAGCTAAATCTTGTAAACCTGCAGAGTCTCCTTCGTTTATCATAAAATCTACAGCGTTGTAATTCTCACCGGTGGCTTCATTCAGACCGTACACCGGGTTAGGTTTTAAAGAAGCCTCTACCATTCTCTTTATATTTTCATTGGCAACTTCTGTAGATGATTTATACATATCTTTATCAACCATTTGAAAAGTTTGTGTTAGGCCTGCCATATTGCTTGTAGACCCGTGAGTAAATAAAGTTTGAGTGAAGTCAACAGGAGGATCTTCATTAAATTTTGCTAACTGTTTATCGTACTCTAATTGTCTTTTTGCAGCTGCATCTTCATTAATACCATCAAAAACGCCTTTTGCAAATCCTGCTAAAAATGCTACCATTATATCATACCCTCCTTTTCATCAATTAAAATATCATCTACTACGTCTTCTGCACTTTTCATATCTTCCATGTTCTCCGCATCTTTTAAAACTTCTTGTCCTTCAGGCATATCTAAAAAACCTTTTGCATCCTCTGGAGATCTTTGTGCAACATCCATACGTTCTGTAATTACATCATATGCTTCCGGATGTAAATTTTTCATACTATCTATAATTTGATTATCATTAAGTTTTCCTTCTCTTTTTCCCTCTGGATTAAATAACACAAATGGGACATCTTCATCCATGGCTATTAATATATAATACATAGCCAAACCCGGTTTTATTAACTCTGCTACGTCAGGAGACCACAGGCCTTCTGTAAAACCAGCAAAAGCAGTAGTATTTACTATATATTCCACAGGCACACCAGAAGCAAGTAAAGATAGGTGTTCTTCTTTCAACTGCCTGTCCTGCTCTAATTTTTCAGTTAAAAACACCAAACATTCGTCTGGATCTGTATACACCCACGGTTTTTCAAATGCTTGTGATCCCGGCCTCATAGTAAGAGACTGGCCGGGTATGGGTGTTGAAAAAGAATCTAAGGCTTCTACCGTTCCTTTTTTTGCCTGTACATTAGAAACTATTTCATTTCTATCAAATTTTGGTGGTTCATATCTCATAATTATTATCCTACGTTATTTTAATTTGCTCCATTGGTCTAGCAGCATCTATATTTACTGTTTGTGTACCGGGTGCTGTCAATGCATTAGAAGGTCTTTTAGTTATACCTATAGCAGTTCCTTTAAAAACAGGGCTGTTCAAAGCTGTTAAATTAAAGTTTGCTACTAACTGTGCTGCTTTAGGATTAGTTATAGGGCTGATTGCCTGTGCCATTGCTGTTGTATAATATTTACCTCTCATATTGTCAGCCCTACCCGCAACATCTTGTTGTCTATTTAACTGTTGAACTCTAGATTTAAATGGTTGAAATTTCATTGGGGCACCCACATCTGCATCTTTTCCTGCTCCTGTTCCTTTATTAAATATACCTTTTGGTAAATTTTCTTTTACTTTATTAAGTATTCCTCCTATTAACGTACTAGCCCCTCCTTTTGTCTTTAATGCATTGTACTTGTTTGCTATGCCACTACCAAAAGAACTGTTTTTAAAACTGTTCCAGCCTCTTGTTAATATTCCCCCACTTCCGGGTATGTTTCTTGTAACAAAAGGCTTAGTGTAACTAGATGTAAGAAATTTTCCTGTTTTAACTGGAGCAAACAAATAATTTTTTGCTTTTTTAATTATCCCTCCTAAAAAAAATTTAGGAAGTTCATCACTCATAAAACCCTCATTTTCAATAGATCCCATTTGCACATTATCTGACAACGTATCCATTCCAAAATCAAGCTCGCTATCCATCCCTTCAAAATTACCAACACTGTACTCTCTAAGTTTTTTTAAATCAGTACCATATACTATGCCATTTTCTTTAAGCACATTTCCTAAACTATTTCTTAAAGTCATAATACCCTTTCCATTTTTACATCAATTAAATTATATAACACACTTAAATACCCTGTCAGTTTATTACGAAGAACAGCCATCGGTTTTGTAAATAATAGCTCTTGAGCCATCACGCCTCTATAACGATGTTTGCTGTCCCAAATGTAATTCCATTCGTACACATTTAATCCGGAAGGAGATACACCAATCCAGATAATGTTTTCTTTCAAACGATAATCACTTAATAAATTATATACAGCCTTGCCCGCAGATACAGCAAGTTGATCTTTAAATTGTTTATCGTAAAATTCTGAATTGGCTTGAGCTTCTTGTGCAATCATTGCAGATTGATGTGCTCTTTGTAAAGCATTTTCTGTAGAGTTCATAACCCAAGTAGCCTCGTCTCTGTATCTTTGCCACAAATTAGCCTGTGCTTGTGAAGTTAAACCTAATAAAGCCTGTGCGTTAACTCTATTAGCTTCATTTATCGCTGCAGTATCTCTTGTATTTACTTCTCTTCTCCACTGTGCATTTGATTGTGCTATTGCCTGTGCCATATTAGAATTAAATTTATCTCTACTATCTTGCATCTGTGCTGTAAATCTTTGCATAGCATTTGTTTGGTCTGTATTTACTTGCTGTATAGACGCTTGTCTATTTGCATTAGCATTATTTATTTGAGTTCCTAACTCTGCAAAAAATTCATCTACTTCATTTTGTGTTTTTGCATTGAACTGTCTAGAGGCATTTTCTTGTGCAACATCTGATAACATTTTTTGTACATTTGTCTGTTGATTTATTTCATTTACACGTTGCTCATTATCTAAATTTTTTAAATCTACAGTAAGAAAAGATTTAGCATTATCCACAGCAGCTTGTAATCTTGCAGTCATGTTTGCTTTATCCATGGCTGCATACGTCATAGCATTTTGTAAAGTTGATTGCTGTTCATTACTTAAATTTTGTAAATCTAAAGTTGCATGTGTTTTAGCATCCTGTGCAGCAATTGGTATAGCAGATTCATATATAGCATTTGTAATTGCAGCAGCTGCCATTGACGATGCACCTAAACCTCTTTGTTGCATGATTGCATTTACTTTACGTACAGCAGGAGCAGCCCATGCTGGAAGAGCTTCACCATTATCCATAGCTGCGTATAAAGATTCAATTTGTCCTTTTACAGTGCCTAGGTTAGAAATTTCTCCTGTTACTTTATTTGCTACGGACTCACTAGAAACTGTACCCTCTACTGCAGCTGTTTTTGCAAATTCAGTAGGGTCTCCTATTAATGAAGAAGGAGAAATTGTTCCTTGAGCAGCAGCAGCTTGTGGTGTGTTTTGTTGTGTATACGCAGAGTATGTATTAGCAGCAGTTATAGTAGGACTTGGCACATCAGGAGCTACAGCACCTTGAGCCGTAACTGTAGGAGTGCTTGGTAATTGAGTCATATCACTCTGACCAAAATTAACTAATTCTTCTGTATTAACAGCAGTAATGTTAGGAGTTATTGTTTCCTTTTCAGTCAAACCTACTTTTTGTCCCGGTAATATACCGCTTACAGGTCTTACCCTTGGTTCATCAGTTACTTTTTCTTCAGTAGATTTAGTCACAGCAGCACTAGGAAACCCTGTCACTTCACCCGTTTGCTGTACATTAGATGTACCTGCTCCTCCAGTTGTAGTAGGTAAATCTTGTGTAGTGCCACCGCCTTCCTGCAACCTCTTTTTGCCTTTCTTAATCTTAGCTATCGCACCACCTAAGCCCATTTGTAATTCTAATAATCTAGCCATATCTAACTCCTATTCCTCTCTATAAACCTATCTATCTTATCCTCTAATCTCTGCAGATGTGTAATAATCTCTTTCACTTCTTGCTGTACATCACTTCTCTTCGCATATTCCTCTCTGGTCTGATTGAGTAGAATCTGTAATCGTTTCACCTCTTGGAACATCTTTGAGAATGCCCAAGTAGCTGGTGCTATCACCAATGTCAGCACGAGATTCCATATCATAGTAGGGTCTAATTGCATTAACTTCTCCTAGTTTTTCTTTTCGGTTTCTTTGCAGTTT
>MDTB01203961.1_pt1 | contig 11983 bp, 18 predicted proteins | sample 811161 | NCBI WGS metagenome assembly MDTB01 (sample SAMN05326650, study PRJNA326480) | marine metagenome | isolation source: seawater | place: Mediterranean Sea | collected 2009 | reverse complement strand
GTGGTTTCAGCATAACCTAAACCAGCAAATGCAAAATAGATTGCAGAACCCGCGAAGAAATATCCTAAGTATTTTTTCATTTTAACTCCTTTGTTAAAAAATAAGTATGCTATTTCTAGATTTTAAAGAATTGATAAGTGGCGAATTTAGCTATGCAGTTTTTGCAAGTATTGTCGTGTTTTAACAGCTCTCACTTGTTTAAATAAGAGCTGTTAAATTATGTCTATTTATTGAACATTTCCTTCAAGCTTTTAGCTGGTAAAAACTTAACTTTTTGAGAAGCAGCAATTTGGATCTGCTCGCCAGTTCTAGGGTTTCTACCTACTCTAGCCTTTCTCTTTGCTACTTTATAAGTTCCAAAACCCGCTATTTTTACGGATTCATCATTCTTAAGTTCGTTAAGAATAATTGTAGTAATAGAGTCAAAAGTTCGCTCAGCATCAGCCTTGCTTTGGCCCAATGTGGACGAAATTTTAGCAACTAGTTGTTTTTTATTCATTTATGCCCCTTTTTGTTATATTTTTAATTTGTACAATTAATGAGCAAAATCAACACTTTTATTGGTATTTCTAGAAAGTATTAACACTATATATTGTTGTATAAAAAAGTATTGATTTTACTGACTTTTTTGACGTTAAAAAGTAGCTTAAAATAAGCCTAAATCCTTTAAATCATTAACTGTAGTAAAAAACATTAATGAAAATAACAAAAGTAGACCGATTCGAAAGAAACCTTCCTGAGTTTTTTGTTTTAATGGTCGACCCAATACTTTTTCAAAAGCATAAAACATCAGATGTCCTCCATCTAACATTGGTATTGGAAATAAATTTATTAACCCAAGACTAATTGATATATATGCCATTATACTTAAAAAAGCCACCAAACCATACTTGCTAACTTGACCTGTAATTTTAGCTATTTTAATTGGTCCACCTAGTTGAGAAGTATCAGCTTTACCTTTAAAAAGTGAAAAAATGTATTCTAATGAAGTCTTTGTTACAAACCAAGTTTCCTTGACAGCATAAAAAATTGCAGTGGCAGGACCAAGTCTTTTTTTATTAAATTCATTTGAAAGAGGAGAAATTTTAATACCAATGATTTTTTTTTTAACGTTATTGCCAAGAGAGTCTTCAGCAGAAATAATTTTAGGCTCGATATTAAATTGAATTTCATTGTTGTTTCTTAAAACCACTAAGTCTATTTCGGACTCATTTGACGTATTTATAAAAGTAGAAACTTCTAAAATACTTTTAACTTTATTTCCATTTATCGAAATAATTATATCATCTTTAAGCAAACCAGAATTGTGAGCTGGTGTATTTTGTTGAACTTCTGAAATTTTTGCTGGTGTAAAATCTTTTCCAGAAAACATATATATAAAAGAAAAAATCAAAATAGCTAATAAAAAATTTGCTAGAGGCCCACCTGCTACTATTAAAGATCTTTGATATAATGGTTTTACAACAAATAATTTTTTTTGATCTTCGTCGCTGTATTTTTTCAAAATATTTAGTTGTTCAGATTGACTGAAAACGTTTCTATCACCAAAAAATTTTACATATCCACCAAGCGGAATTAAACAAAATTTCCATCTAGTTCCATTTTTGTCATTATAACCGAAAATTTCTTTTCCAAAACCTATTGAAAAATCAGTTACTCCGACTCCATATTTTCTTGCAAAATAATAATGGCCATATTCATGAACAAACACAACTACAGTCAATAAAACTATAAAAGGGACAATAAAATTTAAAATTTCCATTCTCCTACTTTGCTAAATATAAAATTTCTAAAAGCTGTTACTCTTGCAACATTTTTTAATGACGCTGGATAAACAAAATGTGTTTCAGTTTTTGGTCCGATTTCATTTGGTAAAACTTTTGTAATATTTTGTATATTAAATGCAATGTAATCTGGAAGAGCTGCGAGACCCACACCACTCTGGACTGCTAAAAGAAGTCCGTATACACTATTTACTCTCATTACCGGTTTTCTTTTTTTATTATTTTTTGATCCAAGTGTTAATGCCCAATCAGGATTAAAAACTGGAGAAGGTGCTCCTCTTCCATATGAAATGAATTTATGTTTTTTTAAATCTCCTGTTGTTTTGGGATATCCATTTTTTTCTAAATAAGAATTTGATCCATATATATGATAATTAAAAGTTACAAACTTTTTTTGAATATAGTTAAGTTGTTTTGGTCTTCTCATCCAAATTCCTATGTCCGCTTGTCTTGTGCTTAAATCTAATTCTTTATCGTCAAAAATAAGTTCTACTTCAATATTTGGATGTAAAGACATGAATTCTTTTATTCTAGGTGTAAGCCATGTAGTACCAAAGCTTACTACTGTTGTAACAGTTATTTTACCCTTTAATTTATCCTGATCTTCACTTAAATTTGACTCGACATCTTTTAATTTAGTTATTACTTCGTGTGCTGTTTTAAAGAGATATTCTCCATTTTCTGTTAAAACCAAACCTCTGGCATGCCTTTCAAAAAGCTTTATTTTTAGGTCATTTTCTAATGATTGTATTTGTCTACTAATAGCCGATTGACTTAAATTCAGAATTGTTGAAGCTTTAGTAAAACTACTAGCTTCAGCAACTGTATAAAAAATTTTTAATTTATCCCAATCCATGAATGTGAATTATAGTTTATTTATTTGGATTTACTATAGCTCTTCCAAAATATTCACCTTTTAATAATTTTGGATAAGTCTCTAAAAGTTCAGTAAAAGAAAGCTCATTTGTAAGTGAATTTAACATAGAAAAATCTATCAATTTATTTGCTTCGTTCCATAAGAATTCTCTTCGTTTAATTGATGCTCCAGAAGAATCAATGCCCCATAATTTAACTCCTCTTATTATAAATGGCATAACAGTAGTATTAATTTTATTACCTCCGGCATTACCACATGCAGCAACTATCCCCGTTGGTTTTACTTGAGCAAAAATTTTTGTTAAGGCTGGACCTCCTACTGTATCCACAACACCATCCCATATTCCTTTTTCAAGTAATTTACTTTCTCCTTCAAATTCTGTTCTATTAATAATATTTTTTGCACCTAGATTTTTTAAATAATCATTTTTATCTTTTTTTCCTGTCACTGCATGCACATCGTAACCCATTTTTGATAACACCATCACAGCTATGCTTCCAACACCGCCGGTTGCTCCAGTTACTAAAACATCTTTAACCTTATCTCCTAATAGGAGTTCTTCCCTAGCTTTGACTGCAAACGCACATTGTAAAGCAGTGAATCCTGCCGTTCCTAACATCATAGATTTTTTGCTGTCAATGTCCTTAGGGTTTTTTATCAAAAAATTTGCGTCAACTTTTGCGTATTGAGAGAAGCCTCCATAGTATGCTTCGCCAACTCTAAATCCTGTACATATTATATTGTCGTCTTTTTTGAATCTTTCGTCTTCACTTTCAACAACTTTGCCAGAAAAATCTATTCCTGGTACAAAAGGAAATTTTCTAACAATTCTTCCACCATCTTTTAAAATCAATGAGTCTTTGTAATTTAGGCTTGAATAATCTATTTTTATTAAAACATTCCCGTCTTTTAAATGACTGCTATCAATTTCTTTTATATCTCTAGTGAATTTTTCGTTTTGATTATTTATTACAACTGCTTTAAATTTTACAGTCATTATTTTCCTATGTGCTTCAAATATCTATTTTGAATTGAAAGATCTTCTTTGAAAGTACCTAAAAAATAATTAGTAAGTGTTGTCGCTTTCTCTTTTTTTATCCCTCTCATAGTCATACATTGATGAGAAGCATCTATAGTTACTGCTACTCCTTTTGCCTCTAATCCATTCATCAAAGTTTTTGCTATTTGCATATTTAATCTTTCTTGAGTTTGTAATCTTTTTGAAAAAACTTCTACTGTTCTAGCAAGTTTACTTAAGCCCACAACTTTTTTACTTGGAATATATGCTATGTGAACGACTCCAATAATAGGTGCCATATGGTGTTCGCAATGACTTTCAAAAGAAATATTTTTTTCAATAACCATATCATCGTATCCATCTACATCTCCAAAAGTTTTATTAAGAACTTTGCCAGCATCTTGATGATAGCCACTAAAATATTCTTTAAAAGCTTTCACGACTCTCTTTGGTGTTTCTTTTAGTCCTTCTCTATTAGGATTTTCACCTATCCATCTAAGAATAGTCTTAAAAGCTTCTTCAGCCTCTTTATCTGATACACCATTCTGATTTATTGACGTTTTATCTAAATCTTTGACTAATTTCATAATTTTTTAAACATTATTATAGGACATAAATTGCTAATGCAAATTGCTATTTTGTCTTTTTTTCACTATTTTAGCTACATGTTTAAAAAAAGAGACAGCATTTTTGAAGTAGAAGAAGGAAAATTTTTATCTCCTAAATTTGATAATAATGGATTAATTCCTGTTGTTACTACCGACAACAAAACTGGCGAAGTTTTAATGCATGGCTATATGAATTCAGAGTCTTTAAAAAAAACTATAGAAACAAAAGAAGCTCATTATTGGAGTAGATCAAGAAAATCTATTTGGCATAAAGGAAAAACAAGTGGTTTTACTCAAAAAGTTGTTCAAATAAGAATAGATGATGATCAAGATTCTATTTGGTTAAATGTTGATATAGGAGATGGTGCTAGTTGCCATGTAGGTTATAAATCATGTTTTTATAGATCAATTCCTCTAGGTAAAATTAATGAATCAGAAAAAGTTGAAATGAAGTTTGAAGAAAAAGAAAAAAAATTCGATCCTAAAAAAGTTTATAAAGGACAACCAAATCCTACAAAACTTTAGCAATGTCCAAAAATACTCAAAAAAATGTTTTTGGTGAACCTTTAGAGTCTTGCTCTAATGAACCTTTGACTGGCTGGTTTAGAGATGGATGTTGCAACACTGACAAAAATGATCGAGGGGTTCACACAGTATGTGCTAAGGTTACTAATAAGTTTTTAGAATGGTCAAAAAAAGTGGGTAATGATTTAACTACACCTCATCCTGAATTTGGTTTTCCTGGATTAAAAGATGGTGATTGTTGGTGTTTATGTGCCTCATGGTACGCAAAAGCAATAGAAGAAAATGTTGCATGCTCTATATATTTAAAAAAAACTAATCAGAAAACTTTAGAACTCATACCTATAGAAAAACTAAAAAAGTATGCTGTGGATTTATCTTAATTTGTTGTAATCAAAGCTTTCAATTCTTCGTATTCTTTGCAAGAACAACTTGCTAGTACTGCTAATCTTTCTTTGGCTTTATCTATTCTTTTCGTTTTAACATAAAGTTCACCAAGATATTCGTTAATACCATTATGATTTGGTTTAATTTTTAAGCCTTGAAGATAGTACTTCTCTGCTTCATCATAATTTCCAATTTTTCTTAAGGTAAATCCTAAATAATTTAATATATCTGGGTTTCTTCTTTCTATTTTATATGCTTCAAGAAGTTTTTTATTTGCAGAATTATAAAGTTTAATAGCTTTTTCTGTTTTACCTTTTGACTCTAATTTTTCTCCTCTTTTAATTAAACTTTTTGCTGATTTGTATTGATCTAAATAATTGTTTGTATCTGAACCTCCATCTCCGGCACCAAGAGCTAATTGAGATAACAAACAAAGAGAGAATACATAAATTATAATTTTTTTTATCATGTGAGAGAAGATCTGCCTCCATCAACTCCAAAAATTTGTCCTGTTATCCATGAACTATTTTCACTTAATAAAAAATTAGCAACTGAAGAAGAGTCATTTCCTTCGCCAATTCTTTTTAAAGGATGCATCTTTGCTATACCTTCAATAATTTTTTCATTTTTAAGTAAAAAATTTGAAATTTTAGATTTAGTTAAACTAGGCGCTATACAATTTACTCTAATATTTGGAGCAAATTCAGCTGCTAGTGAAACTGTCAACGCTTCTACTGCCCCTTTTGCTGAAGCTATAATACTGTGGTTGGTAAAGCCTCTTCTAACAGCAACAGTTGAAAATAAAACTATTGAACCTTTGTTTTTTTTTAAATTTTCAGCAGTGTTTTTAATAATTTCAGTTGCCGAAATTAAATTGAGACTAAAAGACTGCATAAAATCACTTTTTTTAGTCAATTTTATTGGTTTTAAATCTATCGATCCAACGCAATAAGCTAATCCATTTATTGGTGTGTCGCCTAAATCTTTTAAAATTTTTTCTGAAAAATTTTCTTCCAAAACATCACAATTTGTGAAAGTTGAATTTAATTCTCCTGCAAGTGCTGATAAGCTATTTTGATCTCTTCCAACTAAATGTACTTCTCCTCCATCATCAACTATTTTCTTTGCAAGTGAAGACCCTATAGATCCTGTAGCTCCCAAAATGAGTTTTTTCATATCTTAATAAATAACATTATTAATAGAAATTTATAGGCAAATAATGCCGCGTGTATTTTTGCATAAAAGTATATATTTTGTGGTTAATGAAGCTATTTATTATTTTAGGTAATCAATTATTTAATCCTTATTTTTTAAAAGATCATAAAGATCACGTTTTTTTTATGTCTGAGGATTATGAATTATGCACTTTTGAAAAACATCATAAACATAAGATTCTTTTATTCTTATCATCAATGAGGTCCTATCGAGATGAATTGAAAGCAAAAAATTTTAAGATAATTTATAACGATATTAACACAAAGTTTAAAACACCCTATATAAAAAAACTTGAAATTGCAATTAAGGAAAAGAAAATTAAAGAAGTTAGTTTTTTCGAAATAGAAGATAAGTTTTTTGAAAAAAAAATAATTCAAACACTCAATAAATTAGATGTAAAAACTAATGAAATAAATTCTCCTATGTTTTTAACTACTAGAAATGAATTTAAAGAATATTTATCAAACCAAAAAAAACCTTTTATGGCTAATTTTTATAAAATTATTAGATCAAAATTAAATATACTTATTAGTAAAGATGGAAAACCGAAAGGAGGTAAATGGAGCTTTGATGAAGATAATAGAAAAAAATTACCTAAAAATTTAAAAATTCCTAAAATAATCAAAATTAAAAATTCTAAAAATACTGAAAATTTAAAAAAATTTATTGATGCAAATTTTAAAGATCATCCTGGAAAAATAGATAATTTTTGTCATCCAACGACAAGAAAAGATGTAAACAAATACTTTGATGATTTTTTAAAGAATAGAATTAAATTATTTGGAGATTATGAAGATGCTGTTACAGATAAATCCAATGTTGTATTTCACAGTGCTTTAAGTCCATCAATAAATATAGGTTTGATTACCCCTTTGGAGATTATAGAAAAAATCAGAAAGATTGAAAATAAAACTCCATTAAATTCTCTAGAAGGTTATGTGAGACAAATTATTGGCTGGAGAGAATTTATGAGAGGTATTTATCAAAACTATAATAATAGATTGGAAAAAACTAATTTTTTTAATCATAAAAAAAAAATGAAAAATTCATGGTACAATGGCACCACAGGATTGGATCCTTTAGACTATGCAATCAACAACGCTAAAATCAATGGATGGTCTCACCATATAGAAAGATTAATGATTTTAGCAAATATAATGAATCTTTGTGAAATTAATCCTAAAGAAGTCTACAAATGGTTTATGGAAATGTTTGTAGACTCTTCAGATTGGGTGATGGCACCAAATGTTTATGGAATGGGTTTATTTAGTGATGGAGGAATTTTTGCTACAAAACCCTATATTTGTGGGTCGAGTTATTTTTTAAAAATGATGCATTTTAAAAAAGGCCCTTGGTGTGATGTCATGGATGGACTTTATTGGAGATTTATAGATAGGCATAGAAATTTTTTTATTAAAAATCCACGTCTAGCTATGATGGTAAGAGTTTTAGAAAAAATGAGCAAAGAAAGAAAAAAAAGGATATTTAAAGCAGCTAATGATTTTATAAAAGATAATACAAATGGTTAAAATATTTTTTAATAATTCATGTAATATTTGTAGAGCAGAAATAAATCATTATAAAAGACATAGTGATAACAGTTTAGAGTGGATTGATATTACGAACAATGTTGAGGCTCAAAAAATTACATCTAAATCTTACAAGGATCTTTTAAGAAGAATGCATGTAATTAAAGATGGGAAATTGATTGATGGTGCTCAGACCTTTTTAATTATTTGGAAAAATATTCCAAAATATAATTTCTTATATAAAATTTTTAAAATTAAGCCTTTATTCTTTCTACTTAATATTTTCTATGAGATAGCGGCTTATTTTCTGTTCTTAAAGAACAAACACCTTTTAAAGGAAAAATGAAAAAAATAAATTTACCAAAAAAAATTTGTTCTATCTGTAATAGATCTTTCACTTGGAGAAAAAAATGGAAATTAAATTGGGAAAGGGTAAAATATTGTTCAAAAAAATGTTCGAGTTCTAAGAATTAATCTTCATCATCTCTCCACCCATCAATAAAAAGTTTCCAGCAGGCAAAAGTCACACAAGGAATACCAACACAAAATCCTAAGAGAACACCATTTTCTCTTCCTAAGTAAATTGATCCAAAATGAGTGCTTAATATAGGCGGTAAAACTAATATAATGCCTATTATTAAATATCTATAAATAAATTTTGGTCTTTTCATATCTAAATTCTTAAGTAGAAAGTCTAGATTAAAAGTTATAAATTGTCACTTATGAATAAAATATTTGATAATATTTGTGAAGAGTGCAAAAAGGAAGATGATAGCGTGAAATCAAACATGATAATGCATGGATTTAAAGTTTGTGATAGCTGCAAATTATCAAAAACTATTTTTCCAATTTAGAAATTTCTAAATAATACGAGTATTGCAAATAAAATTGTTGCCTGTATCAACCATGCAACCACTACTACACCAAATGCTCTCCATAGAGATTTATAATCTAAAGCAGATCTCACACCAACCACCATACAGGCTAACATCCAAAAAGCAGATCCAATAAAAGTAACTGTCATTAAATCAGGTGTTATACCAAATACTCTTATTATTCCTGGAGCACTAGAAAATCCTATAGTTCTTAGTAATTCTCCATGACTACTAACTGTATTTTTATCTGGAAATAATTTTACTCCTACAAAATAAATTATAAATGCCCAAACATACCAACTTATCAAAGACATTACGGGCGCTAGTAAAAAATTTGAAACTCCAAGGTGCAACGCACCTACTCCAGCAGCTAAGCTCGATAAAACTACAACTGTGCCAGCTTGAATTGTAGCATTTTTATCTTTTTCTACTTCTTCATATAAATCAGCATCAATTTTTATTGCTCTAAATATTCTATTTAAAAAAATTTTAATCATCTGTTTAGTAAAAGATTTTTTTATTAACCCTCTTATTAATCTATTTCATCTACTTTTCCAATATTATTGTTCACTTCAAACTTAATTTAATAGGAAAATTGAAAAGTTAAGAACAAAAGCGTAACTGGACCACAACAAATAAGGTGTCATTAAATAAAAACTAATCTTATTAATTTTATAATATATTCTCATTAGAATAATTATAAAAATTAAAATTATAGTTAAATCAATTAAGGCAAATAAAATTTGGTGAAATCCAAAGAATATAATACTCCATGCTGCATTAAAAATTATATGAATAAAATAAATATTTAAAATCTTTTTATTAAAATTTTCTATCCAAACCCTCCATATTGATATTGACATCAATAAGTATAAAGTACTCCAAACTGGGCCAAAAACCCAACTTGGAGGATTAAAGCTTGGTAATATAATTTCTGAATACCAGGGTTCTTTAAAAGAAGTTGTTACAAATCCACCAATTGACGAGGCAATAAAAGTTATTAAAAGTATAATTGCTAATGAAAAATATTTATGCTTTGTCATTAATTAAGATATAAACAATTTATGTCAGAAAATCATAAAAAAATTTGGATAACAGGGGCAAGTAGTGGAATAGGCAAAGCTCTTGCAGAAAAATTTGCATCTAAGGGATGGAAGGTTGCGGTCTCTGCAAGAAGAAAAGAAATTTTAGATAAAATGGCTATCAATAAAAATATTTCGTCTTACCCCCTAGATGTAACTAACCAAGATCAAATTAATAATGTTTTTGCGAAAATTATTAATGATTTTAAAAATGTTGATTTATGTGTTTTTTCAAGTGGAACATATGATCCGAAACTGGAACAAGAAATAAATATAAAGCAAAGTAAATTTGTAATGGAAACAAATTACTTTGGAGTATTATATTGTATTAAATCTGTAGAGAAATATTTTAAAGAAAAAAAAAGTGGACATATTTCAATAGTATCTTCGGTAGCAGCTTATAGAGGCTTACCTAATTCTAGCGGTTATGGTCCCTCAAAAGCTGCGCTAACTAATTTAACCGAAAGTTTATATTTTGATTTTAAAAAATATAATGTTAAAATTTCACTTGTTTCTCCAGGTTTTATAAAAACTCCTCTAACAGATAAAAATGAATTTCCAATGCCATTTATCAAATCAACAGAATTTGCCGCTGAAGAAATGTTCAAAGGGTTAACCAAAAGTAAGGCTTTTGAAATACATTTTCCAAAACAATTAACAATTTTTTTGAAGTTTTTTAGAATTTTACCGTATAGAGTATATTTGTTTTTAATTGATAAGTTTGTAAAAAGATAATTATTTTACGAATTCTTTTATTCTCTCAAGGGTAGTTTTTTTTGGTCCATCATATTTTATAGAGTATGAGTTAGTTTTAGTTAATACTTCCACCCCTTTTGTAAAAATAAATATAAAAAATATTAAAAAGAAAATTGCAAAAATTTTTGCTGGATTATAATTTCCAGTTTCAAAAACACTTTTTTGTTCTTTGTTAGCTTTATGAAAAAATTTAAAAGTAATATAAACTGCTATAATAAGACCGATGTGAGCCATAACAACTCCAGCCCATCCCCAAATAAAAGTTGTTAAACTAAAAACATATAAACTAAATACGGTAGACCACACAAAAGATAAAACAATAAGTATTTGTAAACGAACTGACTTTGGCAAACTTCTCAAATCCGATTTTGAGTCATCGAACATTATATTTGCGCTTTCAACCATCCAGTTTTTAAATTTATCAATCATACTTCTATATAAACTATTTAATCTTTAACGAAAAGAACAGTTAATTCAGCTACCTTTATTCCAAACTTTTTCATTACAGCTCTATTTATAGCTACTCTTTCATCTTGCATAAAAATCCAGTCATCAAAAGTTATTTTTATATTTTTACCCTTTATAGGCACAAGTAAAACGTATTCGAACTTAAAAGCAGGACCATAAGAATAGCCTTTTGCTTTACCAACAACATCAGGTGCGGTTCCCTCATAATGATGATTGTCAATTTTATTTATTTTCCACTTTCTTTTTTGTTTTTCGCCATCATTCCAATTAAATTGTTCGTCTAAAATTAAAGTTGATCCGTCCCATGTACCGTTTAAGTCAGCATTAAATTGCCTTGTAACTTTACCAGAACGATTCTGTAAAATACCCCAAGCTTTAGTATTGCCTAATAGATAATCCTCTATGATTAATCTGGGTTTTTGGTCTTTAAAATCTGTTGGTTTCATATTGTTTGAACACCCATTTAAAAAAATAATTATAGTTAAAGCAAGTAATTTTTTTATCATGATCATTTATTCGACATAGAAAATTGAATCAAATCTATATTTTTAGACTTAAATCCTGCTTCGCAATAACACAAATAAAATTCCCACATTCTTTTGAACGAATTATCAAAGCCTAAAGGCAAAATATTATCCCAAGATCTTAAAAAATTCATTCTCCATATTGATAAAGTTTTCGCATAATCACCTGAATAAGAGTTTACTTTATTTAGTTTTAAATTATTTTTTTCTATTAAATTTTTAATAAATTTTAAAGAAGGTAAAAAACCACCAGGAAATATATATTTTTGAATAAAATCCTCATTTTTTCTATACCTCTCAAATAAATTATCCTTAATAATTATTCCTTGAATTGCAGC
>MDTB01031062.1_pt1 | contig 11983 bp, 9 predicted proteins | sample 811161 | NCBI WGS metagenome assembly MDTB01 (sample SAMN05326650, study PRJNA326480) | marine metagenome | isolation source: seawater | place: Mediterranean Sea | collected 2009 | reverse complement strand
GTCAACACAAGTTGAGTCAGCTTCTAAGATAGTAATTGATTCACCACCTAATAGGTTTCCAGAGTTTGATGCTTCATCAAAAGCCATTCTAGCACCATCTCTCATAGCGGGAGTTAAAGATTCAATTGGTCCAGTAAAACCAAGAATTATTCCCACTTTAATTTCTGCTAATGCAGCTGTCGAAACAGTCGACAAACTAACAATAACAGCTAGAAGTAATTTTTTCATATTTCCTCCAAAAAAGTATACTTTTTAATAATTTTACTCATATACTAGTTACAAAAATCAATCATGCAGTTTTTTTAAAAAAAAAGTCAAAAAAACTAGGAAAAACCAAAATTTGACTTCATTTGCCACAGAAGATAAAGGATTGAGTATGAGTATTGGCATTGTAGGCGGAGGTGTTTGGGGAAGTGCACTAGCTAGGGTACTAAGTAACAACAAAGTTATAATTTATGCCCGAGATGAGAATATTGTAAAATCGATAAATGAACATAAAATAAACCCTAAATTAAAATATAGCTCATTTAATGATAATGTATCAGCGACTACTTCAATCAATGACCTTGATGATATAGAGTTTCTTTTTATTACTCTACCAGCTCAAAGCATTCGACAAGTATTTTCAGAAGCTAAAATTAATAAAATAAATAATGTAATAATTTGTTCTAAGGGAATTGAAATTTCTTCATCAATGTTTTTATCAGATGTAGTAAATCAAATATTATCATACAAAACTTTAAGCGTATTATCTGGTCCATCTTTTTCCAATGAAGTGGTGCAAAATCTTCCAACAGCAATAACTTTATCTACAAAAGAAAAAAAAGATTTTGATAAAATTTCAAACTTAATTGTAAGTAAAAATTTTAGACTTTATTATTCAAAAGATCTAATCGGTACTCAAATCGGAGGAGCGTTAAAAAATATATATGCAATTGCATCAGGAATATCAGAAGGATTAAATTTAGGACAAAATGCAAAAAGTGCTTTAGTAGCAAGGTCATTTGCTGAAATGACAAGATTTGCAGAAAAATTTAATGCAAACAAAAATACCTTGTTCGGTTTATCAGGATTAGGTGATTTAATATTAACATGTGGGTCTCACAGTTCTAGAAATACACAATTTGGAATTAAAATTGCATCCGCAAATTATCAGAATTTTTCTGATTTATTAAAATCTCAAGAAGTTACTGAAGGATACTATACCGTTGAGGCAGTATTTAATATTTCACAAAAAAATAAAATTGAAATGCCAATTATGGAGGCTGTTTATAATATACTTTATAAAAAGCATGATTTAAAGGAAGAGTTAATTAAATTACTAAATAGACCATTGAGAGATGAAAACTTTTAAATAATGATAAAGAAAACTTTTTATAATTTAGATACTAGCTGGGTTAATAACGTTCAAATTAATTTGAGTGCAGTTGAAAGGCGAACTCTATCATTAACTAAAAGAAGAACAGTAAAAAAAGAGTTTCAAGTTGCATGGTTGTTAAAAGCAATTACTCTAATTGATTTAACAACATTAAGTGGCGATGATACATTTGGGAAAGTTGAAAGATTATGTCATAAGGCATTAAACCCAATAGATGGTTATATTTTAAAAGATCTTGGTTTAGAAAAAAGCTCTGTAAAAGTAGGCGCTGTATGCGTTTATCATCATCTTATAAAAGATTGTAAAAGTATATTGCAAAATCAGTTACCAATAGCAGCTGTTTCTACGGGGTTTCCAGCCGGTTTATCCTCTTATGTAACAAGAAAGAAAGAGATTTCTGATTCAATTAAAGATGGTGCTGATGAAATAGATATTGTTATAAATAGAGGTTATGTCTTACAGAATGATTGGAAAAAATTATACGATGAAGTAAGAAGTTTTAAGCAAGCTGCTAGTAAAACAAAAATTAAAGCTATTCTCGGAGTTGGAGATCTTGAAACTCTTCGAAATGTTGCAAAAGCTTCACTTGTTTGCATGATGGCAGGTGCTGATTTTATTAAAACCTCGACAGGTAAAGAAAGTACAAATGCAAATTTAAATAATAGTCTTGTAATGTTAAGAATGATAAGAGATTTTCATTCAAAGACAGGAAAAAAAATTGGTTTTAAACCAGCAGGAGGTATTTCATCTGCAAAATCAGTTCTAGAATTTTTAATATTAGTTGCTGAAGAACTTGGTTTTGATTGGGTAAATCCTAAATTATTGCGAATTGGCGCTTCTAGTTTATTAATTGATATTGAAAGACAATTATATCACTTCACAAGTGGCAGATATGCAAATAAGGAAAAATTAGCAATAGGATAAAATGGACAAGGTTATTAAAAATTTTCAAAATATCTCTTATGGACCTGCACCTGAAGATAGCAAGGAAGTGAATAACTGGATAGAAAATTTAAAAAAACCCAATAATCTTTTCATTAATGGTAAATTTGTTAAAGCTTCTAGTTCAAAAAAAATAGGAATTATTAATCCTGCAACAAATAAAAAAATTGCTTCACTTTGTGTAGCTTCTAAAATAGATGTGAATGCCGCAGTAACATCTGCAAAGAAAGCACACTCTAAATGGTCAAAACTTACTTCTTTTGATCGATCAAAGTATTTGTATGCAATTGCTCGTCTAATTCAAAAAAACTCAAGATTTATATCTGTTTTAGAAACTATCGATAATGGAAAGCCAATAAGAGAAACAAGAGATATAGATATTCCATTAGTTTCTAGACATTTTTATTATCATGCAGGATGGGCTTCACGAAATACCAATAATTCTGATAATTCAATTGGTGTAGTAGGACAGATTATACCTTGGAATTTTCCTTTATTAATGCTTGCTTGGAAAATAGCACCAGCCATAGCAATGGGAAATACGGTTGTATTAAAACCTGCAGAGTTTACTTCTTTGACAGCACTTTATTTTGCCGAACTATGCCAAAAAGCAAAATTACCAGCTGGAGTAATAAATATAATTACTGGAGATGGTTCTACTGGTGAATATATAACATCTCATAAAGATATTAAAAAAATTGCATTCACAGGATCAACAGAGGTTGGAAAAAAAATTATTAAAACAAATAATGATCCTGAAAAAAAAATGACAATGGAACTTGGTGGTAAGTCACCTTTTATTGTATTTGAAGATGCTGATTTAGATAGCGCTGTTGAGGGAGTAGTAGATGCTATTTGGTTTAATCAAGGTCAAGTATGTTGCGCTGGATCTCGATTATTAGTTCAAGAAAGTATTGAAAAAAAATTTATAAAAAAACTAAAAAAAAGAATGGAAAAATTAAGAGTAGGTAATCCATTAGATAAATCAATAGATATTGGTGCTATAGTTGCCCCAGTTCAACTTAAAAAAATTAATTCATTAGTAAATAAAGCTAAAAAAGATGGTAATAAATTATGGCAACCCTCATGGTCATGTCCAAGCAATGGATTATTTTATCCTCCATCGTTGTTTACTAATGTAACCCCCTCGTCATTCATTGCACAAGTTGAAATTTTTGGACCAGTTTTGACGACAATGACTTTTCGTACCCCAAGTGAAGCTGTAACAATAGCAAATAATACGCCTTATGGTCTGGCAGCAAGTATATGGTCAGAAAATATAAATTTAGCATTGGATATTGCTCCAAAAGTAAAAGCAGGTGTTATTTGGATTAATTCTACCAACCTATTTGATGCTGCTTGTGGTTTTGGTGGTTACAAAGAAAGTGGCTTTGGAAGAGAAGGAGGAGAAGAAGGAATTAGAGCATATTCAAATATTTCACTTCCTCAATTTAAAACAAAAAGAAAAAATAAATCTAAAGAAAAATTTATATTTAGCTCAATTGATAAAACTCCTAAACTTTATATTGGAGGTAAACAAAAAAGACCTGATAGCGGCTATTCTTTCTCTTCATTTGATATAAATAATAATTTTATTTGTGATATACCTAATGCAAATCGAAAAGATGTAAGAGATACTGTTGAAGTAGCATCACAAGCACTATTAAAATCATTAACAAATTTTAATAGATCTCAAATACTTTATTACCTTGCTGAAAATTTACAAGACCGTAAATCCAAATTTTCTAATTTACTTAAAACTTTAATTGGTGTCTCTAAGACAGAAGCAAATTTAGAATTTGATAAATCTATAGAACGATTATTCTACTATGCATCTATGGCTGATATGTTTGAAGGTTCTATTCATAATCCTCCTTTAAGAGGTCTAACACTTGCAGTAAAAGAGCCAATTGGAGTTATAGCGAATATATTAGATGATAATTATCCTTTATTAAGTCTAATAACAACTTTAGGTTCTAATTTTGCATCTGGCAATGCTACTATTATTATTCCTGGACAAAAAACATCTTTACTAGCAACTGAATTATATCAACTTTTAGATACATCTGATGTTCCAGCTGGATATATTAATATTCTTACAACAAAACAAAATAGTCTAAACAAAATATTATCAGAACATGAAAGCATAGACGGTATATGGTATTTTAGTGAAAATAATATTGAGCGTCTAAAACTATTACAAGGCACAACCTCAAATCTTAAAAGAAGTTGGTGTCCTTATTCAAAAAATCTTGATTGGTCAGCAAAAGGAGAAGATTTTTTAAAAGAATTTCTATATCAAAGTACTCAAGTAAAAAATATTTGGATTCCCTATGGGGAGTAATGTGCTATAATTTAAAAAAAAGGAAATAATTATGTTGATTAATGTAAATCCACTTATTAGTCCTGATATCTTGGCTTTAATAAGATCAATGGGGCATGGAGATAAATTTGTTTTAAGTGACGCTAACTTTCCGTCCTATTCTCAGGTTGATAAAGTTTATCGAATGGATGGTTTAAATGTTCCTCAAGCAGCAGAGGCTTTACTATCACATTTTCCTTTGGATAGTTTTGTTCCACATCCAGTTCAAAGAATGGAAATTGATGGCAAGCCTGAAGAAATTAATGAAGTTCATCAAGATATGATTGATACTGTAAAAAAAATATCAGGTCATAATTGGAAAGTTGGATCAATAGAGAGACAACAATTCTATAAAGAGGCAAAAAAAACAATGGCTATTATAACTACTAATGAAACACGACCTTATGGATGTTTTATGTTTACAAAAGGTGTATTAAAACCAGATGGAAGTGTTTGGATAATATAATTTTTTGTGAAGAAAAATTTTTATAAATTATTTAAAACAAAAAAACCTGTCATTGCTATGGTGCACTTTCCAGCACTACCAGGTTCACCGTTGTATGATGAAAAAAAAGGATTAGAATTTATTTATAATTCTATTGAAAAGGATCTCATTAATTTACAAAAAGCTGGTGTGGATGCAGTAATGTTTGGAAATGAAAATGATCGTCCATATGAATTAAAAGTTAATAGTGCAACTCTATCAACTATGTCTTATATGATTGGTAAGCTATCAGATAAAATTAATGTTCCATTTGGTGTAAATGTACTCTGGGATCCAATTAGCACAATAGCTTTAGCAGTTTCTACTGATGCTAAATTTGTTCGTGAAATTTTCACTGGGACTTATGCATCAGATATGGGTATTTGGAGTCCCAACGCAGGTGAAGCCATGCGCTACAGAAATTCTCTAGGCAGAAAAGATATACAAATGTATTACAATATATCTGCAGAATTTGCCTACTCATTAGATAGGAGAACAATAGCTGATAGAGCCGAAAGTACTGTTTTTTCTTCAATACCAGATGCAGTCTTAGTATCAGGGCAAATCACAGGACAATCAGCTAAATTAGAAGAAATCAAAGAGGTCAGTAAAGTAATTCCAAAAACACCTGTCTTAGCAAACACAGGGGTAAATTTAGATAATGTCGAAGAAATTCTCAAAGTAACAGATGGTGTTATTATTGGTTCATCATTAAAAATAAATGGCGATACCTGGAAAAATGTAGATTTAAATAGAGCAAAAAAATTTATGACCAAAGTAAGATCAATAAGAAAAAATGCCTAGTAAAAAAGAAATTAAATTTATTTCAAAAATATTAGAAGATTTAGTTTTAATTTCTGGTTTATCTGGATATGAAACAAATGTTAGGGATTATTTATTTAAACAATTAATAAATAAAAATCTTAGAGCAAATAGTGATATTTTAGGAAATTTAATTTGTAGTATTAGGGGAGATGAAACTCTTCCTTCAGTTATACTTTTCGCTCATATGGACCAACTTGGATTTATTGTAAAAAAAATTGAAAATGACGGTTTTATTCGTGTTGAAAGACTAGGCGGTATTCCTGAAAAATCCCTTGCTTCACAAGATGTTGTAATAGTTAATAATAAAAATGAATTAATTAGAGGAATAATAGGCACTAAGTCTCATCATGCAACACAACAAGAAGAAAAATATTCAGTAACTAGTATTAAAAATATTTATATTGATGCAGGTTTTAAAAACAAAAGAGATGTCTTGAGAAACGGAATCAATATTGGTAATCCAGTTACTTATGCTCCTTATTATAAAACGCTTTCCAATAATAATGTTTGTGGCTCATCTATAGATGATAGAGCAGGTTGTGCAGTCATTTTAGATGTTGCTGGATCATTGATAAAAATTAAAAAAAGACCAACAGTACATGTAGTTTTTTCTGTTCAGGAAGAATTTAATTTAAGGGGAGTTTTACCTGTAATTAATTCATTAAAGCCAGATATAGCGATTCAAGTAGATTTAACACTAACCTCTGATACTCCAGATATGATAAATTCAAGTGATGTTGCTCTAGGCGCAGGACCATGTATTAGTTTGTTTTCTTTTCATGGTAGAGGAACATTAAACGGAGTTATTCCTCATCCATCTATGGTAGAAATTTTTGAAAAAGCAGCTAAGGCCAAAAAAATTAATTTGCAGCGAAGTGTTGCATCAGGAATTTTAACTGATGCTTCATATATACAATTTGCCAATAAAGGTGTTGCAACTGTAGATATAGGTTTCCCTATGCGTTATTCACATTCATCAAGAGAAGTTTGTAATTTAGAGGATTTAATTAATTTAAAAAATCTTATCTTAACTGCTATAAATAAAATTGATAAAAATTTTAAACTTATAAGGTAGTTAAGATATGTCTAAGTACTTTCTTGGAATAGATATTGGCACCTATGAAACAAAAGGTGTTATTGTAAGTAAAAATGGGGAAATAATTTCCCAAGCTGCAAAGAAACATGAAATGATTGTTCCTCAAAGTGGTTGGGCAGAACATAGACCAATTGAAGATTGGTGGGGTGATTTTACTTATGTGTCTAAGAAATTAATTGAAGACTCAAAATGTAACCCAAAAGATATTCTTGCTGTATCAGCAAGCACAATTGGCCCCTGTATGCTTCCTCTAGACAAAGATGGTGAGCCATTGATGAATGCTGTACTTTATGGCGTTGATACAAGAGCTCATAAAGAAATAGAAATATTGAATTCTTCAATAGGTGAAGAAAAAATTATGAAATTTAATGGCAATGTTTTAACTTCACAACAGGTAGGACCAAAGATTTTATGGTTAAAAAATAATAGACCAGAAATATATGATAAAACAAATAAAATTGTTAATGGAACAGGTTTCATTAACTTCAAATTAACTGGAGAATATACAATTGATCATTTTTCTGCTGCTTTCGTAAGTCCACTTTATGATGTAAACAAACAAGATTGGAGTAATGAGCTTAATGACAATATTGTTGATATTAACAAACTACCAAACTTAGTTTGGACAAATGAAATTATTGGTAAAATATCAAAATCAGCAGCAGATCAAACGGGTTTAGCAGAAGGTACTACAGTAACCTCTGGAACAATTGATGCTGCAGCTGAGGCAATAAGTGTTGGTGTCTTTACTGCTGGAGATATGATGATGATGTATGGATCAACAATGTTCTACATATTGGTAACAAACAAAAAATTATTAGATAAAAGACTTTGGTATGCACCTTGGTTATTTAAAGGAGAACATTCTTCTATGGGTGGGCTTGCAACAAGTGGAACTCTTACTCATTGGTTTAAAAATAATTTTGCTAAAGAATTAAGTGGAGATGATATTTTTATTAAGCTTGCTCAAGAAGCAGAACAATCTCCTCCCGGCTCTAAGGGAATAGTTTTTCTTCCATATTTTTCAGGAGAACGTACCCCAATTCATGATACTAATGCTAAAGGTACTTTTTTTGGTCTCGATCTAACGCATAATAGGGCTGATATGTATAGATCAATTTTTGAAGGAATAGCTTATGGAACAAATCATGTTTTTGATGTTTTTAAAGAATTAAATGCATCACCAAAAAACCTTTTTAGTGTTGGAGGAGGAACTAAAAACAAAGTTTGGTCACATACTACTTCGGATATAATAGGTTTAAATCAAATATTGAGAAAGAAAACAATTGGTGCCTCTTATGGAGATGCTTTTCTCTCAGCATATACAATTGGAGAATTAAATAAAGATGACTTTAATAAGTGGAATGAGATTGAATATGAGATTGAAGCTAATTTAGAGCACAAGAAAGTATATGAAAAAGGATACGAGGTTTTTAGAGATTTATATGAAAATACAAAATCACTAATGAAAAAGTTGAGTGATTAACCCTTAATTGCTCCAGCAGCCATTCCTTTAACAATATATCTCTCTAAAAAAATAGCTACTAGTATTAAGGGAAAACACAATGCAAAAGAAACTGCTGCCATAGTCCACCATCTAATACTTTGAGAAGATATTTGTGATGCTACCATTACTGGCATTGTTTTTGCGTCTGTACTAGTAATTAAAGCAGCGAGAAAATACTCATTCCAACATAAAATTAGACATAATAAAAAAGCACTTACTATTCCTGGTAAAACAATTGGAAAAACAACTTTAAAAAAACTTACCCAAACACTAGCACCATCTACAAGTGCAGCCTCTTCAAGTTCTATTGGGACAGCATTAAACTGATCTCTCATGATCCAAATAACAATAGGTAAAACAGTTAATGTATAAAGCAAAATCATTCCAATATGTGTGTCAAGCAATGATAATTCTCTATATAAAACAAGAATTGGTAGTGCCAATACAACAGGTGGTAAAATTAACTGAGATAAAAAGAAAAAAGAAATATCTGGATTTCTCATAAAACCAAATTTGTAATTAAATCTACTTAAGCCGTATGCTGCTAAAGAACCTAATATAATCGCAAGTGTTGATGCGCATGAAGAAATTATTGCTGTATTTGTAAATCTAGTTAGAAATTCTTCTCTACCTGTTGACTCAGTAAAAATACTATCAGGAGAAAGACCAAGATGTTTCCAGCCTTTCCATGATGGTTCAAAATCAATCCAAGGTATTAACAATCCTTGTGTTACACTTGCAGCTGTTTTAAAAGATGTTGTTGCAGTCCAGTAGACTGGAAAAAGACATATAAAAGTCCAAAATAATAAAATTCCATAAACTAATATTTTTTCACCAGTATTATTTTTCATTATGCGTCTCTTTGTAACCACTTACTAACAAATCTTATCAAAATGGTCATAAATATTACAATTATAATTAAATAAACAAAAGACAATAAAGTTCCATAACCAACATTTGATCTATCTCTGTATTCTCTTACAATAAAACTGGTAACACTATCTGTTGCACCTCCTGGTCCTCCTGCAGTGACTATCATGATTATATCTGCTAATTTTAGTTTAAAAATAATTCTTATAACTATTGTTGTAAGTGAAACGGGTAACATAATTGGAAAAATTATGTTTTTAAACATCGTCCATTTATTAGCTCCATCAACTTTAGCAGCTTCTAATACTTCTTTTGGTAAAGCTTGCAATCCTGCAAGCAACATAACAATCATTAAAGGAATAAAAGTCCACGCATCCATACACATCATTGTTAATCTAGCTATTTCCGGATTACTAAAAAAAGTTGGTGTTTCCCAACCAAGTGAACGTCCCAAACTTGCAACTGGGCCAAAACGTTGTTCTAGCATTGATTTGCCAATCATCCAACTTACTGCAACTGGACTAAGCATTAAAGGAATTAAAAATGCTACCCTAAAAAACTTTCTGCCTCTAATTTGTGAATTAAGTAAAATTGCTAATAAAAATGCAATAGAAAACTCTACTAAAATAGCAAGTATATAAAAAACCATATTTTTCATTGCATTCCAATAATAAGGGTCTGACAACATTTGGTAGAAATTTTCTAATCCATTAAATTTCTTTCCATCAAGAGAGCTTAAGTTCCAGTCTGTAAAAGAAATATAAAGACCAAATAATAATGGAAAAACAACAATTGAAATTATGAACATAACTGCAGGAAAAACAAATAAGGTTCTCTTTCCTTTTTCACCGTAAATTAATACCCTAGAGTAACCTATTGCAACAGCCCAAAGTATATATGAGTATAGTAAAGGTCTCCAATTTGAAAAACCAAAATTTATTTTTTCAAATGTATAGAGTCCTTGGATAAGAGCTATTACTAACATTAATATAAAAGTGGAACGGACTAAAATTAAACCTGTTAGCCTACTTTTGCGACTTATGATTGATGGCGATACAACATATAATGGATCACGTTCCATTTTATTAGTATTAGTCATATTATTGAGTTGTATATATATAATTAAAAAAAAGCTAGCGACTAATAAATAGTCGCTAGCAAATATATTAAGTAAAAATTACAGACCTAAAGAGGCTTTATATAATTTTATTTGATTTTCTCTTCCAATTTGGTCAGTAATTTTCTCCCAAGCCGCTGCTATATTATCCGCACCAGTTTGAGCATCCATTTGACCAGCATAGATTTTTGATAATTCATCTTCTGCTATACTATAATATTGGAAAATTCCTGGGATTCTTGGTTCAATCGCAGCATTTGGATGATTGTATGAATCAGCTTCAGATGCAAGATAATCAGATGCAAAAGCCTCTGTATAACCAGCACCAGTCCACTCATTAACATTAAAGTGACTGTTTCGATATGGTTGGAATCCAGAAGGATACATAGACATCCATAATGAAACATCCTTTCCACCAATATGAGCTGCTGCTGACCAAGCTGCTTTTCTTTTAGTAGAATCTGCATCAACAGTTTTCATACAATAAAGCCCCCAGCCAATATAAGCCATATTAGGTGCATAGTTAGGACCACTTGATAAAGTTTCCCAACTACCACTTTGCCAGTTATAAACATCATCTGATCCAGGCAAGATATCAAAACCAACGTTACCTTGAACAAGAGATTCATCAGAAGTATTAGCGTTTGATCCAACGTCACCCCACCAAGATACCATTGAACCAGTACCAGCTAAGAACTGATTGAAAGCTGTAACACCAGGATCAGCATTTATTTGATCAGGTGGTTGTGCCCCCTGTCTATCAATTACATCTTGAATTGCTCTTACCCATGCAGGATTATTAACCATTGGTTTCATTGTATCAGGTTCAAATAAGAACGCCGGACTACTTGGATGTTTTGCATAAGCAGTTGCAATACTTCCTAAGAAATAAAATGCAAAGCCACCCCAACCTTTTTGAACATCTAAATATCCATATGCAGGGAAACCAGCATGATTTTTACCTTTTAAGAAATTAGTTACTTCAGTAACTTTTTGCCAAGTTTTTGGGGGCTCCCAATTTCCAGAGTGACCTTCATCTTTCCAAGCTTTAGCTAAATCTTCATTTTCAAAATAATCAGATCTATAATTAAAGTTGTGACAATCACCATCAATTGATATTCTATAAGTTTTACCATCCCAAGTTCCTGTAGGTGCTTGTAAATAACCAACATAATCTGCTAAATCAATTTGATCAGCTACCCAACCAGGCATTTCAGAAGTTAGACCTTTTCCACAAATATCTCCTTCAAATGGAGCTCCTGCTTGCAGTATGTCAAAATCTACTGTTCCAGTTGCAATAGATTGTTGCAATCTTGCATTATAATCAGCCTGAGCTAAATCTATCCAATTAATTTTTGCACCAGTATATTTTTCCCATGGTTTTAAAAAACCTCTGTGAAGC
>MDTB01230116.1_pt1 | contig 11984 bp, 3 predicted proteins | sample 811161 | NCBI WGS metagenome assembly MDTB01 (sample SAMN05326650, study PRJNA326480) | marine metagenome | isolation source: seawater | place: Mediterranean Sea | collected 2009 | reverse complement strand
TTAAATTGCTTTCACTCCTCATATAAGCCTATCAAAATAAAATAAAATAGTAGAGTAAAATCGTACTTGATAATAGAAAAAAGTGGATATATGATGAAATTTTATTAATATATGAATTTTTTTATTTTTGCAATGCAGCTTGTTCTTGTTGCGATAATAAATTAAATGCTGGACGGCCATGTAATTTCTTATGCTCACTTTGTTTTTTACCTTGTACAATTCTTTGTGCTAATTTTTGTTGTGCATCTAAATTGATTCGATGGCGCAATGGATACATGTTCATCATGTCATCTAAGAAATCACCCCATTTCGCAGTACGTGCTATTTTAGGTTGATTTAACATACCAAGATGTGCACGTAATTGAATCTTTTCCTCTTCTTCTGTTAATTCCTCTTCTTCTTCTTTCTCTTGTTCTTTCAACCCTTCCGTCGCTAATGCAGCCTCATCAACTTGCAATTGTAACATCGTTTCATCGCCAGTAGTAAGGTACAATAATAAACCTCTTAATCTAGCTTCTTCTTTAGTTTTTGGCTTTTCAACTGGTAGTTCTGGTTGACCAATTTGTTTCTCCGGTTCTTGCATTCTTTCTTTTACATGGTTAATACGTAAAATAACATCAGCATCATATGGTGATACCCATACCTTTCCATCTTTCCCAGCATCGCCCAATTCTTCATCTTTTTCAATTCCATTTTCATCATCTACCATACCAGCATCCATGTCTGGAATGTCCAATCCTTTACCACCATTACCCATTGTAGGGCCTTTCTCTAATTTATCTTTTCTCAATGGTGGCGGTGCATGTTTAGATGTTGGTTTCTCTTCAGATGCAGGCTGTTGTGATACTGCACGTTGGGATCGTGCCCTTGCTAAATCCTCTATGCCACGATCTTTAAATGATCTTGATTCATCTAAAGCTTTTAATTGTTTAATCGTGCCTGGATGTATTAAGCTAACACTGTCCAATAATGATTGTAATCTTACTATATCTTGCTCCGCATTATGAGATGCAAAATCATATTTTTCCCGCTCACGACGTGCATTTTCAACTTCTTTTTTCAATTTATTATTATTAGCTTTTTCTTGATCTAATGCTTTTTTCAATTCTCTCAATGCATCTTCAGCACCATCTAAATTTCTGGACATCATTTGTTGCACTTTTTTTTGATCTTCAACAACTTTGATTAATTCTAAACGTGTATGCATCCCTTCCGTTTTACCATACAATGCTTGATGTCGCCATACTTTAAATATTTGATAGAGCAAAGAACGTATTTTTCGCCGATCCCATGCACGTATCAACGTATCCCGTGTGAAATTCGCCTCTTTGCGTTTTTTGGCGTAGACATACCATGCACGAAAAGGTATTTTATACAGCGACATACCATAAAGCCTCCATTCGGCTACACATACAGCTTTGATTTTTATTTGTTTCTCAGCTTCAAGCCTCCATGCTTTTAATACATTAGTTGCCAATGTATTAATGTGACCTTGAAAAGATCTTTTCACAATAGCTCTTTGATGTGCCCTTGTTCTCCATGAAAGGAAATGGGTTTTTAATAATCGATGTTGATGATGTAATTTTATAACATGCAAATTATGGCGCATTTCCCAACGTTGTCGCCCCGTATATTTTTTCTTTGTTGCACCATGAAGTTCTTGCCGACCTTTGACATACTTTCTCATTAATTTAAATATATATTTCCCACGACTTCTTAGAAAATGCTTATCAGCAATACGCCTCTTGCTTCTCCATGGCATTACACATTTAATGACCCATCTTAAGAACAATTCTTTTTGCAACATATGTCTGCGATTTGTTTGTATAAGTCTAGTAGCTTCCATTCCCATTTCCTCCCTCAACATTTCCTTTGTAATTAACGTTTTTGGCAACTGTGGAGCGAAGCGTATGAATAAGCGATGTGTTAGAGAAAATGTGTTCTTTAGGTTTAGGGAAAAAGAATTTACTTACTTTTCGTTGTTCTCGACGTTTTGTTATTCTTTCATGCGCTTCTTCCATGCGCATTCTATTTTTTAAAGCGATTGATTTCCTACTGCTTGGACCATTTGCTATTGTCCACCATCTTACACATATTTTACGCAAAAATTTATCACGTAACTTTTTTCGCATTTTTTTCGTAGCTGCACGTTGCTGAATTCTTAACGGTAGTAATTCTTTCGTGCGTTTTTGCCATGCTTCAAAATGATTTTTTTTACAATTAATATTGCGAGTAGTTATCATCAATTCAACACCGGAATCAATGACTCTTCGGCGCCTTACTATACGAACGAATTCTCGACGTATTGGTTTCGTACGCCGCCTACGCCATCTTCGCAATGCTGTTTTTAAACGTTTATATTTACATCGTACTAACCATCCACGTACAATTTTTCCTATTTGTGTAACAGCAGTATTGCCTAATTTCAATTCGCTATCTTCATCATCTGATGTAAAAACTCCATCTAAACGTGCCAATGTACCTTTGATTTCTTTCAGTGTAAATGTTAATCCTGGTTTATTTGATTCTGCATCGTCTAACTCGCTATCATCGCGGTACTCTTCTTCCTCTTGGATAGGAAAATGATTAATATCACGTGTCGATCGTACTGGGCTTGTTGATGGTCGCTGATTCGGCGTAAGCGATTGAAACGTCGCTTCCATGGATTGTAGCCGCTGTGCTAAGAATTCACATTGCTCACGTAATATAACTACTTCATCTCGTTCATCATCTTCCTGATCAAATTGTTCTTCAGCAGCAGCACTGTTATTATATAAATAGTTATCCTCTTCCATTAATTTCTGAGCTTTTTCCTGTTGTTCTGCAAGCCATTTCTCAGCTCTTAAATTATCTACTGAATTCATATACAAATCGTGTAATGGTGAGCGTGGGCCATCATTTTCATTATAAGTTGGGGAAATAGGTCGGCGCCCTGGTCTACGTATTCTACGCCTTGATACACCTGATGTTGTATTTGGCCGCCTATTATTACTCGTTCTATTAAATTCTATTGTTTCCTTTGCTTTTCTAGATGCTAAAACCTCTTCGACACTATTTGTTTTCATAACTCTTAGCGATGAGGGGTCATTTGGTGTGCTCACTTCAACATTATCGGATACTATTTGTTTCTTATGAGGTGTTTTCCGTTTTGGATTTTGAGATGATTTTGGTCTACGTTTGCCCCGCCCTTTTCTTCTTTTTTTCGTTGATCCTTCCAAGTTGTTATTATTATTATCATCTGTTTTTCCACCCATATTATCAAAAGTGGGTGTTATCATACTCATATTTAATAATACGAACACAAGTTATGTATATACACACAAACAAAAAAATATGATATTACCTTGAATACAATATTTTGTATTTCTTGTTTATATATATTTCCCAATGATTATAAAAAAAGAACTAGACGACTGTATGGATAACAATGTAAATGTATGTATATTCTATAAATGTAATAAAAGCTATACTGTATTTGGACATAACGGCAATGTCGAAGAAAAATAGAAAAGCAGTGTTTTTAGTGTTTCATTTGGTTGTGTTTCCATATAGGGGACATTAGAATACCAAAAAGTATGAAATCATTAAAATATGTTCTTATTTTATATAAAAAAACAAAAAAAGAAGAGAAGTGTGTGTGCGTGTGCAAGTACAAACACTATTTAAAAAATCAAAAGAAAATCTCTCAATTAAGACTATTTTTAGTAGCACCCACTTCTACCACACTTTCATTGTTTCCAGTAGCATCTGTTACACTTCTAATTAATTCAATCCAACTTGTATCCATTTTCGATATATCTTCAATCGCTTCAGCATTATCTTTTTCAATATTAGAATACCAATGTGGTAACGATTGGGTAAAATCTTTTCCTGAAATTTCTAATGACTTTTCTTGCTCAACAGTAATAGTGCTTGTAGATATCACAGCAGCAGCATTGTTATCTTCTAGTTTACTTTCAATCACACCCCCTTGTGTTGCATGGTCGGTTTCTTTATTCTCGCCATCTTCTACTACTGCTACAGATGATTTTGATAGTGCTAATGCCATTTGTAAAGCTTCATCGTCACTTATTTCCATACCTCCTCCACTTGTATCATTCTCAACTACCGTTACATCGCCGCCATACTCAACAACATTAGCTTCCACATTTGCATCATCATTTTTAGATATTTGTAATGCCAAGGATAATAATTTCGCTTCCTCGTCTTCTTCTTCATCATTGTCATCATTACTACCGCCATCACTTATCCTTTGATCGCTTCCAATTGGCTGTAATCCCGGTACCATCTCTCCTGGCAATGCACTTTTATGAATTGCTAATTTCGAATCTTTTAAGCGTTTGTATACTAATATATATGCATTAGCACCAACAGCTTTTGATATGGTCTCTCTCATACCTTTGAATCCCCCTTCCACATAATTCACGCGCATGTCATTAAATTTAATCCATGGTGCTTCTGGTGAGTCTTGTTTATGCAAATCAATTGCATTTGCCGAACGAGCATATGCGTAATAGTGTCCACTATTTGCAGTTTTACCAGAATGGACAATGACGGCAAATAACCCGTATGAACGGCACTTAGTATCTATTGCGGACGTACTATCATTACTATCATCCGGACTACGCGCCGGATCATCATATCGCGGCAAAGTCACGGTCGAGCTGAAATGTGCGTTCATTAAACTTTTTATATTCTTATTTGACCTCCAATCAAATGACATTCGTTTCACTGTAAGCATTAGATGCTCTGGGCTTTTTGTGCAATGCACACGATTTGTATGCGCCGTTCTTAACTGACATGTATCACAATCAATCTCCGGGTTGACAGATGGCGAAAAAAAATTCAATACCATGTTTGAAATATCATGTCTGAAACAACGCTCGCCAAACTCCATCTCGCTATTTTTGAAACTACAATTATAGTCCTTTTTAAAGCTCATTTGAATGAAATCGTCTTTTACAAACGACCATTTATATTCTTCTTTACCATCACTATATTCACCCTGGCATTCAGCATATGGATGTTTAAATGTTAATGCGCATGCCATATGGTGTTGAGTTGATGAATCTTTCCACTGTCCAAGAAATTCCCAATCTAATTTATCATTGTTTTCTTGCGCACCACGTGGTATCACAAAACCTCGTATTGTGCCTTGATATTGCTCTGCCTCACCTCTCATTCGTGCGTTTGGATCTATTTTTGGATCAAACGAACCCAATACGGAATGGGCATACGATTTCGATATTCCATATAGCGATATCATACCAAACTGGTTTGATTGATAATTAGCATTGGCACAGTGTTCAATAGGCATTTCGGCAGCTTTGTCAAGTTTTTTGCATAAATACAGACGGTGCTTATGGACGTTTCCCGTGTTAAGATCAGCATCGTGCCGCATCGTCCCTTGTGATTTTTCGACTTTTTCAAATGATTCAGGTGCTTTTGCAGATGAAACGCCACCGACGCGTAAGATAGCAATGTCCATTAATCCCTTAGTTTTATCGTTAACTTCTGTTGCACGACGAGTACACAAGTACAATTCTGGCACGTCCATCCCCTGATTTAAATTACAATCTTCATTTGTACTACCATCAGAACGGACAACTTCATATCCATAGTTAACGGGCATTTCGAAACCCCATACAACACCTATATCAATAAGTGGTAACTTATTAGGATCACGCTTTACACAAATGTAAGTGTGTTTTATGGCTACGCAATCACGATTTAAATTTGCAGCTGACGACAAATCGTTGCAACACTTGTCGACTATCGTAAATCCACTAGGGACGCTGTCAATCGAAGTTGCAACAGTTACATCAGTAATGAATGATTTTACAACCAGGGGTTGATCAGATCGTGCCGCGGATACATTTAGGCTTTCTGGAAATAGAACAGAATTATTATTATTGTTGTTATTATTGACCACACCAAGAATACTATTACTATCTGATGGTAAATAAAGTGTACCACTTACTTGAATATTGTTAAAATTATCTTGTGTTGTTAAAATGATGAATTGACTGGCTTTAAAGTTTCCCCCTTTAATATGACACATGGCAGTGTAGGTTCCAGTATTAGCAGTAACTTGCACTAAAATTCCACTTAATTCCCCACCACCATACCCAGAATATGTTCCTTTAATTCTAATTGCATTTTCCACTCGATTGTGGATTTTAAACGGCACTTTTTTCCTTGCTCTATCACGCTGTGTTCGTGGCTTAGTGTTTGTGGATAACCAATTTCCGTTTAAGCGCTGTGGCCACGCCTCGTTAGATTTCACTAAATCGATGTATTCGGGATACCCATGTCTCGGTCGAATACGCGGTGCGCGAAAAATATGAATTTCCGTAATTGGACAACCATTACCACGAGTTGCTACTAAATATTGACTTTTACCATTCGTTCCGTAATCTTTGGATAAAATTTGGAAACGCCTTCTTTCTTCCTCTTGCATTGATTCAACCACTTCTTGATCTATTAATTCGATTCCAGTTATAGGCTCATTTTGACTTTGATCAGTGTGGCAAACATAAAGTTGATTTGCATCATTTGGACTGATATTTACATCGACAAATGTATACCCTTTAGCGCCAGAGTCACGAACTACTATATCTCGTATTGGTAAATCTTGCAAATAGCAAATAAAAATGGGCTCTTTCTCTCCCCCATTTACATCTTTACTGATTTTACTAAAGCCTTCTTTTACATGTGTATCTTTTCCAACAATAATATCAATGTTAGAAATAGGAGACCCTTCTCCACGTTTATATGCTAAATAAACGCGTTTAGCCGTTGATAAGCCACCTTGATTCAAATTGCCATCAACAAATTCCCAACCAGGCAAATCAGGCCGTGGATCTGTCGAGCCACAATCTACAACAGTTAAATCAGATAATGGTTGCACGTTTTCATCAGGGCTACGCTTTACACATAAGAATACATATGGTGTATCTTCTCTACCTTCGTTTAAATTAAACCCATGCCGTTCATAACCTTCTGGTATTTCGATCTCAAGACCTTTGCCGCTGACAACTTTTATATCGGTAATAGCTTTAAAACGTGTTGGAAATACCAGCGGCACATCTAGATATGGTTCTTCTTTTCCAATTTTTAAGTTCCCACATTTAAAACATTGCATCGAATTACGTATTGTGGATCCAAATAATTTACCAGTTACATCATATTCAGTCTTCTCCAACCCAATTTGTGAAAATTCACTAGATAAGTATTGCCAGAATTCTGAAACATCTTGTTGTTGCCCAGAGCCAAAGGTACCAGATGGCAATGCACGTTGAAGTTTGTGGGACGCGACGTATGGTTTGTCGATTCCGCTTAACGAAGCATATAAATCTGCTAATGCTTTTACAACATTATTCTCAGCATTACGGTCATTAAATACAGAATTAAAATGCAAAACACCCGTTCGAAATTCCGATGAGCGATATAACGATTGCAACAAGCTATTTTGGAAGCATATATTGGTCAAATTGTCTTTCCCGTTTACTAATCCGCAACAGCCTGTACTATTTTGAAAACTATTTCTGAAGTTTTCGTAATCCATTGTCCGCTTCCCGCGCCATTCAATGATACTATTTCCTTTAAATAATATGCCATTCAATGTATCAGTTGCAAAATTTAATTTTATCAAAATTAAATTTTTCGTTTTGTTTGCACTTCCTGCATCGCTCCACCATCCTTTGATTGTCCATTTAATTTGTTTCGCGTCCGCTTCATCATTGTATATATCTTTTGTGAAGTCGACACTTTCAGGTAGACAGGCATAGCCATAAATATTATGAGTATTCTTCTTTGTCGTCCCACTAAGAACTTCTACTAAATATTCTTTCCTATTCCTTGTAATAAGAAAATTCCCATTCGTTGTATCCCATAGTTCCATAACATCATACATATAATCGTTAAAAACATCACCACGTGCTAATATTTTGTCATCTAATGGTGGAGTAGATGCATATTTATTTTGCAAAACTTGTTTTAATGCTTTTGCTTTTAATAGTACGTCTTCTTCACTATCTCCCTCTTTTCCGCCAATCTCTTTTTTTTCCTTTTCGTTTTCCTTATTCTCTCCATCACTTGGAGTTTTACTTTCAATGCCTATCGCATTAGATTGCCTTTGTATTACTGGGGCTAAGATGGCTGGTGGAACCTTTGTTGGGTCATTAAAATATGCTAGAATTGCAGCCTGTGCATTATTATTATTGCCTTTCACCCATCTTGTCGCAAGAGAGACATCGGTTACCATCGTTAATTCCATGAAATTTTTAGTTTCTGCATCGGGTTCAAGTTTATTGGATTGATCACCATCGCGAGGGTTACCAGAGTTTGAACTTGCCGCTGCCGATGATGCTTCCTTTTCTTTCTTTTCTTCATCTTCGCTTTTCGAAAAATATTTATTTAAATCCAACAATTCATTATTAAAATCCTTTTCAGTAATTACGTTTTCTGTTTTAGATGAGGAACACATTAGAATAGCGTCATCAAACGATACATTTCTGGCAACCAAGCCGAACCAAGCATCTTTAAAATTATTAAAGAGATCCAAAGACTTTACTTTTAAAATTTTACGAAATGTTTCTCTGTTACTATTGCATTGAATAAATTGGATTTCATTTCGTTTAGCATCAACGATCAATTCTAAGTCATTTTCACATTTTAAAATATTATCAGCCGATGCATAAACCGCCATTTTTCCAGATTTATTTGAATATCTCAAAGAAATACAGTATGTTTCAACATTATCTATTTTCTCAGGAATTACATCAATATATATACCAGGAACCATTTTTTCTATTGGTAACTTCGTTTTATCCGATATTATCTTGCCGGCAGCATCACTTTCATTGCTGTTACTATTACTACTTGCGCTTTGTATTTCTGGAATAGGAGGTGCAATTGTTCTACTTTTAGCATCATTTAATATTCTATTTTTTTGAGTGGGGTCAAAGTAAAGCGAAACTGCTTGCTCAAAGGACATATTTGCTTCTTGCAAAAATAATACAGCATCATCCTTCGTAGCTGATCCTGTAAGCATTAAAAATTGATTAATTAAATCATCAGATGGATACGATGAACTTGCATTTATATTAGCTTGTGGCGCGGTTGGTATATCACGATCTACATCCATTCTGCTATCGGTATCTTTATCCTTTACTGCTCCTTCAGAATCAGAACCCTCAGTAGTTTCATAACAATTTGTTGGCTCTATCTCCCACCATGAGCAATCATGCAACATTATTGTAAATCGGGTCCCTTTGTTATTGTCACTGAACATGCTCTTCATATTTTTTATGGATAACGATACTTTATTCCTAACATTAATTTTCTCAGCGCACCATATACCACCATTTGAATTTTCATTTCCTACGAAAAACCTATTTTCAGTAGAGTTCCAGTCAGATACACCAGCGTACAGAAAATTTCCTTCCCGCTTCCTAAAATGCCCATTTATTGGAAATATATTCGCATCAGATAATAACAACTTTCGTGATAATGGCTTTCCGTTATTATATATTATAGAAGCATTATTGCTATTATTTGATCTGTCAACAAGAAAGGACACCATATCACCATCATCTAATAAAGGCCAATATCCTTTTAAAGACGAGTTGTTTCTAAATGCAATTTCCTTGTTTTCATAGTTTGACAAAATGTTATTGATATAATTATCATCTTCACCACTATATACACGCACCTCGCATATTTTACCATAAAATCTTTCATTTAGTCGTTTATCATAATATCGTGCACCAATTATCAAAGACGAAATAGTCGAACATGATGCTGGTAAATCATTCGAATCAGGCTTTAACATTGTGCCATTTAAATACAGCTGCAACGATTTATTGTTGGGATTCCAATTCAACACTACGTGGTAAAATTTGATATCCTTTATAGGAGTTTGAGCATATTTGCATGATGTAGTGTCATACCATGCATATAAATTACCATTCGCATCAATACTTATGCCGTATTTGTTGTTTGACACCAACGTTTGTAACTGGCTGCCAGTGGTATCCTTACCACCTAATAAATTTCTTGAAAAATACAACGCAACTGAAAATGATTCACTACTATTATATGAAAAAGACTTTTTTGTATCTATTCCTAGAATCATTTCTTTTCGCATGTCATCATCCTTTATGATGTCATCCATTTGATCAACGTTGTTATAATATTGACCAAAGTCAACCATATTAAAATTACTACTATTATTGCTAACATTATTACGACATGATGATAATGAAAATGCACCATCAGCTTGAACAATACGTTTTCCCAACCAACTTTTTTCATCGCTACCACGTCCATACCAGCCATAGAAACTATTTCCAGAACGGTGAAATGACAATTGCATTACTCCAGGATTTTCCCCTTGCTTTGCTAATTTTGTTCTTGGTGGTGCAGGAGCGTTACAAGTTTTACATGTTTTAGCGTCACCTTCATTGCGAAAAGTACATTTAGGACAAGACCATGATTCGTATTTCAAATCATCCGTAGAGGCAGCTGCCTCGCCACCATAGTTATTCTTATCTTTTTTTCGATATACTTTTAAATTTCCTAAAAGTTCAAATGGAAATTCTTCATTCGTGCCATCTGATTTAATTAAACTCCCTTCGAATTGACATGGTTTACCATGCTCTTCAGTTAGTGAAAGTGCTTGTACTTTTGATGCCCGGCTAGACCGAATAGAATTTAAATCTAAATTAATCAATGTTTCCATCTCATAGGATCCTACAGGCCATGGCGGAGGGGGTATTGACCCAGTATTGTCAACTTTTCGCTCTTCATCTGATGTTACTGCTTGCACTCCAACGTTCGTTGGGTTTACAGTTTCTACATTTATTATCTCTGTCAATAAGTTACTATCATTTTTCGTATTGTTTTTTTTACTTTCTTCATTACTAGCAACTGCAGTCCACGAACATTGAATTGCACAATTTTGTAGATCAATAGCTTTTTTCTTTCCATATCTCTGTAGTACATTTGAAGATGCCAATAAACTTTGCACATCTTCCATTTCATTTATTAAATCTCGATGTATGTATTTGGAAAAATTTAAAATTTCAACAATGATATTGGCAATTTCTGAATCCTCCATGTCAACGAATTCTAAAAAACTTATTAAATATTCAAGGCATTTCAAAAAACCTCTTGGGGAATGTTGAAGACCACCTAATACTAACTTTAAAAAATTTGAAATAGCCATCAATATCATTTTAATTTCTTTCGAAAAACTTTTCCCATCGCTATTTTCAATATCTTCATCGTCCATCTTACTATCAGTAATTTGTCTATTTTGTTTCGTAATTGTGGCATTTTTGACATTGTTTAAATGCAGTACGGAATTCAGTGCCACACCTTCACTAAGTTTCAATAAAACAGTATATCTTTTGCAAAATTTAAGTTGATCAAAAATGTTTGTGAATAATAAATATCCATGTTCACAGGTAACGTTATTACGCATATTCATTAAATATTTTGAAAATGCTAAAAGCATACTTGATATTTCCTCATTTGTCTTATTGGATGAGACTAATTGACGAGAAAAACGAAAAAAATCACTTGCCATTATTGGTAATAATATATTTTCTACGTCATCAATAGTATGTTTCATATTTGTAAAGTCATTGCTTTGAAAAAAATTGATTATTTTTGAAAAATCAACTCGCATGTTGGTAAATAATATTTAATAATACTAAAACTAATAAATAATAAAATACAATTCAAAAACAAAACACGTGTGTGCTTCTTGTTGATAAAAACAAATTAGTATTTCTAACAATAGTCACTACTTTTTGTTGTTGTTGTTCTATCTGTTTTCTCTTTTATAATTTGTATTGTTCTATTCTATTTGAAAGTATCTAATACTATATATGCACTATATTATTCATTCTTTCTTTTTATTTATTATTTTTTCAAGGATTATTCATTATTTACCAGGTATTGCTATTATCATCGTA
>MDTB01111330.1_pt1 | contig 11984 bp, 9 predicted proteins | sample 811161 | NCBI WGS metagenome assembly MDTB01 (sample SAMN05326650, study PRJNA326480) | marine metagenome | isolation source: seawater | place: Mediterranean Sea | collected 2009 | reverse complement strand
CGCCAATCGTTATTAAGCGGGGCTTTAGTTTTTTTAGTGGCATTTTTTATGATGGCTCTTGTCTCGGTAAATGCTATACCAATTGGATTCATTTATTCGGCTTGGGGCCTTATGGGGTTTGCCATGGGTCTCACTTACAATACACTTGTCACTTCAGCGATGCTGGCTACACAAACTGGTCATGAGGGAGCAACGGCTGGGGCTTCGGGTTTGATGGGAAGCCTTTGTATAGGGCTTGCAGCAGGACTTGGAGGCGCCATTAAAAATCAAGTAGAGTATCGGAGCGGAGATGTAGGGCAAGCAATGGATTTGATTGGAATGCTCATGTTAGCGGTGCTTGGGGTCTTGATTTTGATTATTTGGCGGCGTTTTCCAAAAGAAAAAATCTGGTATCAAAGTGACAAATAGTTATTATCTTGCCGATCAAGCTGATGAAATCAGTCAGGCCATTGGTTGGATAACTAGCTTTTGGTTTCGCTTTAAAGATATTCTATTTTCTGAATTTGGATAGGCGAGACCCGCATTACTATTCTGGCTGAGTCATTAGGTGATGCAAAAGAAATCTTGAATTCTGCTCAAGCTAAAACCCGTGTTTGATTGACGAAAATACACGGTTGGTAAGCATGACCTAAGCAGATATATATTGCCTAAAAACCAATAATAGATTGCGTAAGGCTTAAAAAATTACCAGGAATACTGGGATGTCATTATTATAAAGACAAAGTAGAAACCTGATTTGATTTAACATGAACTTCATTCTCTAAAGACGGAGTAAATCATGAGAGATTGTCGATCTTTTTATATTGATGGTAAATGGGTAAGTCCTATCAAAGAAAATGATTACCCTATTGAAAATCCATCGACTGAGGAAAATGTAGGCTTGGTCAGTCTTGGAAGCGTTGAAGACTTAGATCTTGCGGTAAAGGCTGCTCGAACAGCATTTTGCAAATATGGTTTCTCTACGCCGGAAGAAAGGATTTCGTTATTAGAAAAATTATTGGAGGTCTATAAAAGCCATTATGACGAGATGGCTGAGGCGATAAGTGTTGAGATGGGCGCTCCAATCGACTTCGCGATGGAAGATCAAGCAGATTGTGGACGAGGCCACATAGCCGCCACTCTTAAGGCACTAAAAAAATATGAATTTCGTTCTGAAAAAAGCAACGCCATGATAGTGAAAGAACCCATTGGAGTTTGTGGATTTATTACACCGTGGAATTGGCCCATCAATCAAATAGCTTGCAAGGTGGCACCAGCCTTGGCTACTGGTTGTACCATGGTTTTAAAGCCTAGCGAGATTGCACCTCTGTCGGCGCAATTATTCAGCAAAATAGTACATCAGGCTGGCATACCCGCCGGGGTTTACAACATGGTTCATGGGGATGGTCCTGGTGTGGGGACAGCAATTTCTAATCATGATGATATCGATATGGTTTCTTTCACAGGGTCAACGCGCGCCGGTATCGCCGTGTCGACAGCCGCAGCTAAGAACATAAAGCGGGTGACTTTGGAATTAGGAGGGAAGTCGCCTAATATCATTTTTGATGATGCCGATCTCGAGACAGCAGTTATCAGCGGGGTCATGGCATGCATGGAAAATGTGGGCCAGTCATGTAACGCGCCTACGAGAATGTTGGTGCCAGCTGATCGTTACCAAGAGGCATTGGAGTACGCCAGAAAAGCAGCCGATTCTGTCGATGTCTCAAAATCACATGAGCATGGCAAACACATTGGGCCTCTGGTAAGTCGTGTTCACTTTGATAAAGTTCAACGTCTGATTCAGACAGGCATTGACGAGGGTGCAAGAGTCATTGCTGGTGGCGCTGGGAAGCCTGACGGACTGGCAAAGGGTTATTTTGTTAAGCCAACAATTTTTGGCGATGTTAACAACCAAATGACTATAGCTCGAGAGGAAATCTTTGGACCTGTATTGGTACTAATTCCTTTCGACACCGAAGAGGAGGCAATCAATGTGGCCAATGACACGGCTTATGGTTTGGCAGCCTATGTTCAGACTTATGACGAGAAGAGGATAGATCGAGTCACGCGTCGACTTCGTGCTGGGATGGTGCGTGTTAATGGTGCACCTCACGTGTATACCTCCCCTTTTGGTGGTTATAAACAATCCGGCAACGGTCGCGAGTGGGGCGAGTTTGGTTTAGAGGATTTTCTTGAAACTAAAGCTATTAGCCGTCCTTTTAGTAATGGTTAAAATTACCCTCGAGGGCTTTATTTAAGGTGCAGGACTCGATCGACAAAAAGCCATTAAGGATTGGCGTGCTAGCGGACTCTAAAATGGTTGGAGCTCATACATACCATTCACTTGGTGACAAGTATTTGCGAGCTATTACCGAGGGTATGAAAGCATTTCCTACGCTAATCCCTGCATGGGCTGAACGCGATCTTCTTCACCCTTACCTAAGCGGCGTACAGGGTCTTCTTTTGACGGGTTCTCATAGCAATATTGAACCGCACCATTATGGAGATCAGCTTTCTACAGAACCGTTTCATGATCCGGCGCGAGATTCAAGCGCTTTCCTCTTAATTGAAATGGCGCTCGATATGGACATCCCAGTTTTCGGTATTTGTCGCGGATTCCAAGAAATTAATGTTGCTATGGGCGGCAGTCTCCACCAGAAAGTCCACGTTGTTGAGGGACTGTTGGATCATCGCGAAGATTCTAGTGAACCTCCCGCTAAGCAGTATGGCCCAAGGCATGAGGTGCAATTAGAAAGTGATGGTTTGCTGAGGTCAATTAGTAATTCTGACAAACAGGCAGTCAATAGTCTCCATAAGCAAGGTGTATGCAGACTTGCAGGAGATTTAGTGGTTGAAGCGCGGGCAACCGATGGGTTGATCGAAGCCTTCCGTTTCAGAGGACAAGATCGTTTTGTTCTGGGGGTTCAGTGGCATCCCGAGTGGGAGGTTACTAGAAATCCATTTAATTTACGTATTTTTAATATATTTAAACGTGCATGCATAACTCATCGAGAATGAATCCTTATCTTTTTAAGAATAATGCAAGCAACTTGACCTTGGTACTATTGGGTTGAGTATGTGCGCCATCAGAGATTGGTTGAACCGACATAACTTCGAAGAGATCGAATGTTTGATTCCAGGTATCAACGGTAATTCTTTGGGCAAGTTGATTTATACAGACAAATTTTTAAAGGGAGACATTCGTCTGCCTGAAGCTGTATTGTTGCAATCGATCACCGGAGGCTACCCCGAAGATTTTGAGGATATTCTCGGTGTCACCGACAGTGACATGATATTAACTGCTGATTCCGATTCTGCATGCGCGGTTCCTTGGGCCGAGAAACCGACCGCGCAAATTATTCATGACTGCCATACTCATGATGGAAAGATGCATCCGCTATCCAGTCGAGGTGTGCTAAAGCGAGTAATAGGTCTTTTCGAGAAAAAGGGTTGGCGACCAGTTGTTGCTCCGGAGATAGAGTTTTACTTGATTCGCCAGAGCTTTCATTCGGACTTCAAACTCCAACCTGCCACTGGACGATCAGGTCGTCTGGAAAAAGTGCGTAAGTCATACACAATTGAGGCAATAAAGGAGTTTGACGCCTTGATGCGAGAAGTGTTTCTTTATTGTGAGTCGATGGCGATTGATGTGGACTCAATAGTTGACGAATCGGGAGCAGCTCAGATGGAGATGAATTTTCTTCATGGTGACGCTGTAAATCTTGCGGATCAAGTGTTCTCGTTCAAAAGGCTGTTGCATGAAATGGCAATGAAATATGGCATGTTCGCAACATTTATGGCCAAGCCAATGGACCGGCAACCAGGGAGTTCTATTCATATCCATCAGAGTATTGTTCGCAGCGAAGATGGTAAGAACATTTTTATTGATGAACACGGGAATGAAAATAAATTCTTTCGCCATTACATCGGTGGGCTGCAAAAATACACAAATGCTATGATGGCGTTATATGCGCCCAACCCAAATTCATATCGCCGTTTTAGAAAAGGTTCTGCTGCCCCAATTAACGTAAATTGGGGCTATGATAACCGTACTGTGGGTATTCGAATTCCCGCTGGCTCAGCAGACTCCAAAAGGGTGGAGAATCGCTTTGCCGGAGTCGATGCTAATCCATACCTCGTGATGGCAGCAACACTGGCTAGCGGGTATCTGGGAATGAAAATGGCGATTGAGCCGACGGCACCGCTTTACGGAAGTTCTTATGATGAGGAGGTGAGTTTGCCTCTATCACTCGAGCAAGCGCTGCAACTTCTAGATGAGTCCCAGGAGGTCCGTAAAGTCTTAGGAAATGATTTTGTTGAAGCATTTTTGGCTGTAAAGGGTTTTGAGTATGACGAGTTTAGTAGCTCAATGGGCCTGATGTCGCGGTTTTACTCAATGATTTTTCCGCAATCAAATTGTTTGATCAGTCCGTGGGAACGTGAGCACTTACTTCTCAATATTTGATCAATGTTGTTTGCTACTTCTAAATTAAGTCTCGGCAAGTTGGTAATGTTCAATTTTCTGTTTAATATATCGCTCATCTAGGAGAAATTTGCTATGTCCAACACACTCCAACTCCAAGCCCTGGATAGAGAACATCACTTTCATCCGTTTACTGATCAAGGCGATCTAAACAAGCGCGGTACGCGGATAATCAGCAGGGCGGATGGCGTTTATCTTTGGGATAATGAAGGTAATAAGATTTTAGATGGCATGGCTGGGTTATGGTGCGTTGCAGTTGGTTACGGCCGCAAAGAGCTTGCTGATGCGGCTCATCAACAAATGATGGAGTTGCCTTATTACAACAGTTTTTTCCAGTGCACAACGCCACCTGCAATTAAGCTCGCAGAAAAATTAGCAGATTTGGCGCCTTCACATCTCAATAATGTGTTTTTTACTGGTTCTGGTTCAGAATCGAACGACACGGTTCTGCGTTTAGTTCGTCACTTTTGGTCGGTTCAAGGACAACCAGAAAGGTCGGTAATCATTAGCCGTAAAAACGCTTACCATGGTTCCACGGTTGCAGGAGCGAGTCTTGGAGGGATGGCATATATGCACAAACAAGGGGATCTTCCTATCCCAGGGATTGAGCACATTGATCAACCATACTGGTTTGATGAGGGCGGTGATTCATCATTGGAAGAATTTGGCATGCGTCGAGCACAGCAATTGGAGAAAAAAATTGTCGAGGTCGGGATACAGAAAGTCGCCGCTTTTATTGCAGAACCGATCCAGGGAGCTGGTGGTGTAATCATTCCTCCAGACAGTTACTGGCCGGAGATTCGACGAATCTGCAAGAAATACGATATCTTATTGATCGCTGATGAGGTTATTTGTGGCTTTGGTCGAACAGGCAACTGGTTTGGCTCTCAAACATTCGAGATAGAACCTGATTTTATGTCTGTAGCCAAGGCGCTATCGTCAGGGTATTTGCCAATAGGCGCTGTGATTGTCAGTGATCGCGTGTCTCAAGTCTTGAAGGAACTAGGCGGAGAAATTAATCATGGTTATACCTATTCTGGGCATCCTGCGGCAGCCGCAGTTGCTCTCAAGAACTTAGAAATTATTGAGCAAGAAAAATTAGTTGAAAAAGTTGCGCAGGAAACGGGACCATACCTCCAATCACGTTGGAGGGAACTTGCAAGTCACCCATTGGTTGGTGAGGTAAGAGGTCTTGGTTTAATCGGCGCGCTTGAGCTGGTCGCCGATAAAAAGGCCCGAACGAGAATAGCCGAGGGCGGAAAGGCTGGCTCGTTATGTAGAGATTTCTGCACTGCCAACGGACTGGTTATGCGAGCCACCGGAGACACCATGCTCATATCACCTCCCTTGGTGATAAATAACGAACAGATTGATGAGTTAATTGGTAAGGCCAGGAAGTCTCTCGATGACACGCTTCTCGCGATATCTGATGGCGCCATAGAGGCATGATGAACGAGGCGCCGGCAGAAGCGCATTCATCGCTATGGTTTAATATTTTCAAGTACAGTGTCTTTGCGCTCCTCGGGTTTAACGCAGTGCAATATTTTATGCAAGACTACGCGGCATCACAGCAAGTGTTTGGTGCGGAACTGCAATGGTCGCAGGTCGTTGAGGCTTATGCGGTTACAATTGATACCTTGTCGTGGATCATGCTTTTATTTATTTTTGATCTAGAGACTTCAGTGCTCTCCCGTGACGTTTTAAAAAAACCCGAAATAACTTGGATTGTTGGCGGTATAAAGGCTCTGTGTTACGGATTCATAGTCTATGCTCTGTATGGTTATATTATTAGGTTATTGGGCATTCTTGCATTTGAGCCATCTGAGATTCTGGACTTATGTGCTCACTTGAGCGATGACCTAGTCTTTATGAATAGTCTCGATTTATTTTCCACGGTTGATGCTGAAAACTGCGCAAGCTTGGTAAGCGGTGATATCCTTTACCGCGATCCTGCGAAAAATCGGATTGCCGATATCAACACTTTATCGGCTTCACAAGATCTTGCACTGACCGACGTGATTAACGCAAGCACCTGGGTTCTGATTGTCATAATTTTGGAAGCCGATGATTGGATAAAGTCAAGATTTGAGACAGATATTAGATTGGCAATGGTCTTAAATTTCGCCAAGGTAACGCTTTATTCATTCTTGCTGGGTTGTGCTATTTTTTGGGGTTTTAGTGGTGTTTTTCTTGATTTCTGGGATGCATTTTTATGGATCGTGGCTTTTGCTTTTATAGAGCTCAATGTGTTTGATTATCGCGATAAAACATCAGGCTAGGTGGGGTTTGAGATGCCACAGTCGAAATATTTGCGAAATGTCTGCTGTTGAAAGGACTTTCCTAGCAGCTTATCTTTTCTGTCTATTTGGGTGCTCCTCTGATCATGAATCTGGACCTACAGAAATAGCTGATCATGTCTTTATTAACGGCGGGGGTTATACTTTAAATCCAGCAGAGCCTTGGGCTCAAGCCGTTGCAATAGTTGAAAAACGAGTTCGTATGGTGGGTGGAAATGCTGAAGTCGAGAAGCTAATAGGACCTCAAACGGTTGTAATTGATCTGAAAAATCGCATGCTATTGCCAGGTTTCGGTGATTCTCACATACACTTGTTATATGGCGGGGATTCAATTTCACGATGTGACTTAAATTACGTGGAAGCATCGGCCGAAATTAGACGAATTCTTCTGGAATGTGCCGAGACATTGAATGTCTCAGAAGGGGATTGGCTAATCGCAACAGACTGGGCGCGAGCAGCCTTCCCTGAGGGCAGTCCACCCTCTGAATTCCTCAATCATCTCTTTCCAAATCTACCCGTAGTAGTGAAATCAAGCGATGCGCATTCAATTTGGGTTAATCAAGTGGTACTGGACATTGTAGGAATCGATGAAAATTCTGAGGATCCACAGAATGGCAAGATAGAACGGCACCCGATCACGGGAAAACCCACTGGATTGTTGCATGAGAGAGCTATTCAACTTGTTGAGTTTGCAGAGCCCTCCAGCTCAAGGGAGCAGCGACTTCGATACATTCTAAAGGCCACAAAACGGGCGCTGGAATTCGGCATAACATCAGCAATAGAGCCAGGTCTTAATCTCGAGCAGGCAGAGTTATTCAAGGAATTGGATCAATTGGGTGAGTTGAATATGCGCGTGCTGGCAGCGTTGACACCTTTAGGTTTGACTCTTGGCTCTTTTGATGAAAACGTTTACCTTACCTTATCAAAAAGGCCGGACCTCGAAACTCCAAACTTCAAACCTAATTCGGTAAAGTTTTTCGTCGATGGTGTCATAGATAATGGCACTGCACCGCTGCTGGCTCCCTACCTTCAAAATTCAATTGTTCCGCTTAATACATTCTATTCGGTCGAAGAGTTGACAGATTTTTTTATTGCGTTTGACAAAACTGGGATCAGCATTCATGTGCATGCGATTGGAGATCTTGGGATTAGGAAAACGCTCGATGCTTTTGCTGCCATGAGAAAAACCAATGGGCGATCAGATAGACGGCATGTCATGACACATTTGCAACTAGTGGATAAGAAAGACCTAGAAAGGTTTGCAAAGTTGCATATCATAGCGAGTTTCTCCACGCTCTGGGCTTACCCAGAATCATATAATCTCACGATATACCCTCGTTTGATTGGGTTCGAGCGAGTTAACAGGTTCTATCCAATCGCTAGCATAATGGAATCTGGTGCACGAATAGTAATCGGGAGTGACTGGCCGATAACAGACATGAATCCTTTTCCGGCAATAGAAGTAGCCATTACTCGAAAAGATCCCTATTCTAATCAAGGTCCCGCGCATAACCCGAGTCAGCGCATTGATCTCGCCTCTGTCCTTAAGGCTTACACCTTAAACGTCGCATATGCTATGGGTCTAGAGAACGAGTTGGGTAGTATCGAGGTTGGCAAGCTAGCAGATCTTGCGGTGCTAGATCGAAATTTGTTTGAAATTCCAGTCTCACAGATAAGTGACACTCAGGTCCAATTGACGATGTTTAATGGCAATGTGGTGTTCGAGCGATGATTCCAAATTCCGAGTATTTAATGGCTGCTTCGGCGATTTCCGCTCCAAATATCGGCATACCAGAAGAGCGTCTTTGCCAAGATTTTAAATAATATCTTGACCATCAATCAGTAGGTGTTGGAAGCGTCTTCGCACATGAGAGCTGGTCTTTCTGAATCTATATTGCGCTTGGAACAATGCAGGGTGCCGATCTGTATGCATCTTCTTTGCAAGTTGGGGTAACTTGTGAGCAATATATCCTTATCAGAGCAGTTGTAGCCTCTGGCACTCTCTCTGCGGGACATAAAGGCATTAGTTTAAACACTATTTCAATAGCCGCAGTAAATATTGCAGCTTTGATAGGGTTAGATCTTATTTAGGTGTTGCGGCAATTTTATAAATAATGCTCATTGTCCCCATGAAAAGGCCTTGGGCCTCATGCAACTGAACACCTCGGTGTCCGATATTTAAAGACAGAGTAGCGGGACTCACAGCGCTTCTGCGCTGGCGAGATCTGCGCCGAGCGTAAGTGCACCGAAGGACGCTCCGATTTCTTGGTTCCCCATTATCTGTTGGCAAGCGGTTGTGAGATCACGAAACCTGCGCTGAAGAGTTGAGTGGTTATATAGCGCCCCTGTGCCGCCAAGTCGGAATATCTCCGAACCGATTTTGGAGCACTCGTCGTGTAAGTAAGCAGTTGCTGCCCTGTATCGGGTTCGCTCAATGGCTGTTGCCTTTCCGCCTGCTGCCCAAATTTGATCACTCTCGTGCATAGCGAAATTTCTGGCTGCAGCTAAACGAATTTCCATAGAGCCGATTTTTCGTTGGAAATCGGCATGGTCCTTTTAGACGATGGAAGGCTCCAAGAAGGGCCGCTTGGTCTGACCTAGTTGGATAAGCTCGTCGAGCATTGCTCTGGTTATTCCTAATATAAAGCCGAGATGGAGAGGCCCCATTGACGTGTAGAAAGAAACGCGACCGATCCTTGAGACTCCTTCCTCTTCCGAATGCGGCGAATTCGCTGAAAAAACTGCACTATAAGGATCCGGTACAAAAATATTTTCTACCTTTACATCATGGCTTTCGGTTGCTCTCAATCCAATTGAAGACCAGTTATCTAGCTTTTTGACCTCGTTTCCTGGGATCAGAAAGATTCTCAACTCTGGCAGATCAATCAGGTGGTGATCGCTGACTTCTCTTTCATCGGTCACGAAACCCGCAACAATAAACCAATCTGCGGCATATGAGCCGCTGGCTAATGGCCAGGTACCGTTGACTAAAAAACCTCCATCAACTTTTTTTGGTGCCAGGTTGCGGCGTTAGCGGCGCGTGCGCAAGCACGTCACAACGGTCTTTAAAAATTTCGGATTGAACCAGTTTTGAAAACCGCTGGAAGATTGCTGGCATCTCTGCGGAAACCATGAAAGACCACGCCGTTGACCCGTCCGCCTTAGCGATTTTCTCAATCAGGGGTAGCATTTCAGGTGCCGAGTACTCGGCGCCACCTAAGTCCTTCGGATGTAATGCCCTTAAAGCCAGTATCCACAATCTTCTGGAAAACTGATTTTTCCATCGCCTTCGAATTTTCTATTTAACCTGACGCTTTGATTATCTCGTCATGCAAGTCTTGAAGCGCATTTAAGAGCGTCGACGGACCTTTGTATACCGGTAAAATCGAGTTCTCGGCTTTTGAATTTAGCATTTTAGTTGCAGTTACGTTGGGCATAAAAACACCTGCTTTCTTGTCTTATTTCCGGATTCTCTTGGCATTTCAAATGCTTTTGTTTTTACTACATTATCGATCCGTATTTTTTAATTTTTTTTTTCGTGTATTCTATCCCTTCGAGTATTTTAGTTCCAATCTGGTTTTTCGACTTGTCTCCGATTTTTGCTTGGGATTGTTAGACGATATTAATAACATAGAAAGATACACTCTCGTAGGCATAGAAAGTATATGAGCATTGGCTACCCCTCATTAAATTTTAATCTTGGTGAAGATATAGACATGCTTCGCGACACTGTTTTTAGGTTTTGTCGCGACGAACTCTTTCCTCGAGCAGCAGATATTGACCGCACCAATGATTTTCCACTGGATCTTTGGCGAAAGTTTGGAAATTTGGGGTTGTTGGGTATTACAGTGAGCGAAGAATATGGAGGCTCAAATATGAGTTACCTTGCTCATAGTATAGCCATGGAGGAAATTTCGCGTGCGTCTGCGTCGGTCGGCTTATCATATGGGGCTCATTCGAATCTATGTGTCAACCAGATCTATAGAAATGGTAACGCAAACCAAAAGCGAACTTATCTCCCCAAATTGTGCTCGGGGGGAGCATGTAGGTGCTCTTGCAATGAGTGAGCCAGACGCAGGTAGTGATGTCGTTAGTATGCAACTCAACGCAGAGGCTCGGGGGGATTATTACCTCCTAAATGGGAACAAGATGTGGATCACCAATGGACCTGACGCCGACACCTTTGTAATCTATGCAAAAAACCGATGCAAAAGCCGGTTCTAAGGGGATTACCGCCTTTATTATTGAGCGCAATTATAAAGGATTTTCGCGGCATCAGAAATTAGACAAGCTTGGTATGCGGGGCTCAAATACTTGCGAACTTGTTTTCGAAGATTGTGAAGTTCCAGCGGAGAATATTTTAGGCGGAAAAGGCCGTGGTATCGCAGTTCTCATGTCCGGACTGGATCTTGAACGAACCGTTCTCTCTGGCGGCCCAGTTGGTATTATGCAGGCTTGTCTCGATGCAGTGCTACCCTACATACACGAGCGCAAACAGTTTGGTCGGCCTATTGGGGAGTTTCAGTTAATGCAGGGAAAAATTGCGGATATGTATGCTGAGTTAAACGCTTCGCGCGCCTATCTCTATGCAGTTGCGAGAGCCTGCGATTTGGGTCATGAGTCAAGGAAAGATGCTGCTGCAGTAATTCTCTACACAGCCGAGAAGGCAACGCAAATGGCGTTGCAAGCTATTCAAGCCCTGGGTGGTAATGGTTACACAAATGATTATGTAACCGGTCGATTATTGCGCGATGCGAAACTCTATGAGATTGGGGCTGGTACTTCCGAGGTTAGAAGAATGCTTATAGGCCGAGAACTTTTTTCTCAAACATCTTAGAGAGAGATTAAATGGCGATTTTAAAGACTAAGATAAAGGTAAAAAGTACTCAATTTGCCGCTAATGCAAAAGCAATGCAGGCCAAAGTCGATGACTTGAATCAGACACTTGATAGCATCGCCAAAGGCGGTGGTGCCGAGTCATGCGAAAGGCATATGAGTCGCGGAAAACTGTTGGCCCGAGACCGAATCCGGGGCTTGCTTGATCCAGATACTCCTTTCATTGAGTTGTCTCCGTTGGCCGCTCACAAGGTATACAGTGAATACGTACCTGCTGCTGGAATCATTACCGGGATTGGACAGGTCAGCGGCCAAGACTGCGTTCTAGTAGCCAACGATGCGACAGTGAAAGGAGGAACATACTTCCCGCTGACTGTAAAAAAACATCT
>MDTB01148576.1_pt1 | contig 11985 bp, 13 predicted proteins | sample 811161 | NCBI WGS metagenome assembly MDTB01 (sample SAMN05326650, study PRJNA326480) | marine metagenome | isolation source: seawater | place: Mediterranean Sea | collected 2009 | reverse complement strand
TTTTATTTTATCCATTTAAATAATGTTATCTTAATTATTGTATTTGTTGTAAATGTATAATCTTAAATGGAAAAAAAAAATGTTCTTTATGTCAAAAATCTAAATAAAATTTATAATAGTAAAAAATTTAACAAGTTATATGCTTTAAATAATTTAAACTTAGAGGTGAAACAGGGTGAAATATTTGGTCTTTTAGGTCCAAACGGTGCTGGAAAATCTACTTTTGTAAACATACTAGCTGGCACTGTAATAAAAACATCTGGACAATTAAAAGTTTGGGGATTTGATATTGACAAAAATCCAAGACAAGTAAGAGCTTCTATAGGTATTGTTCCACAGGAAGTAAATTTAGATCCTTTTTTTAGTCCAAAAAATTTACTCGAACTTCAAGCTGGTTTGTATGGAATAAAGAAAAAGGATAGAATAACAGACTCTATATTAAAGCTGGTTTCTCTTGAAAAAGAAGCTAATAGCTATGCAAGAAGTTTATCGGGAGGTATGAGAAGAAGATTATTAATGGCTAAAGCACTTGTGCATCAACCTCCAATAATCTTTTTAGATGAACCCACAGCAGGAATCGATATCGATTTAAGAAAAAATCTATGGGAGAATGTTCGTGCACTTAATAATCAAGGAGTTACTATAATTTTAACAACACACTATCTTGAAGAAGCTGAACAAATGTGTGATAGAATTGGAATTTTAAATAAAGGAAATTTAGTTGCACTAGATAGTACCGCAAATCTCTTAAATAGAATAAAAGTTAAAAGAGTAACCTTTAAATTAAATAAACAAGTGAATCTTAAAAATAATGATTTAGAAACATTAAAAATTATTTCTAGCTCAAAAAACGAAATTTGTATTACTTATGACAAAAGTAAAATTAAAATTGAAGATATTATAAAATTGATTAAAAAAGATGACATTGAAATTCAAGATATATCAACAGATGATGGTGATCTGGAAGATGTTTTTTTACAGCTAACAAAAAACTAGATTATTTTAAAAATAAATAGTAAATTAATATTATGGAAACAGTAAAAACAAATCAAAATCAAAAAATTTTAAAATTCTTGCTTACTATTTTCCTTGGATCAGTTCTGCTCACTATATCGGCAAAAGTAAAAATTTATTTCTATCCAGTTCCAATGACAATGCAAACCTTTGTGGTACTTCTTCTAGGTATAACTTTTGGTTACAAAATTGGATTAGCAACTGTATCACTTTACCTTTTTGAAGGAATAATTGGTTTACCTGTTTTTTCAAATTCACCAGAGAAAGGTGTTGGATTAATATATTTCACTGGACCTACTATGGGTTATCTAATTGGTTTTTTATTAGCAACATTTTTAGCAGGCTATCTTAACTTAAGAACAAATATTTTTTTAATTTTTATAAAGTTACTTATGTCTGTTTCGGTAATTTATTTCTTAGGAATGCTGTGGTTAGGAAATTTAATTGGCTGGGATAAACCAATATTTAAATTAGGTGCTACACCATTTTTACTCGCCGAATTATTCAAAATTTGTTTATTAACTTTATTGACTAGGTCGTTACTAAAATTTAGAAAATTTATTTAGGAGACCTTTTATACAAGATCCTTTGTAAAGTTCTTCGGTGCATTTTAAGACGTCTCGCAGTTTCTGAAACATTTCTGTTGCAAAGCTCAAAAACTCTATGAATATGCTCCCATTTAACTCTATCCGCTGACATGGGATTCTCGGGAGGTTGTGGTTTCGCTTTTGGATCTGCTAAAAGTGCTTTTTCTATATCATCAGCATCAGCTGGCTTTGCTAAATAATCAATTGCACCCTCTTTGATTGCAGCAACTGCAGTTGGAATATTTCCATATCCTGTTAACATTACTATTCTGCTATTAGTTTTCTCTTGTTGTATTGATTTTACAATTTCAAGTCCATTTCCATCAGCTAATCTGAGATCAACAACAGCAAAAGCAGGTTTTTGTGATTTAACACTAGCTATTCCTTGTTTTACACCTTCAGCTTGAATTACCTCAAAACCTTTCTTCTCCATTGCTCTAGATAATCTTTCTCTAAATGGTCCGTCATCATCAACGATTAATAAAGATTTTTCCTTAAAATCGACTAATTTTATCACATTATCTGCTTGTTTCATAAGCTCCATATAGTGATTAATTTTAAATAAACAATACCTATTATTTTACTTTACATTAATTGACTATTGGATTAATTGGCAAGTAGATAAAGTTTTTAACAAATATTTATTAGAAATTTTTTTTATTAAATTTTTTTTGGGGGCATATGAGATGCAAAAATTTAAAAACGTTGACGAACTTGTAAGTCAACTAAAACCTGTAGGGCCTGTTTATTGTATCAGAAAAAACTCGATACATGTGGCATCAAAAACTTTCCAAAATAAATTTCCTGGGAAGATTCTCTATGCTGTAAAAACAAATCCACATCCTGAAGTTTTAAAGACATTAGTAAAAAGTGGTATTAAAAATTTTGATGTAGCTTCAATAAAAGAAATTGAAGATATAAGAAAAATAGATCCAAAGGCAAAGTGCTCATACATGCATACTGTAAAAAGTAGAGAAAGTATAAAAGAGGCCTATTTTAAATTTGGTATTAGAACTTTCTCGTTAGATACAAAAGAAGAATTAATTAAGATCATGGAGTCTACTAATAAAGCAAAAGACTTAGAATTATTTGTTAGAGTTTTAGTATCAAATGAACATGCTGAAATAGATTTATCAAAAAAATTTGGAGCACCATTATCAGAAGCTGTAGGCCTATTTAGGCTTACTAAACAATATGCTAGAAAAGTTGGATTAGGATTTCATGTTGGGTCACAGTGCATGCATCCTATTTCTTACTCTAAAGGAATTACGGAGATAGGGAATATTATCAAAAAAACAAAAATTACACCTGATTACATAAATGTTGGGGGAGGTTTCCCTGCTATTTATCCAGATTTAATACCGCAATCTTTAGATAATTATTTTGAAGAAATTAAAAAAAGTTTAAAAAATTTAAAATTAGATAAACTTCCAGAAATTATTTGCGAACCAGGAAGAGCAATAGTTGCAGAAAGTGGTTCAACAATAGTACGAGTAAACTTAAGGAAAAAACAAAAACTTTACATTAATGATGGTACATATGGAACACTTTTTGATGCAGGTGTTCCAAATATAGTTTATCCATCTCGCCTTATTACAAATCGAAGAACACTTTCTAAGAAACTCTCGTCATTTGATTTTTATGGACCTACTTGTGATAGCATGGATTATATGAAGGGTCCTTTTATTCTTCCAAACAATATTAAAGAAAACGATTACATTGAATTAGGACAACTTGGTGCATATGGTTTAACATTTAGAACACAGTTTAATGGTTATTATTCAGACGAAATATATGAAGTTGAAGATGAACCAATTATGAGTATTTATGACAAAGAAACTAGAAAATCGTTTCTTGTTGCTTAATGTCTGCAAAAAAAAACTTAGGTCATAATAGTAAAAAAGATTTTTTAAAAAATCCTGTAGAGCATATCGATATTACTTCATACGACTCTAGAAAAATAATTTCCTCAATGGAAAAAATGTCCTTTGTTTCAAGAGAAACTGCAAATGCTGCAAATATTTATAATGAGATGCTTAAAGACAAAGATTGCACTATTTTTTTAACATTAGCTGGATCTACGTCTGCAGCAGGATGTATGAATATTTATAGAGATTTAGTTAAATATAATATGGTAGATGCAATAGTTGCAACAGGTGCATCAATAATTGATATGGATTTTTTTGAAGCTTTGGGTTTTAAACATTATCAAGGATCACAATTTCAAGACGATACAGAATTAAGAAAAAACTATATTGATAGAATATATGACACGTATATTGATGAGGATGAGTTGCAGTTATGTGATAAAAAAATATGTGAAATAGCAGACACTTTAGAACCAAGAAGTTATACTTCTAGAGAATTTATCAATGAAATGGGTAAATATTTAAATAAAAATTCAAAAAAAAAAGGTTCTTTAATTGAAACAGCTTATGAAAATAATGTTCCAATATTTTGTCCAGCATTTACTGATTCAAGTGCAGGATTCGGTTTAGTTATGCATCAAGAAAAAAATCCTAAAAAACATTTAACTATAGACTCTGTAAGAGAATTTAGAGAATTGACTGAAATAAAAATACAATCAAAAGGATCAGGTTTATTTATGATTGGCGGTGGAGTTCCAAAAAATTTTATTCAAGATACGGTTATTTGTGCGGAACTTTTGGGTAAAGAAGTTGATATGCATAAATATGCTGTACAAATTACTGTTGCTGATTCACGGGATGGTGCATGTAGTAGCTCTACCTTAAAGGAAGCAAGTTCTTGGGGCAAAGTAAATGTAACCAAGGAGCAAATGGTATTTGCTGAAGCAACTAGTGTATTACCTCTAATTGCAAGTGATGCATATCATAAAGGGGAATGGAAAAAAAGAATCAGAAAAAACTTCTCAAAAATATTTGGGTAAGAAATTGAAATATCTATCTAACAAAAAAGGTTTTCTTGGAATTGATAATAGCTTCGATTTTAAAGAAAAAGCAGTAGTTATTCCTTTTGGTCTAGAAAAAACCGTTAGCTATGGTCATGGAACTAGAAATGGTCCTAAAGAGATTATTAAAGCTTCTCAACAAGTAGAACTATATGATGAAGAGCTGAAATGTGAGCCTTATAAAAAAATTGGAATAAAAACATTAAAACCATTTAGAATTGATAAGAACATAAATAAAGCTCTAAAAAAAATGTCAAATATAAATAAAATGATTTTAGATAAAAACCTTTTTCCCATTACTTTTGGTGGTGAACACTCCATTACACCTGGATGTATTGAGCCATTTACAAAAAAACATAAAAATATTTGCTTATTACACTTTGATGCACATGCAGACTTAAGAGAAAGTTATAATGGAGAAAAATTTTCACATGCATCTGCAATTAAGAGATGTCTTGATTATAAAAATGTATCAGTAATTTCATTTGGTATAAGAAATATTTCAGAAAGTGAAATGTCCTTCTTAAAGAAAAACTCCCGAAGAATCAATATTTTTTGGGCAAAAGATAAATCTAGGTGGAACTTAAAAAAATTTAAACAAATGATAAAAGATAAAACAGTTTATTTAACGTTTGATGTTGATGGATTGGACTCTAGTATAATGCCTGCCACAGGAACTCCTGAGCCAGGAGGTTTATTTTGGGAAGAAACTTTGAAAATTATAAAAATAGCAGCTAAAAATTCTATCATTGTTGGAGCCGATATAAATGAACTTTCTCCAATAAAAGGTTTCAACTCATATAATTTTTTAGTAGCGAAATTAGCTTATAAGATATTAGCTTATAAATTTTTATGTTAAATTTTGACAGCTTTTATAGTTCCCAATAATAATCTAAAAGGAATTAGCATTACAAAAGCAACAAATATTTTTACTGCTAAATCCCCTAGAGATAAAGTAAACCATGGTATCCCAGTTGCATAGAAAGATATTGAAAAAAATAAAAATGTATCAACCGTGGAACCAATTAATGAAGAGGTCAATGGTGCCACAAACCATTTCTTTTCTCTTAATTTATCAAAAATTTGCACATCTAATAATTGAGCAACTATAAAAGCTGTTCCAGATCCAATTGCTATTCTAACGGAAATTAGATCAGTAAAGTTTGTTGAGAATAAAAGGGTAAAAGAAATACCTATAATGAAACCTAAATAAACTATTTTCCTTGCATGTATTTTTCCATAAGATCTATTTGCTAAATCTGTTATTAAAAATGCAATTGGATAGCTGAATGCTCCATAAGTCAATATTTCCTCTAATTGATAATATTTGATTGGAAATTGAACTAAATAGTTTGAGGCTAACACAACAACTCCCATCAAAAATGAGAGAAGCAAAAAGGTTTTGTTCATTATGACGATTTTAATAAGATAATCTTTTTTAATTTTCTTAATCTTGGAGACAAATTTTTATTTGTGACTTTCTTTAAAAATTGGTCAATACTGCCTTTTTTATCCACAGATCTAACGGCGGCGTTTGATACATTAAGTCTTAAATTCTTCTTTAGTATATCGCTAGCAAAATTGACTTTCTTAATATTTGGCAAAAATCTTCTTTTAGTTTTATTGTTAGCATGACTTACCTTATGACCTTTAAAGGGCATTTTTCCAGTTAATTCACATTTTTTAGACATAGCTTTAAGCTGTCTGTATAAGATGGGATGATGACCCCGTCAAGTTTATATGTCTTCTCAATTTTAAAATAATTCTTTGTAAAATTGAAAAATCATGCTAATCAGCAAAAATGTTCGGGAATTTTATTAAAATAAATGAATTAATTTTAAAAAAAATTCCTAAATTATTAGGTAAAACTGCTTTAAAAACTGTTATTTTTGTTGGTCTTACTGCTTACTGGTGCGTAATAATAGCGGGCACTTTAATAAAAATTTAATAATTAGAATTTATATTATTAATAATCAATTTGTTGACATTAATATTTTTGAAGAATAATTAAATATTAATGGAATATTTTCTCCCAATAGCTGAAGTATACGTAAGCTTACCTTTAATATTTTTATTAAGTTTAATAGTTGGAGTTTTATCGGGGCTTTTTGGGGTTGGTGGTGGTTTTTTGATGACTCCATTCTTAATTTTTTTAGGAATTCCTCCGGCATATGCTGTTCCAAACGAAGCAAATAATATTTTGGGTACTTCTATCTCTGGATCAACTACACATTGGTTTAAAGGAACATTGGATTATAAAATGGGTTTAATGATTGTTGTTGGTGGAGCATTGGGAACAGTGATTGGAATATTAACATTCAGCTATTTTAAAGATATTGGAAAAATAAATATAGTTATCTCATTATCATATATGTACATATTAGCGATAATTGGAACTATGATGTTAGTTCAAGGAGTAACCGAAATTGATAGGGCGAGAAAAAAAATTGTTTTAAAACAAAAATTACATTCTCACTACTGGATACATGGACTCCCATTTAGAATGAGGTTTAAAAAGTCTAAATTATATGAAAGTGCGTTTACACCAATAATCATAGGACTAATCGTTGGATTTATTGCAGCAATTATGGGAGTGGGTGGTGCATTTATTTTAGTACCTGCGATGATATATATTATTGGGATGCCTACAAAATTAATTCCTGGTACATCTTTATTTGTCACTATATTTGTAAGTGCGATTGTAACTGTTCTTCATGCATTTAATTATGGCTCAATTGATTTAATTTTAGTTACAGTTCTAATTTTAGGATCAATTTTAGGAGTGCAGTTTGGGCAAAAAATTGGAGAAAAAGTTGATAATTCTCAATTCAAAACGATTTTAGCAGTGCTACTATTAATTGTTGGCATAGCTATAGCGTATGATACTTTTTTCGCAGAAGAAACAGTAAAATATGTTTCTGATAATGGAACTAAATCTTTAGGACCTATAGCACAATTTGTCAGAGACCTTTCAAAAGAAGTTCCATTCTTATATGGAATGTTTTCAATTGTGCTAGCTTTAGGTTTGGGAATTGGTGCTGCAATTTTACGAAGGTTTTTTTCGAATTTAATTAAGAATATAATAAAATAATTTATTTTTGACCAATTATATCTTTAAAATTTTTTACTCCTTTATTAACCAGTATTTCTTTTAATTCTTTTTGTATTATAGATACGATATTTGGACCCTTATAAACCATTCCAGTATATAACTGAACATAATCTGCACCTGACAAAAACTTTTCATATGCACTTTTGCCAGAATCGACACCTCCTACACCAATAATTTTAATTTTATTCTTAGTTAAATTATAAAATTTATTTATTAATTCATTGGATTTATTTTCCAATGGTTTTCCTGATAATCCTCCTTTTTGATATTTTAAAACACTTTTTAATTCTTCCCTTAGTTCTTCAGTTGTATTAGACACGATTATTGCTTTAATTTCATATTTTAAAAAAATTTCTATAATTGGCTCGATTTGTTCATTCAAAATATCCGGAGAAATTTTAATTACCAATGGTACTTTTGATTTTAAAGTTCTTTTTTCTTTATCCAATGCATTAATTAATTCTTCCAATTTATTTTTATCATGGAAATTTCTCAAATTTTCAGTATTGGGTGAAGAAATATTTATAGTAAGATAATCAGCAATATCGTGAAAAGCTCTTAAACAAACTAAATAATCTTCTGATCTATCCATAGTATTCATATTTGGTCCAATATTTATTCCTAAGACACCTTTTGGCAAATTAGATCTAATACTGAAATTAGCACCTTGAACACCCTTATTATTAAATCCCAATCTGTTTATGAGCGCCTGATCTTCTTCTAATCTAAATACTCTAGGTTTTGGATTACCATATTGTGGCAAAGGTGTAATTGTACCAACTTCTACAAATCCAAACCCCAACTTAAATAAAGGATTATATATTTCTGCATTTTTATCAAAACCAGCTGCGAGCCCTATAGGATTTTCAATTTTTTTACCAAAAAGTGATGTTTGAAACATTGGATCATTTTTATTTTCATCAAAAATATTCCTAACAAAATTAAATTTTAAAGATTTTATAGCAAAGTTATGTGCAGTTTCAGGATCAAATTTGAAAATTAAAGATCTAAGTTTAGAGAACATTATTTTATTTTATTTCTAATAAGTTGTTTTGTTTCATTAACTCCGAAAAAACTTATAAAAAAACCCATCCTCGGTCCATTTTCACTTCCAAAAACTACCTCATAAATTAATTTAAACCAATTTCTTAAATTATCTGAATAACCATTTTCTTTACCAGTCGAATATATTAAAGTTTGTATCTCCTCTGGCAACATTTTATCATTACATTTATCCAATGATTTTATTAAAGCTTCTAGGGATTTTTTTTCTGTCGAATTTGGTTTTTTATATTTCTTTTGTTTTTTTATAACATCGTTGAAAAATTTAATTGCATATTCTATTAATTTATCAAAAATTGGATAATCTTTTTCAGAAATCTCTTTTTTATATTTTTTTACAAATTTCCAAAGAAGCTCTTTATTATCTGCATTGCTAGTTTCAACTAAATTTAATAGCATAGAAAAACTCATTATTATTTTTTCTTTTGGTATATTTCCATTATGAACATGCCATACAGGATTCATTAACTTCTCCAACTCATTTTGAGTTTTTCCTTTTTCAATAAATTCTAAATATTCATCAACAGCTTTGGGAACAATTTCTTCATAAAGTTTCTTGGCCCTTTTGGGATTTTGATACATAAAAAGCGATAAACTTTCTGGAGAAGCGTATTTAAGCCATTGCTCTATAGTAATACCATTTCCTTTTGATTTTGAAATCTTTTCACCTTTTTCGTCTAAAAAAAGCTCATAAGCAAAACCCGAAGGATTATTTTTACCTAATAATTTAATAATTTTTGAAGATATAATTGCGCTTTCAATTAAGTCTTTACCATACATTTCAAAATCAACATCTAAAGCATACCATCTCATTGCCCAATCTACCTTCCACTGTAACTTACAATTTCCGTCTAAAATGCTTGTTTCAATTTTTTTTCCATTATTATCAAATACAATTTTTGATTTATCTTTTATTATTTCTACTACAGGAATTTCTAGTACTACTCCAGTTTCAGGACAAATAGGTAAGAATGGGCTATAGGTCTTTTGGCGTTCTTTACCAAGGGTTGGAATAACTATATCCATGATGTCTTGATAATTTTGAAGAATGTTCTGGAGTGCAGAGTTAAAAAATCCAGTTTTATAAAGTATTGTTGAACTCTTAAAGTTATATTTAAAACTAAATCTATTTAAAAATTTTTTTAATATTTCATTATTGTGCTCCCCATAACTTTTATATTTTTTAAATGGGTCGGGAATGCTAGTTAATGGTTTGTGTAAATTTTTTTTTAAAAGTTCTTGATTTGGCACATTATCAGGAACTTTGCGTAAGCCATCCATATCATCTGAAAAAGTAATTATTTCTTTTGGTATGTCGATAAGATGATCAAGTGCATTTACCATCATAGAGGTTCTTGCAACTTCACCAAAAGTTCCTATATGAGGAAGGCCACTAGGACCGTACCCTGTTTGTAAAATAATTTTTCCCTTTTTTTCAATAGATTTTTTTTTATCTTTTAATAATTTTTTAGCCTCTATAAATGGCCAAGCGTTAGTTTTATCTATATTTGTTTTTTCAAGCATGACTTATAATAGCAAAATATCTTATATTTGGCCTTTTTATTATTTCTTATAGAGTTGAATTTTATTTACCATAAAATAATGTCCTTTCAAAATGTCCAATTATAAAACTGTTTTTTTCACATTGGGTGTCCTGCAAATTATTTTAGGAGTATCAATGATTATTCCTATTTTAATTCAAATTATCTACGATCAAATTGATTCTTCATTCATTGGTGCTGGGATAATTACAATTATATTTGGTGTATTGTTTTTTTTATCAAATCTAGATCACGATAAAAAGCTAAATTTGCAACAAGCTTTTTTATTAACTGCACTTTCGTGGTTGAGCATTGCCATATTTGGTTCTTTGCCATTTATTTTCTCAAATCTTGAATTAAATATAACTGATGCTTTTTTTGAAAGCATGTCAGGTATTACAACAACTGGTTCAACAATTATTACAAATTTAAATGACTCACCTAAGGCTATTCTCTTTTGGAGAGCAATACTTCAGTGGCTTGGTGGAATTGGTATAATTGTTATGGCTATTACTTTAATGCCTATAATGAATGTTGGGGGAATGCAGTTATTTAAAGTTTCTAGCAATGATACTTCTGAAAAAATATTGCCTAAATCCAAAGAAATCGCTTTGAGATTAATTTTAATTTACTTGGCATTAACTTTAATTTGTTCATTTTTTTATAAAATATTTGGAATGAGTTATTTCGATAGTTTAACTCATTCAATGACAACTATAGCTACAGGTGGGTTCTCTAATTATAATCAGTCTATAGGATATTTTAATAGTGCAAGCATTGAGATAACTGCAATAATATTTATTATTTTAGGAAGTATACCTTTTATTACTTATATTAAATTTCTCAATGGTAATAAAAAAATATTTATTGAAGATACTCAAATCAAAACATTTATTAAGATAGTTGTTTTTTCAATAATTATTCTTTTTTTTTATTTAACAATTCAAAACAAAAGTTTTTCTGAAATTAATTTAAGATCTGTATCATTTAATATTATATCAATTTTAACAGGTACTGGTTATGTAACAGAACAGTTTGATAGTTGGGGTAGTTTTTCTCTAATATTTTTTCTTATTTTAATGTTTATAGGAGGATGTGCTGGATCAACAACTTGTGGAATAAAAATTTTTAGAGTACAAATTTTATACCATTTTTTAGCTAATCAATTAAAAAAAATAATTTATCCAAGAGGAATTTTTTTAATAAAGTATGATGGAAATAATGTTGATGACAAATTTATGTCTTCAATTATCTCTTTTATCTATTTATATATAATAATATTTTTTGTAATAACTGGTTTATTGTCATTAAGTGGGCTTGATTTTGTTACCTCCATTTCGGCAGCAGCAACCTCTATTTCTAATGTTGGTCCTGGCTTAGGAACAATTATAGGTCCAAATGGCAATTTTTCGCAATTACCTGAAGCATCTAAATGGATTTTAAGTATTGGAATGATCTTGGGTAGATTAGAATTATTTGCTATACTCGTTTTATTCTTGCCTTCGTTTTGGCAAAAATAATTTATGACTAAAACTAGACAAAGCTGGATAGATTCAATCAGAATTTATAAAGACATAAGAATGTTGCGAATATTGCTATTAGGAGCAATAAGTGGTTTTCCCTGGGTCTTGATCGCGAGCAGTTTAAGTCTTTGGTTAAAAGAAGAAGGTCTCAGCAGATCAACAATAGGATGGGCAGGTTTAATTTTTGGTGTATACGCGTTTAATTATTTATGGGCAC
>MDTB01046405.1_pt1 | contig 11985 bp, 11 predicted proteins | sample 811161 | NCBI WGS metagenome assembly MDTB01 (sample SAMN05326650, study PRJNA326480) | marine metagenome | isolation source: seawater | place: Mediterranean Sea | collected 2009 | reverse complement strand
TAAAGCTTCAAACAACACGCGTTTTATATATTTTATTTGTGTAATTGCAATATGAGAATTATTAAGAAAATATAGTAAAAACCATGTAAAACTTGATAAAATTTATGAATAAAACATCATTTTTTATTGTAGGTCAACACGCAGTCATTGAGGCCCTCAAAAACCCTAAAAGAAAAGTCCTAAGATTATTTTTAACAGAAGAAAGTAAAAAAAACATTCATAGAAAAAGCCAAAAAAAAAACCTACTTGAAGACGTTAAGGTCCATTTTAAAACCAAAAAAGAATTAGACAAATATTCAAATAAAGAAAATTTACTTCATCAAGGATATGTTGCTGAAATTGAACATTTGCAGAAACCAGTTTTAAAAGAATTTATAATGAATAAAAATGATTTGATTTTTGCCTGCTTAGATAACGTTACTGATGCAAGAAATATAGGTTCATTAATTAGAAGTGCTGTTTCATTCAATTTGGATGGAATAATTGTAAAAGATAGACATTTTCCAACCGAAAGTAAATTAATGTATAAAGCTGCTAGTGGTTGCATGGAATATATAAATATTTTTGAAGTATCTAATATCAATAGCACCTTAAAAAATCTTAGAGAAAAAAACTTTTGGGTTTATGGATTTGACGCAAATGGTGATAAAAATTTTACAGAAATAAAATGGAAAGGTAATAATATATTGTTATTTGGATCAGAAGGATTTGGAATACGACAACATACTTCAAAATATACAGATTTTTTTGTAAAAATTGAAATTAATAAAAAAATAGAAAGCTTAAATATTTCTAACACTGCTTCTATAGTTTTTCATCATTTGCAATATAAAAAAAAATAAACTTAAAGTTTTAACATTTCTTCAGATCTTTATTCATTATTACTTATAAATTTTAAATATTTATTGCAATTAAATTTATAATTAAATCGATGAAAATTTTTTGTTCCAATAAATATTTTTTTTTTAATTATTTTTTTTCTTTTATAGTAATTTTTTATTAGAAAAGATAATTTTTTATAGTTACCAATAGTAATCAAATCACCCGCTTTTCCATTAAGTAGTATTTCTTTAGGACCTGTTTGACAATTTGTTGAAATTATATATTTCTTTAAATATTGAGCCTCTAATAAAATATTAGGTAGCCCCTCAAATTTAGATGTTGATATAACGATATCTGAACTGTTTATATAATTATATGGATTTTTTAAATAACCAAATAATCTAACTCTATCTTGAAGATTATTTTTTAGAATAAAATTTTGAAGAATTCTTTTTTTTTTACCTTTGCCAATAATAATTAACCTTAATTTAAAATTTTTTTTTAATAAATTAATTGATTTAAGTAACGTAAGATGATCCTTTTGATCATGTAAACGACCTACAGAAATTAAATTTAAATAATTTTTTTTAAAAAATTTTATCTTTTCTTTTTTTTTTAAAAAAAAATTAATATAATCTTTATCAAATGGATTATAGATACACTTTGGGTTAATATTAAATTTTTTTTTGAAAGACTTTTGAAATTCTAAAGAATTGACCATAATATCATCAGCAAAACCAAGAAAAATCTTATACAAAAAAAATTTTAAAATATTTTTTGACCATCCTGCTGGTGCAGTATTAGATCGAGTGATTATTTTTGTATTAAGTAGTTTAGCGACTAATATTGCATAAATATTTGCCTGAAAAGCAAATACGAGTGGTTTATCTTTTCTTACAATTAAATTAAAAAATAAAAATATTAGACAAACTAAATACTTGATAAATCTATTCTGTTTTTGCCAAAAAATACTTTTTGTCCCTATTAATCTGATGCCTTTTTTAAATTTTTTTGATTTATCATGATTTGCTGTTAATATTTCAAGATTAATTCCACAATCTTTAAGATAATTGCTAATTAAATATAAATTTTTTTCAACTCCACCGTCTTCTATAGATGGGATAAACACTAACAATTTTTTTTTCATTAAATAATCATTTTATAAAACTTTTTTTAATTAATGATATCTAAATCTAATAAATCTTGCTTAATTGATTTTTTATAATTATAAAGTCATGCAATGCCCTTGTAGCTCAGTTGGTAGAGCAATTGATTTGTAATCAATAGGTCCGCGGTTCGAATCCGTGCGGGGGCACCACTTCACTTACTTTTTATTTAAAATAATTTATGTAAAAACTATTCTTACAACGATAATTGTTGCAAGATTGTTGTATGATTTTTGTTAAATAAGTAGTCTTTTTAATTATATTTTTTATATGGCTGAGAATAAAGGCAAAGGAGTTTGGGGATTAAAAAATTTACAGATTTCCTTAATCTTAATTTAATTTATATAATGAATAATTTATACCATAAATTACATCTAAGTTATCATCGGAAATATTCTTTACCCAATCAAATTTACTTAGAGTATTATTGTAATAATGTATTATAGATTGTTGATTTTTAAAAAATATTTTTTCTTCGTCAAATTGAATACTTTTTAATAAAAAGTTTTCTTTCACATGGTCCTGTATCTTTTTTTGAAGACTAAAATTAGATAGATAATTTGGTCTAGACTCTTCGATTACAATATATTCAAAATCTTTTTTTATAAATTCGAAAAAAAGTTCTAAATCATCTATTGGAAAATAAGTATAATTAAAATAAGTTATATCTTTCTTCAAATTTTCATTTTCTATAAAAATACTTTTGCTATTTTTAATTTTTTGTATTTTTTTCTCAATATTTGCTAAAAAATTTTTTGATACGTCATTTTTTTTAATTAAATCATTTTTATATAGTTCTAAATAATATAAATTTTGTTTTAAACTTTCTTGGAAATTTAAATCTACCAAATAAAAAATTTTAGAGCGATCTATTTCAATATTTTTATTAAATTCAAAAAATGAATAATTTTTAGAAAGAGTATTATTAATTTTTATGTGTTTTGTTAAATTGTCATAAATTAAATAAGAATTAAACATCAATAAAAATATAACTAAATATCTAAATTTTGATTTATAAAATTCATTAAATACTATGCCAGTCAAGATTAGTATTACACAAATTATACCACCAAAATATCTTAATTGGGGATAAAGACCTTCGCTTAGACCAAATAATATTATTGGTTCAATAATTAATATTAATATTATAAAAAAATCTTTTTTTAATTTCATAAATTTATTTAGAAAAAAAATTGGTATTACGGAAATTAATAAAAGAATATTTTTATCAGATTGATAAATTATATTTATACAAATTTCTATTCTATTAAAAATAGGTTTTAGAATATTTTCTATATTAGTTGTACCGTAATAGTTTGAAGGAGATATATGTTCTAAAGGATGCATACTAACAAAGTAAATATTTACTACGGGCCCAAAAATTACAAACCCTAACAAAAATACCAGAACATATTGAAGCTTTAAAAATCTAAATTTTCTAAAATGAAATATGGCAATCGCATAAATTGAAATAAATGCTGGCCAATAATTTACTCCCCAAGCTATAGAGGCCAAAAAAGCAAAAATTAGATATGATTTGAAATTAAATTTACTAAATTTAATTTGATATTTAATAAGAAAATATATTTGTACTAAGTAAATTAATAAATTTAATGAGTTTTTTCCCATTATTGTTGAAAGATTTAGTAATACCATTGAGGTAGCAAATGTAATTATTAGAATACTGTAAATAAGAAAATTTATTTTTAATTTTTTGAATATAAGATATAGAAAAAAAATTGATAAAGATGTTATAATTAGACTGGCTAGTCTTCCATAATAAAGAAATAATTCAGGATTAAAATAAATTTTACTTTTTATTTGTCCTAAACTTTGAAAATTTAAAATTAACTCATTAAAAAAAAGGGTAAATAAAATTATGATTGAATTTATAATTGGTGCATAAATTGGATTATAACCTAATCCAAAATATCCTGTTAAAAAGTACAGAGATGTAAGAGTAGTATATTGAAAATTAATTTCATCAGGATTCCAAAAATAAGGAAGTCCGTAAGAAATATTATTCAAATTATAGATAAAGAATATTGCAATTATAATTGCTATAAATATTTTTTCAAAATTTTTATTAATTTTTTCCGTTTTTATCATTAAAAATTACAAAGCACTTATTTGATATAATTGTTTTAAATTTATTCAACAAAATTAAGTCGATATCGATTTATTATCTGTTATAAATCAAATTTTATAATGAAAACTTTTATTCTCTGTGGAGGTTATGGATCTAGGCTAGACCACGAAGGAACACTAATAGCTAAACCAATGGTTAGGATTGGACGAGATCCAATTTTAATGCATATTATCAATAATTATTCTAATCAAGGATTTAATGAATTTGTTTTTTGCCTTGGACATAAATCTAATACTATTATCGATTATTTTTTAAAAGAAAAAAAAAGTAGTATTAAATTATTAAAAAGAAAAAAAAATTATATAAAATTTAAATTCAAATATAAAAAAAAAAAAATTATTGGTAATTTAGTTTATACTGGTCTTAATTCTGGAACAGGAGGTAGGATTAAAATTGCATATAATAAATTAAAGCTTCAAGAAGATATAATGATGACTTATGGAGATGGATTGGGAAATGTTCCTATTAAGAAATTAATAAAATTTCATTATAAAAATAAATCAAAAATAACAATGACAGCAGTCAGGCCAAAACAAAGATATGGGGTGCTTAAATTAAATAAAAATAGAGTAAAATTTTTTGATAATAACAACGAAAAAAGTGATGTGTATATTAATGGTGGTTTTTTTGTGATAAACAAAGATTCAATTAAAAAAATAAAAAATCCAAAAATGTACTGGGAAAGAGAACCTTTAACACATTTCATAAAAACAAAAAAACTTTTTGCTTTTAGACATGATGGATTCTGGAAAAGTTTAGATACTCAAAAAGATAAGGAAGATTTTAACAAGTTATATAAAAAAAATAAAAATAAGCTACCATGGAAAGTTTAAGTAATTTAAAAAAATTTTATAAAAATAAAAAAATATTCATTACTGGTCATACTGGATTTAAAGGAACTTGGCTAAGTATTATCTTATATCATCTAAACTCTAAGATTTATGGTTACTCATTAACACCAAAAAAAAATAGTCTATTCAAAAAATCGAATATAAAAGATAAATTAAATTCAAATACTTATGCGGATATAAGAAATATAAAGGATTTAAAAAAAAAGATTAATATATCTAAACCTGAAATAATATTTCATTTAGCGGCACAACCACTTGTGATTGACTCTTTTAAAAAACCAATAGAAACTTTTAATACAAACATATTGGGTACCGCACATTTGCTTGAATGTTTGAGAAATATTAAATCTGTAAAATCAGTTATAATAGTTACTACTGACAAAGTTTATAAAATTAATAATAAGAATAAAGCTCACAAAGAAGTAGATCAACTTGGTGGTATTGATCCGTATAGTGTTTCGAAAGTTGGTGCAGAAATAATAACAGATTGTTACATTAAAACTTTTTTTAAAAAATCAAATTTGAGAAATAAGATATCAATAGTGAGAGCTGGAAATGTAATTGGAGGAGGTGATTTTTCTAAGAACAGATTGGTTCCCGACATAATAAGTGCCATTAATAATAAAAAAAAACTTACCGTAAGAAACCCCAGTCATATTAGACCTTGGCAGCATGTTTTAGATCCATTAGTTGGGTATTTAATTTTAGCAAAAAAACAATATGTAGAAAAAATTAACAATAATTATGAATTTGCGTGGAATTTTGGTCCAAGCAAAAACAATTTTAAAAAAGTTTCGGAGGTTGTAAAGGTAGCACAAAAACTAGAAAATTTTAAATGTGTTTATGATAAAAAAAAAAAGATTCAAGAAACTGCCATTTTAAAACTTGATAGTGGTAAAGCAAAAAGAAAAATTAATTGGAGTAGCAAATGGAACCTTTCTGTCACACTTAAAAAAACTATAGAATGGAATAGATCTATCAAGAATAATATTTCAGTAGAAAATAAATGTGTGCAACAGTTCCTAACTTATATAAATAATAAATAAATTTTTGAGTAAAATATGACAAATAAAATTACTAGAATTCCTTATGGGTTAAATGTTTATAATAATGAAGAGATAAATGCGGTTTTAAAGACGCTTAAAAATTCTACTCAAATGGGCAAGGCTGTAAATTTATTTGAGAATAAAATTTCTAAATTATTTTCCAAGAAGTATGGATTGATGGTTAATTCAGGATCTTCAGCTTTACTTTTGGCTCTGAAAGCAGTTAATTTTAAAAAAGGAAGTGAAATCATCATTCCCTGCTTAAACTTTGGCACCGCTATTTCTTCTATAACTTTAAGTAATCTTGTACCAATATTCGTTGATTGTGAAATTGATACTTTGCAAATTGACATTGATAAAATTGAAAAAAAAATTACAAAAAAAACTAAAGCATTACTAATACCTAATTTGATTGGTAACTTGCCCAATTGGAAAAAAATTAGACAAATAGCTAACAAATATAATTTATTAGTTATGGAAGATTCTGCAGATACATTAGGGGCAACTATTAATTCAAGACCAAGTGGAATTTTTAGCGATATATCAATTACTAGTTTTTATGGTTCACACATTATAAGTTGTGCGGGTAATGGCGGAATGCTCGTCACAAATAATAAAAATTTTTACACTAAAGCTAAAGTGTTAAGAAGTTGGGGTAGAATGTCGACACTAATAAAGGACTCTGAGAATATCAATAAAAGATTGAATATTAAACTTAAAGGATTTGAATATGACAGGAAATTTGTTTTTTCTGAATCAGGTTATAACTTTGAACCATCAGAGATTGGAGCATCTTTTGGGCTTATTCAATTAAAGAAGTTTAAAAAGTTTAATATGATAAGGAATAGAAATTTCAGACTTCATTGTAATTTTTTCAAAAAAATGAATAGTTTATTTATAGTTCCAAAAATTGAAAAAAATGTTAAGACTAATTTCTTAGCATATCCTATTATACTTAAAGATAACATTAATTTTACTAGAAAAGAATTTCAAATATATTTAGAAAAAAACAAGATACAAACTAGACCAATATTTAGTGGGAACTCGCTTAGACACCCTGCATTTGAAAATCTAATATCAAAAAAAAATATTTTAAATTCTTTTAAAAACTCTGATTATATAATGAAATATGGTTTATTAGTAGGTTGTCATCAAGGTCTAAAAGAAAAAGATATATCGTATATTCATCAAGTAATATTAAATTTTATCAAAAAAACTAATTAGTGAATAAAAAAATAAGAAACATAAGATCTAATATCCTGAATTTAACTTTTAAAGCAAAGTCTTCTCATATCGGAAGTTGTTTATCTATTGTGGAGATACTGGTGGCTTTATACTTTGGTGTACTAAAAAAAAATGATAGATTTATACTAAGCAAGGGTCATGCTGCTTTAGCATTATACTCAACCCTTTTTGAAAAAAAAATTATCTCAAAAAAAATTTTTAATTCTTTTGGCGAAAATAAGACACTATTAATGAATCATGTAAGTAACAAAGTTAATGGTGTGGAATTTTCAACTGGATCTTTAGGTCATGGATTGCCTGTTTCTGTTGGTAAAGCATTAAAATTTAAATCTAACAAAGAGAAAAATAAAGTTTATGTTTTGATGAGTGATGGTGAGATTAATGAAGGCACAACATGGGAAAGCTTGCTTTTTGCTAATCATCACAAACTAGATAATCTAAATATAATTATTGATTATAATAAAATTCAAAGCATGGATTTTGTATCAAAAGTAATAAAAATTGAACCTTTAAAACAAAAACTTCAGTCATTTGGATGTAAAGTTTATGAGGTAAATGGACATTCGATTAAGCAACTATCAAAATTACTTAAAAAAAAGGTAATTAATAAACCGAAAGTAATCATTGCTAACACAATAAAAGGTAAAGGTGTAAGTTTTATGGAAAATAATAATTTATGGCATTATAAAAATCCAAACCAAGAACAATTACAAGTCGCATTAAAAGAGATTGAACTTAAATATGCGTAAAATTTTTATTCAAGAACTAGTTAAATTAAACAGTAAGAAAAAGAAGATTTATTTAATAATTAATGATCTTGGGTTTAATGTAATTGAGCCTTTTAAGAATAAATTTCCCAAACACTTTTTTAATGCAGGTGTATCTGAGCAAAGCATGATGGGTTTATCTGCAGGTATAGCTTCAGAAAAATGTCATACATTTGTTTATTCGATTGCTAATTTTACTACTTTTAGATGTGCAGAACAAATAAGAAATGATGTTGATTATCACAAGTTGCCTGTAACAATAGTTTCTGTTGGAGCTGGGGTAGGATATGGAAATTTTGGTTATTCACATCATGCTCTTCAAGATTACTCATTAATGAGAAGTTTTCCCAACATGTTAATAATGTCACCTGGAAATAATGATGAACTTATTTCTTCATTAAAATTTATTGTCAAAAATCCTCAGCCTTCTTACCTCAGATTGGATAAAGATGAAATTGCTCAAGATAAGCAAAATAAAAACTTGAAAGTTGAACCTGGAAAGCCTGTTAAGATTTTAGATGGTTCAAAAAAAAACGCCATCTTTGTCACAGGTAAGATGCAATCTGTGGCTCAAAATTTAGTCAAAAAAAAATACAAGGGATATTCTATATATTCTTTACCAATTTGGGGTATGAAAACAAAGAAAAAATTTTTTAATTCAATTAACAAATTCTCAAATATAATTACTGTTGAAGATCATTTTTATGATGGAGGATTTGGTTCCTGGGTTGGGGAAATTTTAAAAACATATAAAAATAATATAAATATAAAATCAAAATATATTTTGCCTGATAGCATATATGAAGTAGGATCTAAAAATTATCTTCTAAAAAAATATGGCCCAAAATAAAAAACTAATTCTTACAGCAGGTCCTTCAATTACGAATTTAGAAAAAAAGTATGTTAATGATGCTGTAAGTAATGGCTGGAATGAAAATTTTAATAGATATCTTATTAAACTAGAAAACACTTTCAAAAAGTTTTTTAAAATTAAATATGCTCTTCCTACATCAAGTTGTACTGGAGCATTACACCTTATACTTTTAGGCTTAGGGGTTAAAAAAGGTGATGAAGTTATCGTTCCTGATATGACATGGGTGGCGACTGCTAGTGCAGTTAAATATGTAGGTGCCAAACCAGTGTTTGTTGATATTGATAAAGATACATGGACTATGTGTCCAGAGTCATTAAAAAAAAAAATTACCAGTAAAACAAAGGTGGTTATTCCAGTTCATTTATATGGCCATCCTTGCAAAATGGATGAAATAATGAAGATAGCAAATAAGAATAAAATTTATGTGGTTGAAGATGCTGCTCCAGCTATTGGGGCTAAATTTAAAAATAAATTAGTTGGTACCTTTGGTGTGGCTTCGGCATTTAGTTTTCAAGGTGCTAAATTAGTTGTTGCAGGTGAAGGAGGTATAATTTTAACATCTAATTTAACTTTATTTAAAAAGATCAAACAACTAGCTGCTCATGGTCGAGCTAATAAAAAAAATAAAAGTACTTTTTGGATTGAAAAAGTTGGCTATAAATATGCAATGTCAAATATACAGGCAGCATTATGTCTTGCGCAGTTTCAGAGGTTAAAAGAATTAATTTCAAAAAAAAGAAAAATATTTTCTTGGTATAATTATTATTTGAAAGATTTAAAAAAAGTAAAGCTTAATAAAGAACACCATCCCGCAAAATCTGTTTATTGGATGACAACTATTTATATTAAAAAATCAAAACAAAGAATATTGGCAAGTAATCTTGGTAAAAAATTAAAAGAAAAAATGATTGATAGTCGCCCAGTATTTCCATCAATTAGCACTTATCCGATGTGGAAATCTAAAAATAACTATTTTTCTAAAGAATTTTCAAAATATTCATTAAATTTACCAAGTGGACATGATTTGAACAAAGAGAAAGTAAAATATATTTCTAAAAGTTTAGAACAAATATTAAATAAAGATTGAGATTAATTTAAAAATTAATTTTTTCCTTTTCATTGACTTCAATATCTTTTTTAATTTTGCTATGTACAGAGGTTACATACTCTCCAATAAAACCCAAAACTAATAACTGCAATCCAGAGAAAATTAACACAGAAATTAGTATTGTTGGTAGACCTTGAACGAGGTTAGTTTGAAAAATTAAATTATAAATTAATGCATACATGCCATAAGTTAATGAAAATGCTGAAACAATTAGTCCTGCAATTATTATCAATCTAAATGGAGCATTACTCACTGAAATTAATCCATTCATTGCAGAGTCAATATAGTCTTTTAAACTTTCTTTAGACTTTCCATGAATTCTTTTTTTCCATGTATAATTTATTGTGTCAAAGTTGTCACTATATTCAAAAGCCAGAGTTCTAATAAATGGTAGATTATCTTTTAGCTTCATAAATTTATTTATAATTTTTCTGTCTACTAACTGGAAATCAGAAACATTAAGTGGAATATTGTTTTTAGAAAATTTTTTTAGAACAATATAAAAAAATTTTCTTATTGATTTCATTAGAAAAAATTCTTCTCTTTGATCTCTACAACCAACGACAAAATCAAAGCCGTTCTCCCATTTTTTCACTAGCTCTGGAATTTTTTCTGGAGGATCTTGCATATCAACTGGAAAAAAAAGTAAAACTGCATCTCCAGAACTATTTTTTATACCATTGAAAACAGATTTTGCAGAACCATAGTTTTTGGCATTCATAATAATTTTAATATTTTTGTTTTTAGAGGAAATTTCCCTTAATGCAGAAATTGTTTCCTTATCAGAATTATTGTCACAAATTATATGTTCATACTCATATTCTTTTAATTCCTCGGAAAAAAGTTTTGAAATTTTTTCACAACATTCTGTTAATCCATCTTTATTTTCATTATAACAAGGAGTAATAATTGATATTTTTTTCATAATTCTAATCTACATTAAAGTATAATTATAACAATTTTGATTACTTTAATTTTTTAATATTAATTTTAAACTCATATTTTTGGCCATTATCTGTAAAAAAATTGAATGATTTGTTTTTAAAAGTTCTAGCATTATTAATTTTGATTAAATCAATTAATTTATATCTCTTATTTAAAAACAATTTATCATATTTTAATAGGTCCTTTTTTTTAAAAATTAATATTTTCCCTTTTTGTTTTTTTTGTACAATTTTTCCTTCAAAAATTTTCTTAAAATTCTTCTTAAAAAGTTTTAAAATTTCTAACCTTGCTCTGTTATATAAATCAATAGATTTATCAAATTTAGAAATTTTAATTTCTTTCTGACACCAAATGTCACCATTATCTATGCCAGGAAAAATTTTATGCAGGGTAACACCCCATTTAATCTTTTTAATTATTGCATGCACATGAGGATACCATCCTCTTCCATATGGTAAGAAAGCTGGGTGAAAATTTATTGAATTCTCAAATTTTTCAAAAAGATTTTTAGGTATTAACCAAGGCCAATAAACAATTATTAAAAAATGATACTTCTTTTTATTATTTAAAGATTTAGTAAACTGTTTTTTTGATTTTATATATTTGATATTTTTAGTATTTATTAAGCTATTAACACTCGAAAATGTTTCAATATCTAAATATTTTTTTTTATTTAGAAAATTTAAGACAGTTAATCCTAATGAATTTCCAATAAGAAGAAGAATTTTTTTTTTGGATTTATTGGCAGATTTTTTCACAAAACAATAAATTATTTTTAATTAGTGACATATATAACATTTATAGATTAAAAGTGTGATAATATAAAACTTTATTATAATAAACATTAAAAGAAAATCTGTATACCATCGATTAGATTAAATATTTATTTTACGTTCAAATTTTTACTAATCATTATTTGGATTAATTAAAAAACTTTCATTAGTTGAATTTTTGTGATGATAAGATTTTTTTAGTTTTAAAATTTCCATTAAGCGCCAAAATATTTTGAAAT
>MDTB01241364.1_pt1 | contig 11986 bp, 8 predicted proteins | sample 811161 | NCBI WGS metagenome assembly MDTB01 (sample SAMN05326650, study PRJNA326480) | marine metagenome | isolation source: seawater | place: Mediterranean Sea | collected 2009 | reverse complement strand
TTCAGCCCGGTGACGACCTTGCGGCGCTGCTCGGCACTGCCTTGGATGCAAATTCGGTCAGTCTCGGCGACGGCGACGTACTTTGCTTGGCACAGAAAATTGTGTCCAAAGCTGAAGGCTGCCAGATCGCACTGAGTACCATCACACCTGGCGCAGAGGCAATGCGCCTCGCTGATCTCACCGGCAAAGACTCCCGTGTGGTACAGCTTATTCTGGATGAATCCACCGAGGTCCTGCGCCACAAACCGAATGTGCTAATTGTTCGTCATAAGCTCGGCATTGTTGGCGCCCACGCCGGCATCGATCAATCCAATATCGAACATGACGGCGATGAATACGCACTGTTACTGCCGCCAGATCCGGATGCTTCGGCAGAACGCCTGCGAGCCGCACTCGCCGCGCGGTACCAATGCCAAATCGGCGTAGTCATTACCGATTCTCATAACCGTCCTTGGCGCATGGGCACCATTGGTTGCGCCATTGGCTGTGCCGGTATCAAGGTACTCGACGATCAACGCGGCGGCACTGATTTATTTGGTCGGGATCTGCAGGCTACGCTGATCAACCGTGCTGACGCGCTTGCCAGCGCGGCAACTCTAGTGATGGGCGAAACAACCGAAGGACTTCCTGCGGTTGTGTTACGTGGGCTACCTATGGCGGAAACCCTAATCGAGCCCAGCCGCGATGCCAGCGCGACGGCGCAATGCATCAATCGCCCGTTGGCCGAGGATATGTTCCGCTAATGGCTCGTTATTTATCCATCACGGGTGGCGTAGGCGGCGCGAAATTAGCGGTTGGTCTGGCGCAGATATTGTCGCCGGACGAAGTGTTATTCGCAGTGAATACCGGTGACGATTTCGAGCACCTTGGCCTGCATATAAGCCCGGATATCGACAGCCTCAGCTACGCTCTCGCTCAGGAAAATAATAAGGAATTAGGTTGGGGCCGTGCCGGCGAGACCTGGCAATTCATCACCACGCTGGGCGAACTGGGCGGAGCCGATTGGTTTCGTCTTGGCGACAAAGACCTGGCGTTGCACATGCGCCGGCGGCAATTGCTGGATCGCGGCGATACGCTGACCCAAGCAACGCATGTCATTGCTACTGCTCTAGGTATCCCACATCAAATCGTGCCCATGAGCGACGACCCGGTTCGTACCATCGTCCATAGCGATCAAGGCGATCTCGCTTTCCAACACTACTTTGTGAAGGAACGCTGCGAGCCAAAAGTAAGCGGGTTCAGTTTTGCGGGCGTAACAACTGCCCGTCTCAACCCACTGATTACCGATTGGCTGCAAGACTGTGATGGCATCATCATCTGCCCGTCTAACCCCTTCGTCTCGGTTGCACCCTTGCTAGCCGTGCCGGGTTTTCTGGCAGCGATTCAATCAATCCCCGTTATTGCGGTGTCGCCTATTGTTGGCGGACTCGCACTCAAAGGACCAGCCGCAAAAATGATGGCCGAACTGAAAATGCCGGCGACCGCCGTTGCCGTCGCCGAATACTACGACGATCTGCTCAGCGGTTTTATTCTCGACCAAACGGATGCCGAGAGCTTAGCGCTGCTTAAACTTCCGGCTATCGCCACAGACACGGTCATGGTAACTTTACAAAAAAGTGAAGCATTGGCGCAGGATTGTCTGGCTTTTTTAGCCGCGCTACCCCGGAAAACCTTGATCTAGACCATATCCGTCCAGGCTGGGTCTAGTTTTATGGGGACGGCTTACGCAATCGTGCACTGTTCACGCGCGGATGAAAGTTGCTTCGATAATTGCGTTCGAGCGATGCGTGAACAACGTCACTCAGGGAAGGAGCAGCGGCTATGACCAATGCGTAAACCTGAGAAAGAATCAATGCAGGAGCATTAATGCAAGAGGGCTTTAGGGCCATGAGTCTTCAAGGTGATAAGACTTTGCGATAACACGACGTTACGGTAAGGGCCGCATAATCTTGGCACTCAACTGAGCCTTAGATAAAGTCGGCTGAAAAAGGCCGAAACGAAGGTTGTTACGCCTGTTCCAGAGTTTTTTTGAAAGACTAGTTGCATCCGGCGGCAGCGGCTCGGGCCGATGGATTGGGGAGCTATAGGCCACAAACGAGCGCAGGTAAATTGAGTTCGCGAGTTTTGAGCTGCGGCTCGAATGCATCAAAAGTGATGCGAATATGCGCCAGCACGAGTAAAACTGTACGTTATCGTCGTTTGTTTTTCGGCTAAGTCAACAGATGCCCTGCGAAGCAGGTTTACAAAATGTCAGTAACGAGACTTTACGAAAAAGTCATAACACGACGTTAAGCATTATTACCAAAAGACCAACCAGATGCTTCACCATGGTTGGCAAATTGAACCGGTTTCGTCTGTAGCATACGCGAGATGGACCACCCTAGCGGCACAACTCAGTCATACAGACCAGGAGTATGAATAGGGGTGTAGTGATGATGGGGCAATATTAACTGCGATGACACAAGGAGTCGTCTATGTGGGCCATTGTTCCCATCAAGACATTCGAGCGGGCGAAACAACGTCTTGCTGATGTCTTAAGCCCTGCCGAAAGACGCGCTCTGATGCTTGCCATGGCTCGCGACGTGCTTACCTCTTTATCCAAAAGCCGCCAACTCAGCGGTGTGTTGATTGTCTCTCGTGCACCAGAAGCAGAAGCGCTTGCGCAAAGCTTCGCCACCGAACGTTTCGCCGAAAGCCCAAATGCCGATCTTGCGACAGCGCTTACCCAGGCGACCGAGCACCTGATCAACCATTTTGGCGCACAAGGTGTGTTTGTTATCCCTGCCGACGTGCCAAACATCTCAGCTGACGAGGTTGACCAACTCATTATTGATCATCAACACATTACGCTGCTGCCGGATGACAACAAAATTGGCACCAATGGCATGATCTGTGCGCCGCCTCTAGCGATGCCCTATATCTTTGACGGCCAAAGTTTTAAACCGCATGTCGATGCTGCCTACCAAGCCGGCATTACCCCACGAGTTGTACCGGCAAGCCGCTTTGCTCTGGACGTGGATACACCAAATGATTTGCATGAAGTAATGCATCGTCAACCGCATAGCCAAACCGCTATATTTTTAAGTCGCTCCGGCATCGCCGAGCGTTTGACCAGTCGCGGGCAAACTGCCAACGACGCTACTCCAGGCGATGAGCTTGGTTCGAGTTAATTTATGTCAGAATTAAACATTGCTCCCGATGATTCGGGCAATAATTACGCAGGCCTGCTTGGCGAAATCGCTGCTGGCCAACGCCTCGGTGATAGCGACGCGATTGCGCTTGCTACATTCGATAATACTCGCGCTCTAGCGGACATTGCGGCGGGTTTGCGCGATCAGGGCTTTCGCAATGTCGTCACTTATTCCCGCAAAGTGTTTATTCCCCTCACTCATTTATGCCGCGACGTGTGCCATTACTGCACATTTGCGCAAGTGCCGCGTAAGGTCCAGGCGCCTTACATGAGCATTGACGAAGTGCTTGAGTCGGCGCGACATGGTCAAGCCATGGGCTGTAAAGAAGCATTATTTACGCTCGGTGAGAAACCTGAACTACGCTACCGCGCCGCGCGCGAGGCACTGGCAGAAATGGGCTATGCATCGACTACCGATTATCTATATGCCGCTGCTGCGGCAGTTTATAAAGAAACCGGCCTGCTACCACACCTCAATCCAGGCAACTTGGAACCCGAAGAACTGGCGCGTTTGAAAACCGTGTCGCCGTCAATGGGCATCATGTTGGAATCCGCTTCGAAGCGCCTGTGCGAAAAAGGCATGCCGCACTACGGCTCACCTGACAAAGATCCTAAGGTTCGATTACAGACTTTGGAGAATGCGGGTATTGCACAAATCCCCTTCACCACCGGTATTTTGATCGGAATTGGTGAAACGCGCCAAGAACGAATTGAAAGCCTGCTTGCAATTCGAGCAGTGCATGAAAGACATGGTCACGTACAAGAAATCATCGTGCAAAACTTTCGCGCCAAGCCAGAAACTAAAATGGTTAACGCGCCCGAACCAGATCTGAATGAACTGCTTTGGACTATCGCCATTGCGCGACTGATTTTCGGGCCAAGCATGAGCGTTCAAGCGCCACCCAACCTGAGCCCTGGCGTATTGCCACAGATCGTGCAAGCCGGTATCAATGATTGGGGCGGCGTCTCGCCACTGACCCCCGACTTCGTCAATCCAGAAGCACCCTGGCCGCACCTGGACGATCTACGCCGCGAGACCGCCGTATCCGGCAAATATCTCGCCGAGCGTTTAACCGTTTATCCGGCTTACGCCCAGAACTTGGACCGCTGGGTTGCGCCCGAACTCCACGAGAGCGTGGCGGACTTGATTGATGCCGAGGGCATGCCGCGTACCGATGGTTGGTGCCCCGGCGACGCGGACGTGACGCCACCAGAAAGTGTTATGCAGGCACTAATAGACGAGCCAAAGCGCCCGTCGAACGACGTGTTAGAAATTCTGAACCGAGTTACAGAAAGCTCCGAAGGCAGTCTGGGCCTTACCGAAAAAGATGTGGAGAGACTCTTTCATGCACGCGGCGATGACTTCGCAGCTGTGACTCAATACGCAGATCACCTGCGTCGAGAAGTGAACGGCGACACCGTGAGCTTCGTTGTTAACCGCAACATCAACTACACCAATATTTGCTATTTCAAGTGCCAATTCTGCGCTTTCTCAAAAGGCAAGCTGGCGGAAAACCTGCGCGGCAAGCCATACGACCTGTCAGACGAAGAAATCCAAAGACGAACTCAGGAGGCCTGGCAGCGAGGCGCTACTGAAGTTTGTATGCAGGGCGGCATTCATCCGGAATACACTGGCGAAACCTACGAACATATCGTGCGTGTGGTTAAGGCCGCCGTGCCGTCGATGCACGTTCATGCATTTTCCCCCCTCGAAATATGGCAAGGAGCTGCAACACTCGGCGAAGACCTGACCACATACTTACAGCGCCTCAAAGATGCCGGATTGGACACACTGCCGGGCACAGCAGCCGAAATCCTTGACGATGAAGTCCGCGCGGTTATTTGCGCTGACAAAATTGATACGGCACAGTGGCTGGAGGTCATGGAGGCCGCCCACGATCTGAACTTCAATACCACGGCGACCATTATGTATGGTCACGTCGAACGCCCAATCCATTGGGCACGGCACCTCATTCGTATCCGTGATTTACAAGCGAAAACCGGCGGGTTCACGGAATTTGTGCCATTGCCGTTTGTGCATATGGAAGCGCCAATGTATTTAAAAGGCAAAGCTCGTAAAGGTCCGACTTTTAGAGAAGCCGTGTTGATGCACGCAGTGGCGCGAATTGTGTTTCATGGCTTGATTCACAACATCCAGACGAGCTGGGTAAAGATGGGACACGATGGCGTCAAAGCCTGCTTAAACGCGGGATGCAACGACCTAGGCGGTACTCTAATGAATGAATCGATTAGTCGCGCCGCAGGCACTGAACATGGCCAGGAGACCTCGCCCGTTAAGATGCGGCAGATTGTAGGGCTAATGAACCGCGTCCCGCGGCAACGCAGCACGGCTTATGGAGACGTTAGCGAAGATCGCATTAAAGCCGGCAACCAACAGGGTGCGTTGCTCGAGATCATCAATACGCCAGCGCGAAAATATGAGCGCAAGACACCGCAAGAGGCGCTTATTCGCAACGACTAAATCCGTGGATCCGGATGACACGGACTGTTTTAACCGTGCCGGCCATAGCCGACAATGGCTTAGACCGGTGGCTAGGTTCGGTAGCCGGATTCGAAAGCTAGTTACGGTAAGTAGACCGAGCGGAGATCCACAGCAAATCGCCCGCAGCCGTCCGCCGGAAAAGAAAGTTGGGCTAATGGGATTAAGATGGCAGACGGTCTATCCAGCAATCCCCTCAGCCCTTTTTCTATTCAGGCTTTTGCGCCCTTTGTGCCCGTTTACCTCTTTATGTTTTGGGCGCTACGCATTCGCGGCGCTTCTGGTTTTTGCTTGACCGGACTCTTACCGAATTCCTGCGTAAGCGCTCGCTTCAGTCCATCACAACCAACTTTTCGTCAGCGTCGACCGCATTTAGATCGTCTTGCTCTTGCAGAACCTTCGGCTGATAGACCTGAACCTGATCGGCTACCGCATCAGCATCCGCTGCGTTCCTGTGGTCCGCCTCATTAGCCTGTAAAGCCGAATTCACTGACAAACCCAACGGAAGCAAAAAAGCGACACAAATCAAAGTGCTCAGCAAAGCCACTAACAGCAAAACCTGAGGCAGCGTCAAGACATCCAACGCAAAGCCAACCGGTGGACCAATGCATACAAAGCTGACGCGAGAACCGAAACTGGTCAGTGACATAGCCGTTGCTCGATAACCGCTTGCCAGTCTCCGATTAAGCGCTTCACTCAACAATACCGCCATCATGCTACGCGAGATCGTGAGCGACGCTGCCATGAGCAAAGCGCCGCCCAACGGCAGGCCCGCCAACCCAATCAGTCCTATCGTCGGTACGCAACCGATCAGTACCAACATCCATCGCGAGCCAATCCAGTCTTCCACCCGATGTGTTAAGCGGCTAGAAAATGCGGCAACAATAGCGGAGGCACAAGCGATCCAGCCGAAATAGGTCAGCGGCACAGCGTGATACTCCCAAACTTTAGGAAGTATCAGGAACGTGCACATACCAATTGTGGGTATGAAGCAAGCGGCTAAACAGACGTAGCGAAGCAACGGATTCGTTGACCACAACACTCGCAACACTTTGACGAAATTCGCGGCATGCTGCCGCCACGCTGAACGGCTCTGAGCAGGCGATTCGGTTGGTAAAACCATCGCATCTTCGTGATAGGGAGCCTCGACCAAACCCCAAACGACCAGAAGGGGCAACAACCCTGCAACCGCCTGGGCGCGAGCAACAAGATGCAAATCACCCCAGTAAAGCAGGACTGAGGCCAACGCACAGCTCAACGCCACGCTCACATAACCAACAGAAAACATCTTGCCCACGAGTTGCCGCTGTCGATTCTGACTTCCTTTCAAAGCAAGCTCAGAATCGTAAGCCAAAGCAATGTCAGCGCCTGAGACCATGGCAACGGCAATACCCAGAGTCGCTTCATACAACGCTAGAGACCAAAACCCATCAGCAAACGGCAAATATAAATTTCCTGCGGCCCAAACCAACGACCCAAAGATCAAAACCTTTCTGCGTCCCAGCAAATCCGCCAAGTAACCAGAGGGTACCTCGCCAAAGCAAACCACGAGCGAAAATATGGCCTCGGTAATAAAGATTTCCTGCATGGACAGCCCGAGACTCTGATAGAGCGGGACCATAACGGGCACCACCACCATAAAGGCTGTGCTAAACCGCAACGCAAAAAGGCGGTGTACGTTAAATTTTAATTGGTCTTGTAAGCTCATAGCTTGTCTTTTTCACTAACTGAGAGGGCGTCAAATATGGCTGCCCTAAAACGAAAAAACCCCGGAGGCTTATGGCTCTCCGGGGTCTGTTTGCGCCTTTTGAACGACGAAAATCAACCACCGGAGCCAGTTGTAATGTGCGTATTCGAATGCCCTTGCACGCTGTGGCATAAAGCCAATGCGGAAATCGACACCACAAGCTGCATACGCGAAACTGACGGCATGCAGCCATATTGTTGCGGTACCGCGCCAGAGCAAGCCTTCTCACAAAGGCTGCGTAACAGTGTCTTGATTCGGATATGCATCTCTTTTCCTACCAGTCGCAAGGTTTCGATACCGTTCGATCGGTTTTTCCGCCGACCAAGGGTTACAACATATTAGTTAAGTTCGGAGCGTCCCTTATCTGTAAAACGCCCCCTTCCGAAAGGGCGCGTATAGTGGAGACCAGCACCGGCCAAGTCAATCTTCTTTAATTAGTTGCAGCCAAAAATCGTTCAGCGGTAGAGAAGTGTCTATCAAAGGTTGCTCAGCAATCCACACGCAGGTCGCCTACGAAAACTGCAACGCGAGAAACGCTGCGGTCAAATGACGCAAGTGCGGCCTAGCACTGTCGCCTTATCACCTAAATTTAGTGCTGAGCGTCCTTTTGAAGATCGGCCAGTTACTTTACTTGGCGCCACGCCCATTGATAGATTCCTCAATGAAGTAAGCGCTATTGAGAGCGCATTGGAAAAACCTACGGCAATCCATATTCAAACCGTTGAGCGAATCGGAGCGTGCTGACGAAAGGACAGGTACAAAGACTTACTTGCAAAAAGAGTGTCTAGCCGAGAGGCAGGTTGGCCAATTTCGCCATCAGCACAAGTGGGCATCGGATCATCCAGCTACCGCCTCTTTGAGGTGCCGCGGAATACCAGCCCTGTCGGCAGTACATTCATGTTTGGGAGAACAGAGGGGAACAAATATGGCCCGAACCTATCGACATTTAATATTGGTTAACTTAGCGGTCGCACTGGCTATCGGCTCCGCGGCAGCGGTAGCAGAGTCCAATAGCACGTCTATCGAGCTATTTGCGACACCACCCGCAGTACAAGAGGTAACGCTCTCTCCTTCGGGTAACCACTTCGCTGCGCTGGCCCAACTGCAAGGCCAAACCGTGTTACTTGTAGCGGATTTGGCCAAGCAGGAAAAACCGTACATCGCCGCTAGTAAAGAATGGCGCATCAAAGGCTATCAGTGGATTAACGACAGTGATATTTTGTTAGAAATATCGCTACCAGAGAAGATATTCCGAACCCCCATTACCGTCACTCGATTAGTCCACGTCGATATCCAAAAGCGCGCCATGCAGATGATGTTCGCACGTGAGGAAAGCAACAGTTTTTTCCAGATTCAGTCCAGCGTGGTTGGCAAACTGCCTGACCAAAGTCGTGAGTTTTTAATTGCCGGGTCTAAAGACGACCCCGCCAAACCCAGAGTATTCCAGGTTAAGGCAGGCGCGCAGAGGCTACCCAGAAGAGCCGCGCAAGGTTGGTTGCGCGGCATCAGACAATGGTATGCCGATGCGCGCGGTAATGTGCGAGCAGCCATTGGCGTCATGCAGGACCAGCGAACGCCGATAGGTTTGTTAAAAGACGCAAACGGCGTCTGGCAAGACTTCTCGCATTTACTAAAACGAAATGCTGTCTTTCATGGCGCGTTAACCGACAACGGCAATCACTACCTCATTCAAATGTTTCCAAAACCCAGCGACAGCGAAGACACACCCCCATCCCGTTACCGTTCTTTGTTCAAAATTAATGCTCATAACGGCGTCGAAACGCTGATCTCTACTCAGCCTGACAGCGATATCGCTGGCGTGCGCCTCAGCCACGACGGTAGCGAGATCGTGGCAGTGTTTTACGAGAACGAGAATCTCGCCCCGGATTATTTACGCGAGAGCACTCGCGGTTTGATTAATGCCATTGATGCCGCGCTACCCAACACGACTAATCGTGTCGTGTCGGCAAACGACACGGAAAGCCGCGCGATCATTCTCGCGCGTCATGCCAGTAAACCGGCACAATATTATTTTTACGACGCGACCAAGCGATCCCTCCGTCCACTGCAAAACACCTACCCTAAACTGCGCTCCGCACCGTTAGCAGAAGTACAAAGCATTACCTACTCAGCACGGGATGAACTCACCATACCCGGTTACCTGACTCTGCCTGTTGGAACCCGTTCGGACACTAGACCGCGGCTGCCGTTTGTTGTTCTACCCCACGGCGGGCCACACGCCCGGGACTTTGCGCGCTTTGACTGGCTTACCCAAATGTTGGCGAGCCAAGGATACGGCGTGCTACAGATGAACTTCCGAGGCTCCACGGGTTACGGCATTGAGTTTCAGGAGCTTGGCGCAAACCAGTGGGGACAGTTAATGCAAGACGACATCACCGATGGTACCCGCTGGCTCATTGAGCAGGGTTTGGCAGATGCTAATCGCATTTGTATTGCAGGCGGCTCTTACGGAGGCTACGCCGCCCTGATGGGTGCGGCAAAAGAAAGCAAGTTATATCGCTGTGCCGCGAGCTTCAACGGCGTTAGCGATTTACGGCAACTGGTTAAAGATCAACTGAAATACGTGGATGGCCGTTACGCATCGCGGTTTATTGGCAATTTATGGCGCGATAAGGATATGCTGATACAAAACTCGCCGGTAAACCTTGCCGAGCAGATCGATATACCCATTTTGTTAGTACACGGTAAAGACGACCGCGTCGTTCCGGTAGCTCACTCGCAACGCATGGCCGACGCGCTCGTATCGAAACCGGTCACTTACGTTGAGTTACCCAAAGGCGACCATAATTTTAGTAGCGCTACTACTCGAATCGCTTTCGCAAGACAACTCGTTGCATTTCTCAACGAAAATCTGGGAGAACCCTGATAACCGGCATTCGGGTTACGCTTTAAAACAACGCAAAAAACCTGGGCTTAAGCCTACTGAGCACGAGTATGCGCAGCAGTTTGGTAACCGGGTTTTCCTGCCGCTTTTCGAACGCGACAACCGCATGTAGCGCGCGCATTTTCGACTTACCTTTCTTGCGGCTGTGATCCGATTCGTTAGACCAAACGAATCCCATACAAAATCATAGCCACCCCAGATACCAAGACAAACCTAAATACCGAGCAGCTCTTTGTTCATAGCTGCATCGACACCGCTCGCAGCAAAATCATCAAACTGTTTGTCGGTCACGCGAATAATATGGTCGCGAATAAACTGCGCGCCTTCGCGCGCGCCGTCCTCTTGATGCTTAAGACAACACTCCCACTCCAATACCGCCCACCCAGCAAAGTCATAGGCGGCAAGCTTGGCAAAGATCGCTTTGAAATCAATACTGCCATCGCCCAGAGAACGAAACCGCCCTGGACGATCTAACCAACTTTGATAGCCGCCATAAACGCCGCTGCGGCCTGTAGGATTCAGTTCCGCGTCCTTTACGTGGAACATCTTAATGCGCTCTTTGTAGCAATCGATAAACGCCAGATAATCCAGATTCTGCAGTACAAAATGGCTCGGATCGTAAAGAATATTAGCAGCAGCATGCTGGTCGACTTCGTCCAAGAAACGCTCGAAAGTCACGCCATCATGCAAATCCTCGCCGGGATGAATTTCGTAACAAAGATCAATTCCATACTCTGCATACTCATCCAGCAACGGACGCCAACGCCGGCCAAGTTCAGCGAACCCCTCTTCCACAAGACCTGCAGGACGCTGCGGCCAAGGATACAGATAGGGCCACAATAACGCGCCAGAAAAGGTGACGCTTTCAGATAAACCCAAATTCGCGCTGGCTTTTGCAGCTAAACGAACCTGTTGTGTTGCCCAAGCTTGCCGGGCACTAGGATTGCCGCGCACAGCCTGCGGCGCAAACCCGTCAAACATGGTGTCGTAGGCGGGGTGAACCGCTACCAGCTGGCCTTCAAGATGCGTTGAAAGTTCCGTAATGGTGACGCCATGAGTGGCCACTCGACCAAGCAATTCGTCACAATAAGTTTTGCTTTCTGCGGCCAGCGCAACATCGATAAACGCTGGGTTGCCAATGGGCACCTGCACCCCTACAAACCCAAGGCGTGCAGCCCAGGCGGCCATCGCGTCAATGTTGTTAAACGGATCTGCGTCCGCCATAAATTGCGCAAGAAAAATCGCTGGACCTTTGAGTGTTTGCATAGTTACCTCTTGCGTGTTGTCTGTGATCTTCTCAGTTGCTTCTGCTTAAGCCTGGCGAGTTTATCTAACCGATAATTTATGTCGAAAATCTAGGCGTCGCCAGCGATGCTCTGCCAACTACCGTTCTGCGCACTGCGCACGGCACCTTCGATAAACGCCATACCCGCCACACCGTCATCGATAGTCGGAAAGTCATAGGTTTCAGCCAACCCAAGCAACGTCCCGCAAAAATTCTGATACAGCGTCGCAAATGCTTCCAGATAGCCTTCCGGATGGCCGGCAGGCACCCGACTCGCGCGGGCGGCTGCGGGGCATAATCCCGGGCCACCGGTGCGAAGTGTTTGCGCGGGTTCATCTTGCGGATAAAAACATAGCGTA
>MDTB01232052.1_pt1 | contig 11986 bp, 9 predicted proteins | sample 811161 | NCBI WGS metagenome assembly MDTB01 (sample SAMN05326650, study PRJNA326480) | marine metagenome | isolation source: seawater | place: Mediterranean Sea | collected 2009 | reverse complement strand
TGAACGATGTGTCTATATTAACACATTCACTCTATATAGGCAAGTGTTTTTGTATTTTGTGTTACAATTTAAGGATTTCTTCACATTTAACCAATTTTTAAACGTTTTTTAATCTAAATAATTGGTTTGATTTTCGTAAAAACCCTACAGATCAAATTTTTGGCGGGATTTTTTTCCGCTTATTTTTGGAAAAAAAAGTCAATTTTGGTTTTACCCCTTCTTTTTTTTCTTTTTGGATGCTGTTGCTGATTGATAACCCCACAGTGCAGGTTTGATTGTGCCCTTACCATAATCAATAATTTTTACACCCATCTTGAACTTATCATAATACATATCAAATAATTTAACCCTTGTACCTCTTGTTAAATCACGATGAACTGTACCGTCAATTTCATATGTCACAACCCAAGCATCTGATGGTGCATTAGTTGTCATTACTTCATCGAGTGAACCATTTTCAATTAAAATTTCAGTTCCGTAAAGTTCTCTTAATGTTTCTTTCTCGGTTGTAGTCCAAACTACTGCTTTTTTCTCAGGACTTTTAGTCGTCATTATTTACCACCTCTACCACCCCAGACAATATCTGGGTATGCTTCTGATACAACTTCTTTTGTAATTTTATATTTTGTTTCTAATTGTTTATCTTTAACAAGACACATTATTTCTGCCTCAAGTGGATGTAGTCCTTGAAGAATATTAATGAACATTGTCTCTCTACGAATCGCAGTCAATGAATCTTGTCCACCACGAACGAAACGATAAAAATGTTTAAATTCACGAAGAATTGTAGTTCGTCCCTGATCATCACTTACTCCAAGAGAAAAATTGCCCATTTCGTGCATTTTACGAACTTCTTGAGTAATTTTAGTAGAAAGAGATCCACTATAAGTATTCTGATCATCATATCCTACATAAGGAACTTCTCCTTCTGGAAGAACTGAAATTATAGATTCATCAAAATTCCAGATAAGTAAAGATTTTAGTGATACGTGTTCATACTTTTTTAAAACTTCAATTTTTTTTGCTTTTGACCTTTGTCTTGATGTTAAATCAAATACTTCAAAGGCAAATGGATTCTTTGGAAGATTTAAAGAAGAACTTACCTTAACTGTCTTTGTAGCTGTGGTTTTTCTTTTAGTTGTCATCTTCTTCGTCGATTTCGTAGTCATAATTGTTTTCAAATCTAAATGCTATAACCTCATCTGGAACTAAATTTCCATTTCCATCAAACATTTCGGGATGAGGTTTTGGTAACTCCCGATAGTTCATCATGTAGTCTCTTGCGACCCAACCTGCCAGAATTCCAGTAAAGAAAAACAACAGTGAGACTGGTAGTACTAAACTTACTATAACATTGGTGTCAATGGTCATTTTTTTACCTCCTGGAAATTGAATGTTAAAAGTTTTTACGTTTTCTTTTTTCCTCCCATTCAGTATAAGTTCAAAACCACGATTCATGTGGTCATTGACTTTATTTAGCTCATCCTCCGATGATTTGTTTTTCTTTGAGAAATTTAATTGTTTCAACAGATCCTCCTAATTTATTTCCATTACAAATAACTTGTGGAAAAGTAGATCCAAATCCAAATTCTTCATAAAATGAAGCTCTATCAAAATGCTCATCTAAATTATACACCACAAACTGACTGTTTGTCAACTCTAAAACTTTCTTAACTTTATCACAGTATGGACATCCATTTTTCGAATATACGGTAAAATTCATTTGTGCCTTAAAATAATAATTTATAAATTTAATTATTTCTTATACTATCATACTTTTTTAAGAATTCCAAGGAAGTTTTTGTAATGGTGTATTTACTTCTTGATGAGACATTTCCTTAGTTAAAAAATCATAAATTTTATTCTCTCTAGTTGACCCTAATTTAGATTTGACCCATCCAACAATATCTGCTTCGGTTACATCCGTAAATGCAATAGGACTATCAGACTGTTTAAATCTAATTTGATCCACCATAGAAACTTTCAAATCACCCTTTTTTCCAATAACTTTATATTCGACTTTAAAAATCATTCCATCTGTTGGTCTTCTCCAACATCTAGATATTATCCAAGTGTAGTTCATAATTAACCTCCTGATTCTAATGTTTCAATTCTAGCAGTTAATTGCTTTACCGCAACAACTAATTCTGCGACAATCGCAGTTAAGTTAACACCATCTACAACCTCAACCTCATCATCTAGTGCCTCTCCTGTTTTTGTGACAGGTGATGTTCCATTTCCATAACTATCACCATAAGTTACACCGATTCCAATTTCACTTCCACCCATGTAAGGACCATATATTACAGAGTTTGTTAATCCTAAATTATGTATATCTTCTGCTATAAATCCTAAATTTGTATCTCCATCAGCATGATCTTCCCATAATTTTGGAACAATTTGTTTAATCACTGATACGCCAACACCAACATATTCTCGAATATTGTTTTTAAATCTTTGAGAAGAATTAGATCTTCTGATACGACCATTAGTATGAACATGTAAGTTTCCAGCAGTCGTTGTTGTATCAGCATAAGCTCGATTAGAATAAACATAATTCTCTTTCATTCCCAATTCATTACCATTATCATAATAATCCATTCTTATTCCACCTGTTCCATCAGCAATTGCTAAATTAGTACCATTTCCAGTATTTTTAAATTCAAAATCTCCTGCCGTAGGTCCTGTTAACTGCAAGAAATCACTATCAGATCTCCAAGTTTGGATTGGGACACCACCAGCACTATCATCACCCTGTACATGTAACCAAGAAGTTGTTGTTGAGTTAATTCCATCACCTGGATTATTTTCACCACCAATTCTGACTTTACCCGCTGATGTGATTCTCATTCTCTCAGCCATGGCAGATCCATTATAAGTAGAAAAAGTGATGTGTGCCTGATTTCCATTACCACTTCTTCTTGCACCAATATGTACATGACCCTCTTGGTCATTTGCGGTATCAGAATATCCAGCAATTAATGCGATTCTACCTTCAACATCAGAAGCACCTTCAGGATTTCTAAACTTGGCAACAATGGATGTTGTAACACCAACCTCAGAAACCACATGTAATTTTGCTTTGTTGGGTAGAGTGTTTGAAGTATTACCAATGTAAAGACCACCTCTAAAGTAGTTTGGAACTTCCGTATCAATTCGGATACCTTGAGGATCATCTAATCCTGTAGTCTTATCATAACTACCAAAGAATAAGGCACACTTACCACCTGATGGTTGTGTTTGATTATTATCATTGTCAATATGAGACCAAACACCTACAAGATCAGTCGCAACAGCGGTTGAAGTTCCAGCAGACATATTTGCTTTAAATCTACCACCAATGACATCAGCTACAGTACCACTACTACCACTAGTAGGTTGAGCTATTCCATATACACCAATCATTTCAGTTACGGTGCCTGAACTTGTTTTTTGAACTAATGAATAAACTCCACGCATATTTGACACGGTTCCAGAGCTATGAGATGTTCTATTATCAGAATAAAGACCATAAACATTATCATAATCCGCATTACAATTAACATCACTCCAAATGTTCCAAAGTCGAGTTTCATCAGTCGTATTACCACCAGTAGCATTACCATTAAACTGAGCGTATATACTTCCTCTTTCTCTATCACCAGTTGTTGTTCCAGTGTCATCATCATCCATTATAATTCTTTGAGCATACACACCATCAAGATCTGCACCAACAATCGCACCATGTAGATATAGAACGGCTTGACTACTAGCAGTCAATTGAACCTCATTTGTTCCACCAATATTCATACGTCCATCATCGTTAATTCTCACTCTTTCAAGGGCACTGGTGTTGAAAGTCATAAAATCATCATTATGATTATATCTTATCTGACCAACATTACTATCATCTTTATCTCCAAAGTAAATGTAATTATTAGCTGTTGTATCACCAATAGCACATTTTATAACAGTATCATCACTGGCAGCTGTACCCCCATTTTCTAAAAATATTGATGGATCACCACTAGTACCATATACATGAAGTTCTTCATCTGGATTACGAGTTCCGATACCAACAAAACCACCACTTTCAATAAACATTCTGGTCTTTGTCAGATATTCTGATGAATCACCAGATATAAAGCTTAAACTCTGATCACCTCCAGACATAAACAGACTAAAGGTGGTTGTTCCCGTACCCGAAGCAGCATAACCTCTCGTAAAATGCAGACCTGCTCCTGAACCCATCGCTGGTCCAGCAATCTGTAGTCCACCAAATCCAGACTCGTGTTGAAAAGTTGGTCTACCGCTAGCTTGAGTTCCGATAACTTCAAATTTCTGTCTGGGAGCAGTAGTTCCGATACCAACATGACCTTGAGACGAGTCAAAGTGCATGTATACTGTTCCACTACCATTACCAAATTGAATATCTCTACCAGCAACCCCAGCACCAGTTCCAAAGTCAATATATCCCATGTTGCTAACATCAACTCTTCTTTGTATACGGAAGGCAGATGTCTCCCAATTATTACCATTCCTAAGTCTGTAATTTTTAAATACTAACTGCCCATTATTTGCAATGTCTCCTCGAAGATTTAAAATTGGTTGTTCGGCACCAGCGGTATTAGCCATACCTACTTTATTATCAACATCTAAAGTCACTTGAGTGGCATGAGTACCGTCTATCATCACACCACCATAAACACTAAGTTTTTTATTTGCGGTAAGTGTGGAAGTTCCGATACCGACATTACCACTGTTGTTAAGAACTAATTGATTTGGATTACTTCTTACAGTACCATTATTAATGTATTCTGTTTCAAATACAAGATGTTTTGAACTACCAGAAACTGTACTAGCTGCTGCAGTATTAACTGATATATAATCATCTGATGGGTCGGCAAGAATTCTTAAATTTTTCCACGATGTTGTATTTGAATAGAAATCATTAGCAAAAAATTCAAATTGAGCTTTGCCAGTTCCGTTAGGTATAACTCTTAATACTGTATTTGCATTATTGTTTAAATTTCTAAATGTTGGAGAACCCTTAGTACCCACATCGTTATCTGAAAATGCATAAAAATGATTATCACCGACACGAATACCATTATCAGTTCCAAAACCAACAATGTCTAATTTTTTTGTTGGAATGGTGCTATTAATACCAACTTTTCCATCTGATGTGATGCGAAGTTTTTCAGTACCAGCTAAGTTAAAAATAAAGGCATCATCATCATGCCTATAAGCAAAAACACCTCTATTATTTGCAGTCGGACTACCGAATTTAATTCTTGCTACAGATGTTGCTCCTGTTAGTAAACTCATACCAACATTGGCAGCAGATTCTAATACTAATTCATTTGCATCACCTGCAGCAGTTACAGAACCTGCAGTAGAATTATATACATGTAAATTACCATCTATTGTATCAGTTCCAATTCCAACTTTACCATCAGATGCGATGCGAAGTCTTTCAGTTCCAGCAGTAAAAAAACCAAGTGTGTCAGCACCAGGTCGATAAAAATATGTGTCATCATCCGTCCCAAAAAATATTTTACCTGTACTACCGATTGATACTCTAGAAGATCCACCAATTTTATAATCAATAATACCAGCATCTACATTTTCAAACGTTAAATTATTTCCTGTCTTATCAATTGAAGCTTTTAAGACATTACGATTGTGATAAAAACCCAAGGATTGTGAAGCGGTTGCTGGATCTCTTATCGCAATATTACCATCATATACATCTAATGATTGTGTGGGAAGTGATGTGCCAATACCAACTCGATTATTTGTGTGATCTAAGTGGAAAAAATTATCATAGTTAAAAGGTTTTGCAAACTGAGGACCACTCACAGTTCCATCACCAGGAACACCAATACCAATCGGAGTTCCAAGAGAAATTATATAACAATCATCAACTGCTAGTGGAGCAGCCGCAAAAGTAATCTGATTTTGATCTAATGTATATGCTGCTTCTCCTTCTTGAATAATACCACTTAAAGATACAAGAAGAGAATATGATGATCCTGGCACATGGGCAGATCCACCAACGGTTAAATTAAATGTTGTTTTACTACCATCAAATTGTGATGATATGTCATCTAACTTTAAATAATTTCCTTTTTCAAGTCCTCGACCAATATACGGCATGATTTTTTCTAACTATTTAGGTTGTCCACTTCAGTCTGTACCCAGTCTGGAACAGCACCAATTGATGTTCCACCTGTGATTGACTTTGGATATTTATTTTTGATTGTTTCGATGTCATTTTTCCATCCATTAAAATCATGATACATTTTATCTAGTTGATCTTTCCAAGAAGGATATTCTTTTTCACGAAGTTGAGTATATGAATCTTCGATAATATCAGGACCTTCTACAATATCAATACCTTGTTCCTTTACATCTTGCAGAAACTTTCGATAATATCTATTATCAATATCTCTCGGAATACCCAAGTTGCGATCTAATCTGACTATAACATCACCAACACTAGTTGTTTTTATTTTATACTTAATTGTCATAATTTATAACTCCGCATCTACTTCTAGTTTTTGATTATTACTACCACCAGAAGCATACTGTAGAATGACATCTCCAGTATTAAAACTTGTGGTATCAGCCACAATATTTATTACACTATACACACCGTTTCCTGAAGTGGTATTCGCACCAGTAACAGTTACTGCTGTTGGAACTGCTGCAGTTCCATCGCTTGCTCTTACCATTCGAATTCCATTAGTGTTAGTCCAAGTTCCAGTCGATAGTCCTCTCAATGGATGTGGAAGTATAAAATTAAATTCAACATTGCTACTTCCAGATTTTCTACCAATCAGACCTAATGCACCATAACTACCACCACTATGAATTTGATAATATCTCTGGCAGGCTGCCAATTCCTCAGCTCTGGTTCGATATTCAAATGGAGTCAAGTCACCTTCCTCAAATTGAAATCCTGTAAAATATGCCGTTGCACTAAAACTAAATTCAAGAGCGAGTATAGTATTATTTGAATTTACTTCTGGTGCGATGAAACTACATGAAAATCTTTTCCATTTTCGTGTTATTTGACCAGCGAAAGGATTAACGGATGGTTGCCAATTAACTTGATCAGTACCACTAAATTTTGAATTTCGATAGTATGCAACAAATGTAAGATTAGTTGCTTCTACAGAATCTGTTTTTGCCCAAACACTCAATGTATATCTTTGTCCTGGTTTGAATTGACTATTACCACCGTGAGTGAGTTCAATTGCCTGACCAATACTAGCAGCAGTACTACTTTGTGTTACTTTCATTGAATAAGTAAATCCCTCTTTGTCTGGTGTTTCAGTGCTACGATCTACTTGTGTTGCACCATTTGCAAACCAGAAACGATCACATCCATAATTAGCAAAATCAGTTTGTACTATGCTCGCATTTGCTCTTTGCCAAATGATACATGATCCATTTATAATATGATTTTTTCTACCTGCCTGTGTAAGAAAAAAGGATTCTTCTGGACTTGAGGATTTCATTAATTGAGATCCATGATTTCCAATTGAAATATCAAGTTCAGATAACTTTTCTCTTAAATTAAATTCTGGTTTTGAAACTCTGACTGTCATACTATTGTTCCGCTACAATTCCATTTGATGCTGATATCGCAGTTGTTACTGCTGTGGTTGTATTATTTATTCGAACTAATCCACTAAATTCACTTCTTCCCGCAGAAGTTCCAGCATGTAAAATATCTGTTCCATCATCATAAGCAATTGCCTTTACATCATTTGATGATCCATACAGAGTGCACTTTGCGTCCGTGTGATACATTTTTTCCTCATCTCTATAAATTCTAAGAATTTGTTCACGATTTGGATTTCCCTTTCCAACTTTTACATTCGATATTTTTGTATGCAGGCATGGATTACTTACTGAAGTAAGTCCTCTATCTGCTCCAATATTCATTGCCATATCCTGAGTTAAATCCATTGTAGTAGCACTTATCACCTGTAAAAAACCATTCATGTAAAAGTGAACAGTGTTATTTAACCTACGTACAGCGACAATATGTGTCCATCTATTAAGAACTGGAATAAAACCACTCTCCGCATTAGAACTAGAACCTCCGTTTTGTTGATACAAAGATATATTTCCACTACTATTTTTAATATAAAGTGACATTCTTTTATCACTATTTTGATCAGCTGCGTCTCCGTTCCATAAAGAAAATACAACATCAGTTCCAGTAAAACTTGAACAATTAACCCATAACATCATATAATAATCACCAGTTCCAATAATTGACATGTGTCCCAGACTTGTGTCAGATGCTTGTCTTGCCTGTGCTGGAAAATGTAAAAATTGAGTGGCACTGAATGGTCCATATCCAACCAAATCAGAACCAGAAAATACTGGAGTTTTAGCGGGAGATCCATATACTCGAAGAGCTTGACCAGCTGCCGAACGATCATCTTCTTTAACCGCAAACATTGCTACATCATCCACGACAATTGCTGTGCTATTATTATCAATCGTAAATCCTATCATTGTTGTTGTAGATGTGGCAAAAAATGTTCCTGATACTCTATGAGTTTCACCATTAACTCCAGCAAGATTTAAAATTAAAGATCCACCCCAAGCGGAGGCACTATGAACTCGAAGATCTCCTCTTGATCCTGAAGAATTGATTTTAGCACTCACCATATATTTTTGACCAACGACTGTTGTTATATCTTGATAGCAAGTTGTTCCACTACCACCACTTCTTGTAACAGTCATTTGGCCAGAACCCTGACTCAGGGTACTGTCACCAGCTGTCCATCCAGTTGTATTACTATCAAATGTTCCGTTGGTAACTAATTCTGAATCAGCAGAAAGAGTTTCTACAGTTGTGCTTGAAAGAAAAGATCCACCAGTTTGTCCATAAATCCATCCAGTATTAAAATCCGATCCAATATAATTAATCATTATATCAAATGGTTCTAGACTATTATCAAGCACTTCAGGTTCAATCACTTGGGCAATACCATGACCACCAGCACCACTATAATTAACAGTTGAAAATGCGAATTCATTATTTCCCATATCTACCGCATCATTAATTGGAGTCGTTGTCCCATCACGACTATCAACAACTTTTATCAAACCCGAAGTAGTATTTGTTGGAGTATAAAATATGTCTGGTTGATCACCATTATCTTTATATCCTATACAGTCATAAACAAATATGAAGAAATTATCCTCAGTTCCATAACTTCTTGCACCATATCTCATTCTACCATTTTTACTTAGACAAATAAATCGGTTATTATCATTCGTTGAAGTATACGTATAATCATAGACATGGGACTCTATAGTACCATTTGGAAATTGATTTCCATCTTGAGTGCTTACCGTTCCTCTAATTACACTTACACCACCATTTGTTGCGACTGCGATAAGAGGTGCTGGAAGTTGAGTGTCATGGTCAATTGGTGAGTTTGGTAGAACAACCATTGCCACATCATTCACTACAGTATTAATTAAACCTTCAGCATAGTATGATGTGTTCGTTTGAGCCACTGGAGATGTATTTGTATTTCGATGTATAATTTTTTGTATATTATATTTGGTAGTATCAGCTCTTCGATTATAAATTTCATCTCTAACCAATTCAATAATTGCAAGTGATACTGTAGTAAGTTGACCAACCACAATGATTCCGTTGAGTGCGGTCACAGAGGATCTATCAGTACTTGACCATAAAGAAAAACCTGCTCCCTCATCAAATCTCATCCACATTGGCATATTTGGATCATCAGCATCATAAATTGTAAGAGCTCCAGTACTATTATTTGTAATTACAATGATCGCAACTGCGGGAAATTCTTTTCGAGCACCTCTTGTCGCACTTACACCTTCATTATACCAAGATGTATTTTGTGTACGATGTCTCCATGCACCACCATCAGAATCCTTACGAGTATCATATACAAATATATCTACAGCAGTATCTCCTGTCTTTGCTTTTATTTTATCAATATTAATTTCACCAACAGAATTTTGGTAGGCTAATCCACCCAACATTGCATTTGTTGGTACTTGACTATTTCCGATTCCGACTAAATTAGGCATTGTTTAATATATCTCCTGTGGTATTTATTATAATGTCAGAGTGATTACCTGAGAGTCTGGTAGTTTTACTGGGTAATATGAAAAATTTCTTATATGTCCATTTAGTGAACCAGTAGTACCTTCATCATCGTTACCAAGAATTAATCGATCAGGTGTTGGCATTGGGATACTACTGTCACCCGCACCAGCAATTGTGCCATCAACCGTAACTGCTGCATCATTTAATTTAAGTGCAAATGCCATCTTTGGTTTGATATTTGTACCATAACTAATATTTGATGCTCCCATCACATTTGCACCTCCATCACGAACTCGAAATCTTACTTCGGAATTACTAGTATTTTGTTTAAACATTTCAAATACATCACTTTCCGAACCGTTATTAAATGACCATATTCTTTCATAAGCGTTATTATTATAAGTCAACCAATTGAATGAATCAAACTCACATACCACTGTTGATTCAAGTGGATTATAAAAATCGGTAAAGTCATCACCATCAATTAAGACCTCTTCATATCCACGAATTGCTGTTGATCCATGAGTTGGAATGAATGATGTTGGAAATGATCCTTTTTCAAGTTGAACACCCCAAATATCAAATACACGATTATTAGTACTATTGGACATTATATCAATAAAAGTTTTAGCCGCATTTGAAGGAACACCATTATGTACAATTCTAACCCACTCGTTTGTTATCATATACTGATTCCAACTTCCAAGCATGGGAGCTCCATCTCCTAAATCAAAAGTTATATTTCCAGTTCCACTGATTCCTCTTGCATAAAAACTAAGAGTATAAGTATCAGAACCATTTGGTGTAAATGAAGGAATGGGGATTCTGAATAGTGCAGATCCTGTATTTAAAGAAGTAAATCGAACTGCATCATTACTACCATCAGGAGCATCAATTCCTCCCGTAAAAGTAGCATGTCCAAGTGTAAGAGACCAATTTCCTATATTACCAGTGCTCGTCTGTGCTGTTCCTGATTTATCACCATCATATATTGAATAAGCAACAAGATTAGTTCTAGTAGTTTCAATTAATAATCCCTTACTTTCACCTCTCGATAATTTAGAACTATTTGCATTTACATATTCATATCCATAATCAAATCTTGGTTCATTATCTCCAACTAATACGACTTTACCAAATTCATTTACATATGATGCTGGTCCTGTTCTCTCATAAGTAATTCTTGGATCTAATTTTTTAGATGATGTAAAGTTGAAGTTTAATGTTGGTCGGAAGTTTGGATAGTCTTGTGATGCTGCGACCTCTCCTATGACTGTGATACCTACTCCTGTGACGACACATCTTACATTATTATCAACATAGAGCCTTATTTCACTATTGAGTATGCTATTGTTGTGATCCGCACCTAAATGAAGTCTTCCATCGACTGTTCGAATACGAGACTGTGTGTCATTATCGTATAAATCAAGATTCACACCATTACTAGTGCTACTTAAAATTCCTACAGTATTTCCAACACCTACAATATGAATAGGTGCTATTGGGGCATTGGTTCCGATACCAACAAAACCATATCGATCAATAACCATTGCTTGTAATCTATCAGCAGCAGTTCCAGTTTCAAAAAGAAGTCCAACATTACCACCCCCTATAGTCATACTTCCAATTCTAGTATTGTAAGTTGGACCACCATTATGCTCAAATTGAATTTGTGACTTATCTGAAGTAGTTTTGACAAATATAGCATTATTAATAGCACCAGCAGTAACGTCTAATTTTGCCTGTGGATCATCACTTCCGATACCAATATTACCATTTGCTTTTATATTAAATCTATGTGTTGAATTACTATTATCAAAAATAAAGAAATCTTGATCAGCTTGACTATCCTTATTACTTCCAATAATCCATTTAGTTGATCCT
>MDTB01234758.1_pt1 | contig 11987 bp, 14 predicted proteins | sample 811161 | NCBI WGS metagenome assembly MDTB01 (sample SAMN05326650, study PRJNA326480) | marine metagenome | isolation source: seawater | place: Mediterranean Sea | collected 2009 | reverse complement strand
GCTACAACTTAAATAAGTTGATAAATCATCTTGAAAAATGATTGATGTAAAAATTTGTGGTGTAAAAAACTTTAAGATACTAAATTATTTAATTAATCATAGATATCCACCAAAATTTATTGGCTTTATAACAAATTATAAAAAGTCAAATAGATACCTAAATTTAAAAAAATTAAGTAAATTGATTAATATTGATAGAAAAAAAGTATTTTTTGTATCTGTTATGGTCAACCCTGATGATAAATTTTTGGAAAAAATGAAAAAACTAAAATTTGATTATTATCAACTATATAATGTGACACCAAAAAGAACAAAGATTATAAAAAAAAAATATAAAGTCAAAATAATTACAGCTATTACAGTTGAAAATGTCAACGATGTTAAAAATTACAAAAATTATGAAAATATATCAGAAATAATTTTATTTGATGGCAAAGGATACGAAAAATCTGTTGGATTTAATCATAATCTATTAATTAATATACCTAGAAAATTGACAAAAATGATTGCGGGTAATATTCGATATGATGATAAACTTGATAATTTAAATAAAATAGCGGATATTGTTGATATTTCAGGTGGCTTAGAAACCTTTGGAGAGAAAGATGCCTCTAAAATTAACGTATTTTTGAAAAATGTAAAAAAATTAAATGATAAAAATTAAAAAAAAAATTCCTTTAATTGATCAACACGATAAATTTGGTTTTTGGGGAAAGAAATTTGGTGGGAGTTATATTCCAGAAACATTAAAAAAACCGGTTGAAGATTTAACGAAAACTTTTCAAAAATTAAGAAAAAATAAATCTTTTTTAAAGAGAAGAGATTATTATTTTAAAAATTATATCGGTTCACCTACAAGATTCATAAAACTAGAAAATTTATCTAATCATCTAGGTGGTGCGCAAATTTGGGCCAAAGTAGTGTCAGACGCAAATGGAGGGGCACATAAAATATATAACGCAACTGTCCATGCATTAATTTGTAAGACAATGGGGAAAAAATATATAGTAGGAGATACTGGTGCTGGATATGCGGGAAAAATGCTGAGCATGGCAGCTAAAAAATTTGGACTCAAATGTAAAATTTTTATGGGCTCTAAAGATATTAAACGACAAAAACCTAATTGTGATGCAATTAGAAAAAATGGAGCCCAAATAATTCCAGTTACAAGTGGAAGCCAAACACTTGTCGATGCAGTAAGCGAATGTATGAGATATTGGGTCTCTAATTGTGACACGACACATATGTGCGTAGGATCAACGGTGGGACCAAATATATTTGTGAAAATATGTGGTTGGAGCACATCTCAAATTTCCAAAGAATTAAAAGTTCAAATCATGAAGAAGTTTGGCAAATTGCCTAAGAAAGTTAAATTAATAAATTGTGTTGGAGGCGGAAGCTCAGCTTATGGATTTTGGAGTGAATTTATAGATTTTCCTAAAGATCAAATTGAACTGATAGGTGTTGAAGCTGGGGGTCCAAAAAATTCAAAATTACATGCTGCGCCATTAAGTAAAGGCGCTAAATTAGGAATCTTACACGGTGCAGCTTCATATGTTTGCCAAGATAGGGATGGTCAAATTAATGAGACAGAATCTATAAGCGCTGGTTTAGATTATCCTGGAGTAAGTCCAATTCATTGTTTTCTTAAAGATGCCAAAAGAGCAAAATATACTTATGTTACTGATGAAAGTGCTCTAAGAGCTTATCAAATGGTTAGGAAATTTGAAAACTTAAATCCTAGCTTAGAGCCAAGCCATGCGTTTGCAGAGGCAATAAAAATCGCACCAAAATTAAATAAAGAAACTATTATAATTGTAAATTCTTGTGGAGACGCAAAAAAAGATAAATATATATTAAGACAACGTTTGAAATTAATATGAGTTTAACAATTGATTTAGCTTTTAAAAAAGCTCACAAAGAGAATAGGCCAGCTTTATTAACTTATACTGTAGCTGGCGATAATAATAAAAAAAAATCATTAGAAATTTTAAAAGCAATATCTAAAGACGTTGATATTTGCGAAATAGGATTTCCACATAATACTCCAATCGCCGATGGGGGTCAAATTCAAACGAGTTCCTTTAGAGCTATTAAAAATGGTATTAAAATCTCAGATATATTTGAAATTGTTAAAAAATACAAAAAAATAAAAAACTCTAACCCAATTATATTAATGGGCTATTACAATATGATTTATCAATATGGCGAAAATAATTTCATAAGAAAGTGCAAAGAATCTGGAGTTAATGGAATAATTGTTGTTGATTTACCTTGGCCTGAGAATAAAAAGTTTGCCAAAAAATGTAGGATTAACTCAGTGAGTTTTATTCAATTAATTTCACCAACTACATCTTACGCAAGATTAAAAAAAATAATCAAAGACTCTCATGAAATGATTTATTACATTAGTATGCTGTCGACCACAGGTGGAAAATTAAAAGTTTCACCAAAAATGATATTATCTAATTATAAAAAAATTAAGAACATTAATCCAAAAAAAAATTGTGTTATTGGATTTGGTATTACAAAAAAAAATATAAATAAACTAAAGTCCGCTGATGGCTTGGTGGTTGGAAGCGAAATTTGTAAAGAAATAACAAGAAGTTTAAATACTAGACAAAATCTTGTCACAAATGTAAGTAGTTTAGTTAATATATTAAAAAAAAAAATATCATGAATTGGATAATTAAAGCCTTAGGTTTAGGTGAAAAGATTAAAAAAATTTTTAAAAAGAGACCTACAGCTGAAGAAATAGAAAAATCTGATTGGACAAGTTGTTGTACAGGCCCGATATTAAAAGCGGAATTAGAAAAAAATCTTTGGGTATGTGATGCATGTGGCAAACACCATAGATTAAGTTGTATTCAAAGATTCGATATTTTTTTCGGTAAAAATAATTACGATTTGATAAAAACACCATTACCTAAGGAAGAAGATCCTTTGGAATGGAAAGATACAAAAAGTTACAAAGAAAGACTAAAAATCGCTAAAGAAAAAACAGGTCAAGATTGTGCTGTCTTGATAGCAACAGGATACATAAATAATATTAAGGTAACAGTTGGTGCTGTTAACTTTGATTTTATTGGTGGTTCGATAGGCTCGGCAGAAGGAGAGGCAATAATTTATGGAATTCAACACGCCATTGATAATAAAACAAGCTTTATTATGTTTGCATCGGGAGGAGGACAAAGGATGTTTCAAAGTCCAATTGCACTTTCTAATATGACAAGAACAACCTTAGCAATTAATGAATTGAAAAAACATAAACTACCATACATAGTTTGCATTGTTGATCCATGTGCAGGTGGTATAACTGCGAGTTTTGCAATGCTTGGTGATATTCAAATATCTGAGCCAGGAGCGTTATGTGCCTTTGCTGGCCGTCGCGTAGTTCAAGCTACAGTTAAAGAGGAATTACCATCTGACTTTCAAACAGCAGAATATTTAGAAAAGCATGGGTTTATAGATAAGATTATTGGTAGAAAGTTTTTAAAAGATGAGATAGGAAACTTACTATCAATTTTACTTAAAACAAATGACGATATAATATCTGAAAAAATAAATGACACTTCAGATAACATTGAACAAATTACAAAAGCTGCATCCTAAAGAAATTGATTTAAGTTTAAATAGGATATCTAATCTACTAAAAAAATTAGATGATCCCCAGAATAAAATTAAAGCAATATCTGTTGTAGGTACTAATGGTAAATATTCGACCATACAAGCATGTTTCTCAATTCTTAAAGAGGCGAATTTTAAATGTAATATTTATACAAGCCCTCATATTTTGAAAATTAATGAAAGATTTGTATTCAATAATGAACAATTAAAAGATGATGAATTGTCAAGTTTGCTGAAACATATTGAAAAAGTCAATAATAACGAACCAATAACTTTTTTTGAAATTTTGACGGCAAGTTTTTTATATCAATCTTCAAAATATCAAAATAATATCAATTTTATTGAAGCAGGACTATTTCACAGATTTGATGCAACAAATGTATTTAAAAATAATCTTGCCAGCATTGTTACATCAATAAGTAAAGATCATTTAGATTGGATTCCTGAAGATGAAAGAACAATTGAAAAAATAGTTTTTGAAAAGACTTCTTCTCTTTTAAGGTCCAATATCATTGTAGCAAAACAAAGTGATGAAGATACTATGAATTGTATAAAAAAAACTATTTTTAAAAATCACTCTAATAAATTATTTTTTGGTGAAAACTACAGTTATTTAATTAATGATAATAATTTTTTTTATTATAAGGATAAGTATGGAAAACTTAAGCTTCCAATACCAAATATACTTGGTGAATTTCAACTAGAAAATATATCAAACGCAATAGCAACATTAAGATCATTAGATATTGGAATAAATGATGACCATATTTTTAAGGGAATAAAAAAAATAAATAATTTGGGAAGACTTCAAAAAATAAATACTGGAAAATTAAAAGAACTTGTCAAAAATAATACATTAATTGTAGATGGAAGCCATAACGAAAATGGAAGCCAAGTTTTAAATAAATACTTAGAGACATTAAATTGTAGAAAACATCTCGTTATTGGTATGATGGCAAATAAACAACATGAAAAGTATATAAGCTATTTTAAAAATATCTCCTCAGTCACAACCATAGATATCCCAAATCAGCCAAATTCGATAAGTGGTGAGGAATTAAAAGATAAATTTAAATCATTTACAAATGTTCAATACCAACCAAGTATTATTGATGCTATAAAATCAGTTGATTTAAAAAAAGGAGACCTCTTATTAATTACAGGGTCACTGTATCTAGCCGGAGCAGTATTAAGTTTAAATTAGATATTTTCTTTCAACCAAGCAGAAAACTCAGATTTATTTGTCATACCAACTTTTGTCGATTTTAATTCTCCGTTAACAACCAATATACACGTTGGGATACCTCTAACTCCAAATTTTGTTGGGGTATTAGGTTGATTGTCGATATTCATCGCGCCAAAATCGATATTTGTCATTTCATTTGAAATCTCCTCAACTATTGGCGTTAAGGCTTTGCATGGTCCACACCAATCAGCTTCAAATTTTAGACAAAAAGGTTTGGAACTTTTAATTACTATTTCATTAAAGGTTTCGTCAGTTACATCTTTTATAGCCATAATTTTTTTATATTTTAAAAAAACATTTATTCAAGTTTATAATTAAGTTTATAGTGTTTATCCACATTAAACATTTTCATATTTTTTTTGTATTGACATTACATGCTCATTTAATTCATCTAAAAATTTTAACTTTTCTTCATCATTTTCATCAGAATATTTATCTCTTAATGTATCAATTTCAGTAAAGCAAGTGGCTATCGTCCACCATTTTTCTTTGCCGGTGCTCAATATTCTCTTTGCGATACCTCGTTCCACAGTCTTTCTTATATCATTTGGCAAAACCTCTGGAGCCTCCTGAAAAATAATTTTCTTTCCAAAACCATGTAGTCTCTCATCCTCAAATTTTGATAGAAGTTTTAGTTTATCCTTCCAATCTGCTGCATGCCACGCAGGAAATAACGCTGTATCTTTATTTGAGGTGAATTTCTTATAGATACTTTCCTCTGCGTATATATCTTCTTGATTTTTTGATTGTTCTTTATCTTCTGCAATTTCTCTCAAAGCTGTTAGTATTTTTTGTGAGAAAGCCTCATTTTCCTTTACCATTTTAGATCTTTTGTTAATTAGTTCAAAATCCATTGTATTATAAGGTTCGGCTCTCATGCCGTATTTTTGGTCAAGAATAATTGGTGCTTTATTTGACCTTATTGTTCTTAAAAATTTAGGAGTTTTTTTCATTTCTGCTTTTAATTCATGCACAGACATTTTTAGCAAAGGCTCCACATCAACTCTTAAGTCAACTGCCTGGCCCCATTGATAAATTGGATGAATACAATGGTTCGGGTGAAGTGGGCTCACCAAGTACAGTCGACTTTTGCCATAAAAATATTCATTAAGTGTAATGATGTTTTCTTTTTTTATAATAGTCTCAGTCTCTATTTTATTTGAAGTTCTCAAAAATTCATTCCAAGTACCCGGTTGTTTTCTTTTTATCAAACCAAGAACTTTTGCAGTTAAGCTTGCATCAAATAATGCAGAGTGTGCTCCGGCTGAATCGAACCCATTCATTTTGCTTATAGACGCTAACTTGAAAACCGGATTATTTTTTTCATTAATTTCTGTCTCAAGTACGTTTTGATCTACGGCGTAAGCAGCTCTAGCAATATTGATACCATCATGACGTTTGTTTGGAGAAGCATTAGTTATATAAGGATATCTAATTCCTTTAAAAAACTCTTTTCTTATCATTTCATCATCAAATCCTTTTTTAAAAGCGACTTACCCCCTCTAATCAAAGAGGGGGCAGCCGCCCTATGTTAGACCATCCTAAGAAAATTGCCGGACTCCACTTTCTAAAAATTTTTTCTATCTCACCCAACATTTGATAGTGGCTTAAATTTCCATGGGTAAGTTGCTTAATACTTGTCTTATTTACTATTAATGCCATTGCTTGAGGTATTTCGCCCTCAGGTAATCTGCATCTTAGATTAAATCTATCTTTCTCTTTGAAGTTTTCATCAACTAATATTCCCCCTATCTCAATTATGGTTCCAAAATCTGTGCTAGCACTTGAGCTTTCTATGTCCCATATAGCTAAATTCATATTTACCTTTTATTAGCTTTGTTTTGAGGAATATTTGAAGTTTTAAAGAACTTAACTATTCGCATATAAACAATTAGCATTAAGTTAATATGTCTCTTCTAATTAGCATAAGCTTAAAGTCAAGCTAAATTTTTCAGCTCATTAAACATTTTTAATCTTCCGAGAAATAAATTTTGATACATTACTAATTCTGGACCTTCAATTATGAAATCCTGAAACAAGTTATCCACAGTACATAAAAGAATAATTCCAGAAGTAATATTTGTTTTATAAACAACATTATGAGCCAATGTATAAGCCCCAAGTTGTAAAAAATAATCTTGTATATAATCAACTTTTTTTGGACGGTTAGCCTGTTTAAAATCTATTATTGTTTCATTTCCTTTATAAATCCCTATTAAATCTGCTGTGCCGGCATATTTGTTGTTTGGATTAATAAGAGTTGCTTCCATTCCATAGATCTCCTCCAATTTTCCTTTAATACCATTCTCGATTATGACTTTGGCCATATTTTTGTGCTGCTCATTGCTTTCAAAAAAACTATCATTTATTCTACCTTTTAAGTAATCTTCAATATAAGAGTGGAGAGATGTTCCTCTTCTAGAGGCATCAGTTTTAATTCTATTAGCCTCTTTATACCCTACTCTTTGTTTCCATAACTCCAAAGATGCTTTATCTTCCTCGGATTTTGTTAAACTCAATATACTAGTTACACTTGGATACTTTTCATCGCCAGATAAATACTTTCTCATACCATCTTCATTGGATCTTGAGGATCTAGGATAATTAAACTTTGTATTCCACTTCATACTATCTTTTATATTGTGATTTGTATTTAAAATGAAATTAATTTTTTGCTTGTTTAATGGGTTCAATAAATTTTTCCACATTCTCGCTTTTAACAGCATTTTCTATTTGCTCAGGATCTTTAATATTTTCAAGAGTTCTAGTAATTGATCTGGCATCTTTACCAAAGCTATCTACAACTGTCATAGCGTCTTCCAATTTTTTTCTTAATTTATATATATTATCAAAATGGCTAGAAAATCTAGTGCTGATTGTTTTTAAATGATCATAAATTTCTGTAGCATGCTTTTGTACTTTTAAAGTTTGAAAACCCATATGTAACGACTGTAGATATGCTGACAATGTATTTGGTCCTAAAATAATTACTTTATGTTTTTTCATTAACTCTTGTGTCAACAGCTCTTTTGTTGTTGGATCTTGATATGAACTTAATTCTGAAAATAAACTTTCAGTTGGAGCATATACAATTGCAAAATCTGTTGTCTTTGGTGGATTAATATATTTGTCATTTATTGATTTAGCTTTATCTCTAAAAGCTCTTGCTAAATTTCTTCTTGCTTCTGCAGATGCCTTTTTATCTTCATTTTTAAAAGCGTCTTGTATCGCATTAAATTTTTCAACTGGAAAATGACTATCAACTGGAACAATAACACCACCTTGAAGTTTAATGGCAAACTCAACGTTTTCTCCGCTATCATCCCTCGTTTTAACATTTGAGTTATATTGAGATGCTGGGAGAAGATCTTGTAATAAAGATCCTAAGCTAAATTCAGCCAAAGTTCCAAACTTTTTAACACCTGCTAGTATCTTGTTAATACTCATTTGACTTTTATTTAAATCCTCAACTTGAATATTAAAAGCTGTGACTTTTTCATTAACTGATGTAAGTGCTTGCGTCATATCTTTTGTAACATCTTTTGATAAATTGTTAAAAGATGAAGACATACTTGCCATTTGCGTATTGAGTGAAGATGAAACACTATTGATCTGTGTATTTATAGACTCTTTTAGCGAATTAATATCCTCACTATTATTTTCATTTTTAATGTTTTTTTGGATATTGTTAATTTTAAAAATTAAATATGAGCTTATTAAAATGGTTATAAGTAGGATAATATATAATATTAATGATTCCATTGAAACATATTATATACTAAATAACTTTTAGTAATATGGATATATTATTATTAATTAAATTTTTAATTATAGTTAGTTTGATTATTTCAATGTATTTATTATACAAAAACATCGATGTAATCAAAATTATACTGAACTATTGGAAAGATAAATTATTTGGAAAGTAATTTGATAAGATTTTTTATACCCTTTTTTTTATTACTTATTTTTGATGTAAAAATACAGGCTTGAGATTTCAGTATATTGCCATCATTTAATATTCTTAGTTTATTAGCTTTTAAAGTTTGACCTGAGGAAGTTATGTCACTTATGAATTCTGCAGTTCCTATCACAGGCATAAGTTCCGTTGCTCCTAAGGACTTAACAATTTGAAAGTTTGTTACACCTCTCTCATATAAAAATGATCTCGTTAAATTTGGATATTTTGTGCCAATTCTTACTAAAATTTTATTTTTCTTTCTAAATTCATCCGCCACCTCATCTAAATCTAAAGTTGTAAAAAGATCAATATTTTCTTCTCTAACAGCAAGCACTAAGTTAGCGTAACCAAATGGAAGCCTTTTAACTAAATTAATTTTTTTTTGAATATTTATCTCTGATTCTTTTAAGAGATCATATCCACTAATTCCTATATCTAAATTTCCAATTGATAATTGTTCAATTATTTCACGAGCATGTAAAAATAAAACTCTTATGTTTGAATTACCTTTAATTTTACCAAATAAGTCTCTTTCTCCTCTCTCAGAAAATATTTTTAATTTTTTTTTTTTTTAAGAGATTTTCTGTGAAATTTTTCAATCTTCCTTTTGAAACAATTCCAATGTTGATGTTATCTTTATTCATAATTTGATAGATTGACCGCGGCGCCAACAGCAGGTACCTTTTTTAAACCCAAAAACTTTGATGTTAATTCATTAAACCTTCCACCAGATATAAGATTAACAAATTTATTTTTCTTTTTAATATCCAATGAAAATATCAGTGAATTATAAAATTCAACTTCTCTTCCTCTACCAAGGCTAGTGGAAAACTCAAATTTTGTCCCTTTTATTTTTAAATTTTTGATTGGGAAAAAATCTTTATTGACAAAAATATTTAAGCCATACTTTTTAAAAAATTTATTTAATACATTTGGAGCACTGCTTAATGAACATTTTATTTTTAGAAATTCTTTAATTATTTTTGCGCTTTTTCTCCCAGTTTCAGACTGTCTAGGATCGTTAATTTTACCCTCAAATCTTTTTATAATCTCTTTATAAGATCTTCCATTAATAATTTTTGACTGATTTAATTTGATCATTTTTGAATACATTTTTTTATCGCCTGCTACTGCTACTGGATCTATATCTAAATTGCTTTCTAATCTTTTTAAGAGTTCAGAAAAGTATTTTTTATTCCAAAAGAATTTAATAAGCCTTTGCTTCCATCTTTGTGGAATTTGTAATTTATTAATTAGGAGTTCAAATAATTTAAAATTTCCAATATTTAATTTTGAATTTCTATATTTAGAGGATTTTAAAATTTTTAAAGATGTATCTATAATTTCCTTATCATCAATGTTTTCATTTTTAGATGAAAATATTTCCATTCCTATTTGCCTAATAACTACGTTTTTTTTATTATATGATTTTCTAAACGCACTACCCGTGTAAAAAACTTTTTCTTTTTTATTTGATTTACTTTGTGTATATCTGATAACTGAGGAAATTGTAAGGTCAGGTCTTAGTGAAAGCTCTTGACCATCTGAATTATAGAAAGAAAATAAATATTTTTTAAAATTTTCACCAGAACGTTGAAGTATAAACTTTGACTCAATAACTGGGTCCAACTCTATATACTTAAAATATTTACCCTTAAGTATATTAAAAACCTTATTGTAATTTTTTGATTTCATTAATTAAATTTTCTCTAGATACAGTAAATTGTTTATTTTCATCGTCTGACTTGAGTTTTTTTATAGTTGCTTTATTTTGATCTATTTCATCTTGTCCACAAATTATTGCTAAAGAAAAACCCTTCTTATCTGCGTAAGCAAGTTGTTTCTTCATATTTTTGTTTGGATCAAGATATATCTCAGAATTAAAATTATTACCTCTTAACAAATTAACGATCGAATAGTACTCATCTAAATATTTTTCATCTAGCACAAGCACAAGAATACCATTTGTATTTAGATCTGATTTATTTATTTGGTTAAGTGCAAATACAAGCCTATCTACCCCAATAGACATGCCTGTTCCTTTAAAATCCACACCTTTAAATCTTTTAATAAGTGAGTTATATCTTCCACCACTAGCACAAGAGCCTATATCAATATCTTTGCCCTTAGCATTTTTTGCTTTAAAATTAAGATTAGTTTCCCAACAATTTCCAGAATAATAGGCTAATCCCCTCACAATATTTAAATTTAATTTGATAAAATCGAGAAATTTACCCTTTGCTAGTATTTGAAATAGTTGTTCAAGTTCTTCTATCCCCTCTAGAGATAATTTATTTTCAATAGATTTTTTTAAATCACCGACGTCTTTGATCTGTATTAAGTTTAAGATCGCATCAGTTTGAGTGTTTGTTAAGTTTGCACCTTTTGTTATTGCACCACTTTCATCTTTTCTGCCGTCTTGAAGAAGATCTTTTACTCCTTGTATTCCTAGACGATCTAATTTGTCAATCGCTCTTATAACTTTTTTTTCCTGCTCACCGTTTATTCTAATATCAGAAAGTAAACCCTGTATAATTTTTCTGTTAGATACATTTATTTCAAATTGACCATTTTGTAATCCACAACTTTTAAATGTATCAGCAATTATATTACATATCTCTCCGTCTGCCTGTGATTCATTAACGTTTCCTATTATATCAGCATCAAATTGCATAAATGATCTATACCTAGCATTGTCAGGTTTCTCTCTTCTAAAAACATCTCCATATGCATAACGCTTAAACGGAAAAACTAAATCTCTATAATTCTGTGCAACAAATCTTGCTAGTGGTGCACTCATATCATACCTTAAGGTAAGTGACTCTTTTTCATCGCTAAAAGAAAAGACATCAGACATTGGGTTTTCTTCATCATTGGCTAGAAAAGATCCAATATTGGAACTTATTTCCATTGGGGGTGTTTCCAATGGTACAAATCCATATTTAATAAAGGTATTTTCTACTATATTTAATATCTTTTTTTTAAGAGCTAACTCTTTTCCCCATCTATCCTTAAAGCCTTTTGGCAAACTGGGTATTAAATTTTTATCTTTTTCCATTTTTTGGTACTGCCGGATGGAATTGCACCATCATAGCCCGCTCCACAGGCGGGAGTAATAACTATTATACGACGGCAGCGTCCTTTCTTTGTTTT
>MDTB01071681.1_pt1 | contig 11988 bp, 12 predicted proteins | sample 811161 | NCBI WGS metagenome assembly MDTB01 (sample SAMN05326650, study PRJNA326480) | marine metagenome | isolation source: seawater | place: Mediterranean Sea | collected 2009 | reverse complement strand
GATTTTAAAAGTGATTCTCCAATTAGAAAATTTTTAATGCCTGTTTTATCGTAAATATATTTTGCATCTTTTTCGTCCTTTATTCCGCTTTCAGATAAAAGAGGTCCTTTATGTGCTTTAACAGCCTCAAAAATTGAAATCGTATTATTTATTGAAATATCTAAAGTTTTCAAATTTCTATTGTTTATTCCAATTAAAGCTTGATCATATTTTAAGGCCATCTCAGCCTCATTAAGATCGTGTACTTCCACAATTACAGACATATTATGTTTTATAGCCTCCGAATATATTTCATCAGCCTGACTTCCATTTAGAGCAGCAATAATTATTAATATACAATCACTTCCATAGCTTTTAGATAAAGCTATTTGGTAAGGATCTATGAAAAAGTCTTTTGCCAGAATAGGTATTTTAAACTTTTTTTTAATATCTTGAATATGCTCTAATTTACCTAAAAAATGCTTTTCTTCTGTCAATACCGAAAGACAAGTAGCACCGTTCTCAATATACATTTTTGCTATATCCAAATGATTAAAATTATCACTAAGAATGCCTGCAGATGGACTTGCTTTTTTTATTTCTGATATTATGGAAACACCTTTGTTTTTTTGAATTGCTTCTTTAAAATTTAAAAAACTTTGATTTTTAATATTCTTTTCTAGGATATTTAAAGATTTTTCCTTTTTAATTAGTTCTAAAGATTGTTTTTTATCATTTACAATTTTTTCTAGAATATTTGTCATTAATTTGATTGAATTTTAGTTAAGTGTTGAAACACATTTCCTGAATTTAAATGTTTCGTAGCCTTTGCAAAAGCTATTCTAAAATTATTTTCTTTACCAGAAACAATTAATCCAGCAGCAACGTTAAGTGCTACAGACTGAGAAAATTCGTTATTTTTTCCCTTATAAATTTCAATAATTTTTTCAGAATTATATTCAGCATTTTTTCCTTTTAAATTTTCTATATTAGTAGAATTTAAGCCAAGATTTTTTGGATCAATTATAAATTGTGTAATATTTCCGTCTTTTAGTTCTACTACATTAGTTTTTTCAAATGGTGAGATTTCGTCCATTCCATCATCACTATGAACAACATATGCGTGAATAACACCATTTTCTTTTAACGCTTCTGCAAATGGTTTCATCCATTTCTTATCAAACACTCCTATTACTTGTCTTTTTACTTGTGCTGGACTACTTAAAGGCCCAATTAAATTAAAGATTGTTTTTTTTCCCATTTTTTTTCTAGCAGGCCCAACATGTTTCATCGCTGAGTGATAATTAGGGGCAAACATAAAAGCAAAATTAAATTTTTTAATACTTTCTTCAGCCTCATTAGGTTTCAAGTTTATATTTATTTTAAGTGCTTCTAATACATCAGCAGATCCACATTTTGAAGAAACAGCTTTATTTCCGTGCTTAGCGACCTTTACACCCATACTTGCTAAAACAATAGCTGCAGCTGTAGAAATATTTAAAGAATTTAGACCATCTCCTCCTGTTCCACAAGTGTCAATAGTGCTTTGATCTGTTTTTACTTTAGATGCTTTTTCTCTTAAAACATAAATTCCTCCAGCTAATTCATCTTTAGTTTCACCTTTTTTTATAAAAGAATCTAATATTTCTATAACAGAACTTTCATTATGTTTACCTTCCATAAGCTCATTAAAAAGAGTTTTACTTTCTTCAAATGAAAGACTTTTACCTTTTTTTAAATTTTCTATAATATTAGTCATATTAATTAGTTATAAAATTCTTAATTAATTTTATTCCTACTTTAGTATTTATACTTTCTGGATGAAACTGAAAGCCATGAATATTGTAATCTTTATGCATTAATCCCATTATTGTTTTGTTTCTAGTTTCAGCTGTAATTATTAGAGTTTTAGGGAATTTTTTACGATCAACTACTAAACTGTGGTATCTAGTAGCTTCAAAGTTTTTTTGTATATTCTTAAATAAACCCTCTTTATTATGTTTAATCCTACTTGTTTTTCCGTGCATTAAATTCTTTGCATTTATAATTCTACAACCAAAAACCTGACCAATTATTTGATGACCTAGACAAACTCCAAGAATAGGAATTTTTTTGTAAACCTCTTTTACAATTTTAAGACAATTACCAGCTTGATCAGGGTTGCCAGGACCAGGTGATATAACAATTTTATCATATTTTTTTTTAAGAATAGTTTTTCCATCTATTTTATCGTTCCTGATAACTTCAACATTTTTCTTAATTTTTGATATGTAATGAAATAAATTATAAGTAAAACTATCATAGTTATCTATTAATAAAATTTTCATTTAATCAACTGCTTTCATTAAAGCTTTAGCTTTATTAATTGTTTCAAAATATTCTTTTTCAGGATTACTATCTGCAACAATTCCTGCCCCAGCTTGTACAAAAAACTTATCATTTTTTATTAATGCCGTTCTTAGGGCTATACAAGTATCAAATTCATTATTAGGAGTAAAATAACCTATGCCGCCAGCGTACAATTTTCTTTTGTTTTTTTCAAGTTCATCAATAATTTCCATGGCTCTAATTTTTGGTGCGCCACTTACTGTTCCTGCTGGAAAGCCAGACAATAAAGTTTCAAATACTGAAAACTTCTTATTGAATCTTCCTATTACATTCGAAACGATATGCATGACATGAGAATATTTCTCAATCTTAAATTTTTCAGTAACTTTAACGGTATTTACTTTGGCAACTTTACCGACATCATTTCTACCAAGATCTAATAACATCAAATGTTCGGCTAACTCTTTTTTATCTTTTAAAAGATCGATTTCATACTTTTTGTCTTCGTTAGAATTTCTACCTCTAGGTCTAGTGCCTGCAATTGGTCTAATTGTTACTTCATTTTTTCTTAGTCTTACCAATATTTCAGGACTGCTTCCCAAAACATTGAAGTCATTATAGTTAAAATAAAACATAAAAGGAGATGGATTTGATTTTCTTAGGTAATTATAAATCTCTATTGGTTTTTTGGTTATTTTTCTCTCAAATCTTTGACTAAGAACAACTTGAAAAATATCCCCTTTCTTAATGTAAGATTGAGCTTTTCTTACTAAAGATTTAAATTTTTTTTTAGAGATATTAGAACTAATCAGATTTTTATTTGGCTTGAAGTTTAAAATGCTTGGAAGCTTAATATTCTGAAAATCCTCGTAAGACTCAAATTTTTTAATAATGGATCTATATGTTTCTTTATAATTTTTGATTTTAGTATCTGAATAGACATTTTCTATATAGTAAATTTTTTTTTTTAAATTATCATAAATAACCAAATTTTTCGGACGTGAAAGTCTAACATCAGGAATTTTTAAATCATCTTTACATTTGTTTGGAATTTTTTCTATATAACGAATAATATCATAAGAAAAATATCCTACTAACATTGAAGCCATAGAAGGCAGTTCTTTAGGTATTTTTAATTTAAAATCTTTAACTAGCTTATTAATATAATTTAGTGGATTAGCTTTAATTTTTACCTTTTTTTTACCACATGTCTTAGTTATTATATTATTGTTTATATCCCAAATTTTATCCGGATTAAGACCTATTATAGTATATCGCCCTCTTATAGTTCCTTTTTCCACTGACTCAAAAATAAAACTATTTTTTTTTGCTAATAAAAACTTATATAAATTCTCAATTTTAAAATAGTGTTTACAAATTTGAGTTTTAAATAAAATTTGATGTTTTTTTTTTAAATGATTTTTTTTAAATTCGTTGAAGCTTTTGTTTATTATCATTAAAATGAATTTTTAATACGACTTAATGTTTTATTATTTATTTCTACATTGTACGAATTATTTAAACTTAAGTCATAATTATTATAGATTTCATTTGCCATTTTTAGTTTAGCTTTTAATTTATAATCATTATATTTAGCATCACTCCTCTTAATTTTCGCTAGATCAGTTTTTTTTGTATAAATTATAAAATTATTTTTAAGCAAGTTATCAGTAATAAAGTTTATTTCATTGTTGTCTGTTTCGAAAATTCTCTTAATTATTCCTTTATTGAAAATTTTATTTTCATCTAAATTATTTAATATTATTGACTTAATTTCTAAATTATTTTTTTTTGCAAAATTATCCATTTTATTTCTATTAAAATTTTTTAAAGATATTTCTTTCGCAAATTTAGCATTATTTTCAATTTTAGTTTTAATTAAAATCTGGGCTTTAATAGACTCTTGAACATCTTTATCTTCGAAACTTTTATCATTTGTTATTTTTTTTATAACCTGTGCTAAATAAAATTTACCTTCTGTATCTAAAAATCTTAAGGATTTTTCTTGCTCAATTTCAAAAAACTTTTTAAATATTTTGTCATTAATTTCTATTTTAGTTTTGCTACCATTTTTTTCCTTGCTTTTATTTACTAAACCGGTTTCTTTTACATCTAGATTATATTCAGACTTTATTTGGGCAAAATTAAAATTATCAAGAACCTTATTCTCAATTTCATTTATTTTTTTAAAATAATTTTCATTATATTGATTGTTGCCTGTTAAATATTCAGGTTTTAGCTCTGCATATTCAATATTTTTAAAAACCTCAGAAAAAAAAGATTTATTTTTATCGTAGGATTTTTTTATTTCATTGAGTGGTATAGATTTATTATAAAAATTTTTAAGATCTATATAGTCTATGTATTTTGTTTGATTTTCTCGATTATACTCATACTGAACTAAAAAATCTGGCACTTTAATTCCTTCTGAAAGGTAACCTAAAAGCTGTCTTTTTTTTTCTTGTTCAGCAATATTTTTCTCAAATGTTGAAGCATTAAGACTACTAGTTATAAGAAATTTTTCATATTCTGTTCTTGAAAACTTTTCATCTTTAAAAAAAGTTTTATCATTGGTAATTAAATTTTTTAGAGAAGAATCTGTAATTTGTATATTTAACTTTTCTAACTCTAATTTTAAAACTTTTCCACCAATATAACTCGATAAAATTTTATCTACTAAATCTGAGTTTTTTAAATTTTTTATTTGATCAGAGTTTAAATTTAGCATCTTAATATAGTTTATAAATTCTTGAGTGCTAACCTTTTCCGAGTCAATTTTTGCTACCACGTTTTGGCTACCTCCACGAAAAACGTCTCCCATACCCCAAAATAAGAAAGGTAATATAATAATACCTACAAGTATTTTAAATAAAATTGATTTTGAGTATTTTTTTATTGATCTTATCATATTAATATTTTAAATAATCGTTAGAATAAGAAATCTTAAATCATATTCATTATTAAAGCAAATATCATGAAATATTTTATTGGAAATTGGAAAATGTTCGGAGTTCCTCGATCTCTAAACATATTATTAAAGTTAAATTTGTTCATTCAAAAAGATAAAAATAAAAAAAAATACAAAGTTATAGTGACTCCTCCTTTTACTCTAATTGAGAGTTTCACAAAAAGACTTAAAAGAGGCTTTATTAAGATTGGAGCTCAAAATTGTTATCACAAAGATTTCTTTTCATCTAACACAGGAGCAATAAGTCCCCATATGTTAAAAAAAATAGACTCTAAATTTGTAATAATTGGTCACTCCGATAATCGAGCAGAGGGAGATAGTAACATGATGATTAAAGAGAAAGTAAAACATTCTTTAAATAACAAATTGAAAGTAATTTTTTGTATCGGAGAAAATTATAAACAAAAAAAAAATAATCAAACAATGTCTATTTTAAAGAAGCAGATTAAAGACTCTTTAAACAAAGATCTTAACATCAACAATCTTATTATAGCTTATGAACCAATTTGGTCTATTGGCTCTGGATTAATACCGAGTGGAAATGAGCTTTTCAAAATATCAACTAATATTAAAAAAATATTAAAAACATTTTTTAAATCAAAGAAAATACCCCCTCTATTATATGGAGGTTCTGTTGATAGCTCAAATATATCAAAGTTCAAAAACATAAGACCGTTAGATGGATTTTTGATTGGAGGCGCATCTAAATCTTCAAAGAAATTCATTGATATAATAAAGAATTACTATAGATAAGGCCTATGGAGAATATATTAGTTGTAATAAATATAATTTTAGCTTTCATTCTAGTAGTTGTTGTTTTACTCCAACGTTCAGAAGGAGGGGCATTAGGCTTAGGCGTTTCACAAGATAATTTCACGTCATCAAGATCTGTTAGTACTTTTTTAACAAAACTTACTTCTATTATCGCTGCTTTATTTATTATTTGTAGTATCGTTTTAGTTGCTATTTCTAGAGACGAATTGAGAAAAACTCAGTCTGTTTTGGAGTTAGAGGAAAAAGATGATGATAACTTACCTCAAATTCCTGAAAACAATAAATAGAACTTTTTTTTAACACAATTATAAAGTATAAAATTCTTCCATGGCGCGATATATATTCGTAACTGGCGGCGTGGTATCCTCTCTTGGTAAAGGACTATCTTCAGCTTCTCTAGCTTATTTGCTTCAATCACGAGGATTTAAAGTGCGTATTAGAAAATTAGATCCATATTTAAATGTAGACCCAGGAACAATGAGTCCATTTCAACATGGTGAAGTCTATGTAACTGATGATGGAGCCGAAACTGATCTAGATTTAGGACACTATGAAAGATTTTCTGGAATTTCTGCAAAAAAAACTGACAACATTACAACAGGCAGAATTTATAATGACGTATTGAAAAATGAACGTCAAGGCAAGTACTTGGGTAAAACAGTTCAAGTTATTCCGCATATTACTAATAGAATAAAAGAGTTTATAAAAAAAGATGTTAGCAAAGAAGATTTTGTTATCTGTGAAATAGGCGGAACTGTGGGTGATATAGAAAGTCTTCCATTTTTAGAAGCTATCAGACAGTTTTCAAATGAGTTTGGAAGAAAAAATACTTTATTTATACATCTAACTTTAGTTCCATACATGAAAGCATCTGATGAAATTAAAACAAAACCAACTCAGCATTCAGTGAAAGAATTAAGAAGCATTGGTATTCAACCAGATATTATTATTTGTAGATCTGAGAGGTCTATTCCCTTAGATCAAAGAAAGAAAATTTCATTATTTTGTAATGTGTCTATAGAAGACGTAATTGAAACAGTTGATGTAAAAACAATTTACGAAGCTCCAATAACTTTTAATAAACAAAAATTAGATGAAAGAGTTCTTAGGTTCTTCAAAATCAAATCTAAAAAGAAAGTCGACCTTCTACCTTGGAGAAAAATTACCAATCTTGTTTTAAATACAAAAGATAAAGTAAATATAGCTATAATTGGAAAATACGTTGAGCTCAAAGATGCTTATAAATCTTTGGACGAAGCTTTAACTCATGGAGGTATAGCTAATAATCTTAGAGTAAATTTGGTAAGAATTGAGTCTGACCACTTAAAACCAAGTCAAATAAAAAATAAATTAAAAGATGTATCAGGTGTTCTAATTCCAGGAGGGTTTGGAAAAAGAGGAACAGAAGGAAAAATAGCTGCTATAAATTATTCAAGAAAAAATAAAATTCCTTTCTTAGGAATTTGTTTTGGTATGCAAATGGCAATAATAGAATTTGCTAGGAATAAATTAAATATAAAAGATGCTACTTCAAGTGAGTTTGGCCCTTCAAAAGCTTCAGTTGTTGGTTTAATGAGTGAATGGATGAAAGATGGAAAAGTAATGAGAGGTACTGATAAAGATTTAGGCGGAACAATGCGATTGGGCAGTTATGAAGCAAAACTGAAAAAAGACTCTAAAATAAGTATAATATATAATACTTTGAAAATAGAAGAGAGACATCGCCATAGATACGAAGTCAATATTAATTATAAAGAAGATTTTGAAAAAAAGGGCATGATTTTTTCAGGTTTATCTCCTGACAATAAGTTGCCAGAAATTATAGAATTAAAAGATCATCCTTGGTTTTTTGGTGTTCAGTTTCATCCTGAATTTAAATCTAGACCTTTATCACCGCATCCTTTATTCTCTTCTTTTATAAAAGCTGCAAAAATAAATTTGAAAAAATGATAAATCATAAAATAAAATGTGCGAATTTTGAGATTGCAAACAATAAACCCTTCACATTGATAGCAGGACCTTGTCAGCTTGAAAATGAAGAACATGCGATCAAAATTTCAACAGAACTAAAAAAGATTACAAATGAGTTAGGAATTAATTTTATTTATAAAACTTCATTTGATAAAGCTAACAGAACAAGTTTAAAAGGTAAAAGGGGTTTAGGATTAGATAAATCACTCCCTATATTTGATAAGATTAGAAAAGAACTTAAAATACCTGTATTGACAGATATACATACTGCAGAACAATGTTTTAAAGTTGCTGAACATGTGGATGTATTACAAATTCCTGCATTCTTATGTAGACAAACGGATTTATTAATAGCTGCTGCTAAAACAGGAAAAATTATCAATGTTAAAAAAGGACAATTTTTGGCACCTTGGGATATGAATAACGTAATTAAAAAGATTGAAGACTCAGGGAATAAAAAAATTATGATTACTGAAAGAGGAGCAAGTTTTGGTTACAACACTTTAGTTTCTGATATGAGAGCTTTGCCTATAATGTCTAAATTTGGCTTTCCTATAGTTTTTGATGCAACTCATTCAGTGCAACAGCCAGGAGGAATGGGAGAAAAAAGTGGAGGTCAAAGAGAATTTGTACCTTACCTAGCCCGTGCTGCTGTAGCTGTGGGTGTTGGTGCTATTTTTATAGAAACACATGAAGACCCTGATAACGCTCCATCAGATGGTCCAAACATGGTACCATTAAGAGATATAAAAAATTTATTAAAAAAATTAACTGATATCGACAAGTTAATAAAATAAAAATGGTAAAAATCATAAATGTAAAAGGCCGACAAGTCTTTGATAGTAGGGGAAACCCTACCGTAGAGGCAGAAGTTTTTTTAGATAACAACATATCTGCTACAGCTATATCACCTTCAGGAGCATCAACTGGCGCGTTCGAAGCCCACGAGCTACGTGATAAAGATAAGAATAAATTCTTAGGCAAAAGTGTAAATATAGCAGTAAATAATATAAATGAAAAAATTTCCTCTAAGTTAAAAAATCTTAATCCTAACAACCAACATGATATCGATAATGTTTTATTAGAATTAGATGGAAGCAAAAACAAAATAAACTTAGGTGCTAATGCAACGCTTGCAGTATCTTTGGCTAATTCAAAATGTTCAGCTTTATTAAATAAAAAATCTCTTTTTAAAAATTTAGGAAGTAATTTTACACTCCCTATTCCACTAATGAATATCATTAACGGTGGAGCTCATGCAGACAACGATTTAAAAATCCAAGAATTTATGATTAGACCAGACTCAGCTAAAAATTTTATGGAAGCGATTGAAAAATGCTTTTTGGTAATTCAAAATTTAAAAAAATTATTGAAGTCAAAAAAAATGCTAACAAATGTTGGTGATGAAGGCGGTTTTGCACCATCTATTAGTACTAATGAAGATGCTTTAGAATTGATTGTAGACTCTATAGAAAAATCAAATTTAATACCAGGCAAGGATATAGTTATTTGTTTAGATGTAGCAGCTAATGAATTGACAAACAATAAAAGGCAATACTCTATACAATCAAAAAGCTTTATGTCTGTTGATGAAGTTATTAATTATTATAAGAAGTTAATATCAAACTACCCCATTAAATCTATTGAAGATCCTTTTGCTGAGGAGGACTGGGAATCTTGGAAAAAAATTACAAATGAAATCGGTAAAACTGTTCAAATAGTTGGAGACGATTTGTTTGTTACAAATTCAAAACGATTAGTTAAAGGTATTGATGAAAAATCAGCTAATAGTATATTAATTAAACCCAATCAAATAGGAACATTAACTGAAACTTTAGAGGTTATTTCTAAAGCAAAAAAAGCAAATTTTAGTACTATAATATCTCATAGGTCTGGCGACTCAGAGGATACTTTTATCGCTGATTTAGCAGTTGCGACAAATTCTTCCCAAATTAAAACAGGGTCTTTAGCCAGATCTGAGAGGGTTTCCAAGTATAATCGATTATTGAGGATCGAAGAGGAGCTTGGAAATTCCTCAAAAATAGCTAAAATTTAACAATGAGTTTAAATAAATTTTTAAAAAAAAAAAAGTTATTACTTTTAAATATTATTCTCTCAATCTACATAATTACGAGCTTAATTAGTGGTGAAAGAGGATTAATTTCATTTTATGAGAAAAGCAAATTAGAAAAACAATTAAAATTTAAAGTAAACGAACTTAAAACTGAGCTGTCTGAATTAGAAAAAAAAAATATGCTATTATCTACAAATTTAAATTTAGATTTTATAGACACTATCTATAGAGAAAAATTAAAATTTGGAAAAGCGGATGAGGTAATAATTAAACTAAAATGATAAATCGCGATAAACGACATCCAGAAAAAGTTAATAAACCAATTAACCCTATAAAAAAGAAACCAAATTGGATTAGATCAAAAATTGTTAATTCAAAAGTTTTTTTTGAAACAAAAAAAGTAGTTAATCAAAATAATTTAATTACGGTTTGCCAAGAAGCTAATTGTCCTAACATAACAGAATGTTGGAGTAAAAAACATGCAACATTTATGATTATGGGAGACACTTGTACTAGAGCTTGTGCTTTCTGCGACGTAAAAACTGGAAAGCCAAAAGCTCTTGATATTTTTGAACCATTAAAAATTGCAAAAGCTGTAAGAAATTTAAATTTAAAACATGTTGTAATTACGTCTGTCGATAGGGATGACTTAGAAGACGGTGGATCGGAACATTTTTTTAAAGTTGTTGAAGCCACTCGAGACATGAACCCTCAAACATCAATTGAAGTTTTAACTCCAGATTTTTTAAGAAAGGGAGATTCATATAAAAAAATTTTAGAAGCTGATCTTAATGTTTTTAATCACAATATCGAAACAGTTCCAAGACTTTACACTACGGTTAGACCTGGAGCTAGATATTTTGCTTCACTAGAATTACTTAAGAATGCAAAAAAATTTAACAAAAAAGTTTTTACAAAATCTGGAATTATGGTTGGTTTAGGGGAAAACAAAGAAGAGGTTATTCAAGTAATGGATGATTTAAGATCTGCGGAAGTAGATTTTATTACTATAGGTCAATATTTACAACCCTCACCGAAACATCACCCTTTGTCTCGATATTACACTCCACAAGAATTTAAAGAGTTTGAAAGGATAGCAAAGACAAAAGGTTTTTTATTGGTCTCTTCGTCACCTTTAACAAGATCATCATATCATGCTGATGAAGATTTTAAAAAACTACAAGACACAAGAAATAGACAGCTTGAATGTCATCCGCATCTATAAAAAAAATAATACCCTGTAAAAAAAATCAATTAATTGAAATGGTTCTTGATATTGAAAAGTATCCTGAGTTTGTACCTTGGTGCTTAAGCGGCAAAGTCCACACAAGAAAAGAAAGTAGTGATTTAGTCGAAATTAAAGCTGATTTAAAAGTCGGCAAAAGTATAATTAATGAGACTTATACAAGCTTAGTCCATTACTATAAGGAAAAAGATAAAATTTTAGTTACAAATATTGATGGACCTCTTACTCATTTAAAAAATGAATGGAAATTTAAAGAAATTAATAATTCTACACAACTTGAATTTGATATCGATTTTGAGTTAAAAAATAACTTGTTGAATGCAATAATGAAAAGATCTTTTAATTTAGGTCTCAATAAAATTGCAGATGCTTTTGAAAAAAGAGCTTTAGAACTATACAAGTAATGATTGGCACTATATCTCTAATAATAGTCTTCATAGTTTTTTGGTGGTATTTAGTAGAGTATATTAAGTATTTCAATACTGGAGATCCAAACGAGACAGATACAAATTATTGGAAATTTTCCTACGATTTTAAACCAAATAAAAAAGAGGATTTTAGCCCTGATAAACCGAAAATTCTTAGAAGAAGACGATTTAGAAATAGATTAGTTTTTTTACTTTACATTGACGTGATAGTAATCTTCTT
>MDTB01047495.1_pt1 | contig 11988 bp, 5 predicted proteins | sample 811161 | NCBI WGS metagenome assembly MDTB01 (sample SAMN05326650, study PRJNA326480) | marine metagenome | isolation source: seawater | place: Mediterranean Sea | collected 2009 | reverse complement strand
TATTGAATAGTATCATCCAATAGATCGTCTACTTGATCGTCATCTACGTTTACTTCTAAAACTGGCGCACCTAATTTTCGAAAACAGTAGTCAATAAGTCCTTGTCTAGTACTTGGTTTTGCCATCAGAATGAGCCTCCATCGATTGATCCAGCAGTAAGTGTTCCATCTACAAAAACATTATCAGTAAAAGTTGCTATCGCACCAAAAGTTGCAATTCCAGCACTAACAATAAGTCCACCTGTATTTATTCTTACTCCTGATCTGGCAGTAATAAGACCAACTGCATCTACATTTGTTACATCTTCATATGTTAGAATTCCTTGTATATCTACATTTCCTGTAAATGTAGATGCAGCTGCAACAATATTACCTACATTTATATTTGGAGTTCCAGTCAGACCACCAGCAGTTCCAGATGTGTTTTGATCACCAGATATATTTACACCAGGTAAATCTATATTTGTACTACCATCAAATCCTACACCACCAATATTTCTTGCATTTGCTAGTGACGTTGCAGTTCCAGCATTTCCTGAAATATTACCAGTTATATCACCAGTTACATCACCACTTAAAGAACCCTTGAATGTAGTGGCACTTAATATTCCAGTAGATGGATTATATGTAAATCCACTATCAACCTCTAACTCCTGAGCTGTCATATTACCATCACCATCTACAAATACAGGAAATACTGTTTCATTAGCAGTACTATTGTTCCTTACTAACTCAAATAATGATAAAGAAGCAGTATTTGCATTACCACTAAATGTTGTGGCACTTACAATTCCACTATTACCATAAATGGTTACACCAGTTCCAACTTGCAAATCTGCTAAAGGATTTGTAGTTCCGATACCAACCTCACCATCTGATGTGATGCGAACTTTTTCTGCACCTGCTGTATAAAAACGCATATCAGCAGATTCTCTTTGTATTAAATTAACATCTTTATTATTACCATCAATGCTCAAACTAAATCCATCACTAGCAGTTGCACCAGTTTCAACAGTAGTCATATGAATTCTGACTGGTTGACTACTTACACTTTCATGTATATGTACTGTTTTATGTCCAGGATTGATAGGTTGAGTTATACCTATTCCAATATTTCCAGTATCTGCGATGCGAAGTTTTTCACTATGATCAGTTTCACCATCTCTTGATTGAATTATAAGAGTAGATTTGTAATCGGTAGAATTATTAATAACAGAAATATTAAAAGCAGCTGCAGCAGCATTATCATTATGTGCTTGTAATCTTAGTCCTGCAAATGAATTATTTAAACTAGCATCATTTCTTATTAATACTATCGGTGTAGAAGATGTTGTTGGTGAATATTGAGTATTAATAGTTTTCTTTAAATTTAAATCACCATTAATATTAGTATTAGTAAATGTAGAAATACCAGAAACATCTACATTAGCATTAATATCAACATTACCACCGTATGTAGAAATACCAGAAACATCTAATGATCCATCGAAAACCGCATCACCTTCTTTTCTGAAGATGATAGTATTTCCCGCAGGATTTCTAATAAAAACATCATCATTAAACGTTGAAACACCAGCAACATTTAAATTATCAAGTTCTGTATGACCATCTACATCTAGACTTCCATTTGCATCTATTGCACTAGTAAAAGTTGAAATACCAGAGACATTAATATTTCCAGTAAATGTGGAAATACCAGTAACATCCAATGCTGTTACAGAAGCAATACCACCTATGACGTTTTTAGCAGTAAATGCCTCAACAGAACCACCACCCGCACTGGATAGTATTTTTACCGCATCTGCTTGACCAACTCTTACTTTTATTGGCATTATCGAGTTACTCCCTCCCTTAAGAGAACTGATCCTTCAATTACTCTTGTTTTGACATTTCCTGTGTCAGTTATTATAATATCATACACATATCGACCTGGTTTTGGTGTAGATGAACTTGCAGATGACAAAGATATTAGTATCTTTCCCTGTGCTGCATCACTCACAGCAGTTGTGAAATCATGTTTCGAAGAACTTCCAGCATGTTTCCTAAATTGAGCTGAGACTGTAAAATTAGTTAAATCTAATGGTCCAGAATCATCACTCTCTATCAAATCAAATGTTTGACTGAAATCTGATCCTGCATTGATAACTAAATTCGAAACATATACGGCTGCCATCTACTTAAAATAATATTTTCTAATTATATTTATGTCTTATTATTACCATCAACTATTATTTTCAATAATGCCTTTATTTCATCAATGTCTTTTTTCATATCAGAAATCTCACGTCTTTGATTTTTTCTCAATTCAGTAGATTTAACATACTGATCATATCCGACATCATCACAATTTATAATTGCACCTGTTCTTTCATCTCTGAATAGATGTGAGTATCCTTTGACTTTAATCATTACTTAACAGCAATTGCCCTCAATTCTTTAATTCTAGGTGGTTGAGCTTGATTTGTTCCCGACATTACAATTTTAATTGAAAATCCTGTAAATTCGGGTAAATTATCTGCAGTAAATTGATATTCTTTAAATTCGTTATTCACACTTGGTGTAACTATTACATCAGATCTACCGTCATTTTTAGATTCATCAGTTACAACAAAACCGTCATTATCTGTTTTAGTGCTATTCTTAAAACCAGGAAATAATTCAAACGATTGTTCGATTTCACTTGAATCTGATCTAATTAATTTGTAAAGAACTCTAAAGTCTGATGATTCTGGCCTAAACGCACTCAATAAAACTTTTATTGAAGTTGCTGGTTTTTTTAATAAAACTATATTTGAAATATAAATTGCATAATGAGGATCGTCAGTAAGTGAATTTACACGTCCATCAACATCATAAGCATCTAAACTAATTGGTCTACTTATTCTATGATTGATAAATTCAGTTTCAGAACCACTAGTTAATCTTACCATAGGAGATATATTCTCATCATTTGAATTTAGATTAAGAATAGTTGTAAATGATTTATTTGATGGTAAGTTGCTTAAGTATTGATTTTCATTTGTCTTAGATGCCACTAATTTAACTTTATCAAATGAGTTGATATTATTAATTTGGATATTTTGGAATCCCCCATCTATAAATGATGTTTCATTTCCACTTACACTTGTACCAGAAACAGTTCTAATTGATGCCTCTATGCCTGTTGTAGAACCATTAACACCAGTAGGAGTCAATACATCATATCGTGGAACTATGGCACTATAGAGTATGTTCTGAGTTGCTTTTACATGTGATCCACCTAAAAATGCATCATTGGTAAATGATAATTGAGGGGCAGTAGCAGTATCAACATCTCTTTTTTTACCATTAGTTGCTCTGTTAAACGTTACATGATAATCATCAAGATCTATTGGAGTTGTTAATGAAAGAGATGTTCCATCGGTTGTTTCTAATCTTCTTATAGACACACCAGAAATCTCATGTTTTCTAATTATTGAATTTGGTGTATGATCTATTACAATTGTACCATCAACACCTCTTTGACTATTTCCAATATTTAATACACCTGTTCCAACAGATTCATATCCTATAATTTCACTTCCTACTTTAACGTATCCAGTATTTGCAGCACCGACTGCTATTCCCTCAAAATTTGTAAATTGAGATGTTGATGCAACACTGATAACTGATGTTTCGGTTTTACTCAATTGTGCATTTATCACAGTTGGTTCTATGTCAGATTCAATATCACTTATTTTTACTTTATTTGATGTAGAGTACATTCCATGATTAAATTGATCAACAAACATTACATTACCTGCATGTAATCCACCATCAAATGTGACTCCATTAGCACGAATCTCACCTGTAGCACCCATTGCCACAGCAGTTCCAGCATCATTGAAATACTTAATTTGAGTGCCGTCTTGGAATCCATTTGAAGTATTATCCGCTTGAATATTATTTAAGAATAATGTATCAATACCATTAATACTTGCGATTGTTATTTCTGCACCATTTCCTTGATTTCCAGCACTACTTGTGACAATACCAACAACGTCTCCAACCTGATACCCGTTTCCTTTTGCAACAAAAGTTCCATTTATACTTGATACTGCACCATTTGATGCTGTCATATTTAATCGTAAACCAGAACCTTTACCAGTTACTGCAAATGTTTCGACATCAGAGTCACTTACATAATTTGTTCCACCCTTAGTAACACTAACGGTTAGTGCAGAACATCCAACACCCGTGATTACTGCGGTGCTTGTATCTTGACCTCCACAAATTTTTCGACCTGCTGTGAGGAAATTGTTAATAGTTGTATCTTGGTTTGTAGTTATACCAATTGATCCTGTTTTTGAAAGTGTGAAAAGAGGATTGTTTATTAATCCAGTTCCATAACCATTACTTTCATCCAAATCGGGGTTATTAAAGAATACTGAACCTGATTGTGATGTAAACTTAGCTTTATATAATTTAAAGGTAATATCTTGATGTTGATCCTCTGTCCAAAGAGCACCATTTTGTGACTTAAATATAGCACCTGCACCATACTGTGTTGTGTAAAGTATTGATGATCCAGGATCTGCTCCTGTAATTGTAGATGGATTTACGGCAACACTACCATGTCTTCCTGTCCAGACATTATAAGCAACACTTCGTGGTGCAACTAATACAAAAGCATAAGAATTACCTGGTTCCAGATAAATTGGTTCAGGGAAAGTAAATTTGGTTGCTTTACTTGCCTGTTCTGAATCAGATTCAATCAATACAACTTCATTTCCATTTGCATCAGTGCCTTTTGGTTTAAGAGTCTTACTTCTTCCAATAATTGTGGTTGATGGTCTTGCATCTGCAATAGTTGATCTTATTTCACATCTTATTGGAGCATTAGCCACAGTATCAACTGTCGCAAAGTAAACTTCAACAGATGTTATAAAGACTCCATTTAAATCTTTATTTGCATCCTTTGCACTCGGTGCTAAAACATTACCACCGACAGTAAATGTTTGTGCAAGAGGATCATCATGCACCTTTCTCCCTCTTCTTCCTGTAATTTCGAAGTTCGTAGTATTTGTTGTAACTGTAACTGTATTTTGAAATTCTTCAATTGTACCAAAAGCACTATATTTAGTTTCCCCGTAGACTAAACCAAATTTTTGTGTTGGTTCTACATTTTCATTTGTGGGACTAGTGGTAACTTTAAAATTTTTAACACCAGATTGTATTTTAACTGGTGGTGCTGGTTGATTATGTGGATCACGAATGAAACAGGAACCAAGAACATCACCATAAGCATCAGTAATTAATCTTAAATCTTTAACATACGAAGTGGCACCACTTTCCTGCCCAACTAATTGTGAATTTTTTTGAACATACCCAAAATATTTACCCTGTGCTTCCTCAGCCAATGCTTTTGTATCAACATTCAAAACTGTTGATGATTGACTATAATTAGAAGATATTTCAGTTACACCTAAAGTATAAGGATTATTAAAATATGTTTCCGATGGACTATTATATTTTCCAGATTTATGGTTTGGTTGACATAATCTAAATTTCATAATTACATTACCCTCTTCATTGAGAGCATGAACCTCTTCTCCAATTTTGTATGCACCATTTGATCCATATGTAGAACCATTTTTTGTTGGTGTTATTTCAAGTAATTTTGGAATTACATCAAATATTTTTTGCCCATCAAAGAATACATATGTTTGTACAAAATCTACAAATCCTTCTGATATAAATTGAATATTTCTAGATCTGATAAAATCATCACGAGATGTTGAAACCAAATTATTTTGAATTTCAGTTTCAGTGTTGGATATTGTAATTCTTTCTCTTAAATCTTGTCCTGCAGGATTAAAAGTTTGTTGACCTAAACCGTTTATATTTACAGTTATAGCACCTCTTCCTGCTAAACGATTACCTAAATTTATGTTTTTTGTTTGAGTAGTTCCTGTTTGTTGTACATTACGATTCTCAAGTTGTATTGTTCTTGTCCATGTATCATCTTCAGGATCTAATTCTACCTCACCATAAAATACAGGTAGTTCGTAAGGATTAACATTTATAATTTCTGTTGCATATGGTTGTGAAATCCACTCAACTTCTTCATAGTTTAAAGTAACTACATTCCCTGTTTTTTTAACATTAGAATCAAATAATTGGAAATCTTCATTAAAATCTAATTCTGAACTAATAATATTTTGTGATGGTGTGATTCGAGAAGCTAATGTGTCTCTAGTTCTAAATGGTATCAACTCCTGTGACTCAGGATTTATTTGTATTAATGATTTATCAACATCTATAAAATTGTAATTTTTAAATGGATCTACAAACAAACCACTTTTGAATCTATTCCTACCTTCTTCATCTTGAATTTGTAAAGTTTGAGCACTTACCTCTAAAAGAGATAGTGTGGTAGTTTCTTCTAAATTAGTAACTCTATCCTCAATATCACCAATATCTCTCATTGTAAATCTTCGATTATCAACAAAACTTAAGATTGCATCTTGAGTATTAAATAAGTACGATGGTAATGTGACTGTTGCCAATTCCATTAATTCACCAATTTTAGTTGGTGCCTTTGGATCTAAACTTGATATTCCTTTTTCATATATAAATTCACCAAATTTGTTAAGATAAACTTTATCTATTCTTGGTAAATAATGCTCAAAATCAACTATAGAACTTTCATTTGGTGTAATGTAACGTAAAACAGCAGTTCCACTAAAATCTCTTGTAGAAAATTCAAATGGTGATCCTGTGTCAGAATCAGGATCATATACTGAAACTCTTGGTCTAAAATCAAGTGTATCTGTAGCTCTTATATTGGAAAATCCAATATTAGGTATATCTTTTGAGAATCTTTCTTCATCATAACTTAACACTGTGAAAACATCACCATCATCAGAAGCAACAGAATAATAATCAAAAACAACTAATAATTGAGCACTTGGTTCAGGAACATTTTGATTACGAACTAATTTTGAGTAATCATAATACTGATCTTTTTGCCCTTTATCTAAAGAATATGAATTTGTTACATTTTTATATTTTCCAATTGTAATTGATTCTATGTTTGTTTTTATGTTTGACTCTTTAAATTCAACCAATTCACCTGTTTGAAATTTTCCAGACGTTAAGTATATTATTTCTAATACATTATTGGTGGGAGAGGATACAATTCTTGCGACGGTATTGGTTTCTTTACTTATTAGATTTTCACCAATAATTGCATTATTATGTACAGCAACAGTACTTATGAAAGTCAATTTATCCAATACTGGTGCAGATGTATTTGTAGATTCATAAACTGCCAAGAATTTGACTACATCTGGATAATTAAGAGATATTTCTTCATCTTGTACTCTTAAACCATATCTAGCATCAAATGTAAGTCCATCTGCAATTGAACCACCATTTCCTGCTGCAACACTACCTGATTGTGCATTTTTTGATCTGGTTATATTAATCTTTTTACTTCGATTATAAGTTTTTAATTTTGATTTAATTTTTGTTTTAGTAAGAGTTACATTTAATGTTTTATTATTATTACCAGTTACATCAAACACAGAAATTTGATCACTTCCATATGAAAAAGAATCATTTGAAATTGTGAGAGGAGCACCATCAGATGTGGTAAACATTGAATATCTTTCTTGATCAAAAGTTTCAAATATCACATCAGACACATCTGTAATATCACTATCTGCAATTGTTACTGAATTACCAGATGCAACTTTAGAAACTTGTTTTGTGATTTTTAATGTAGAATCTGATAAATTAATATCTGCTATATTACTGTTTGGTAAAGGTACGAACAAAGATCCTGTTCCCTCTATAAACGGTGCACCAATAAACATTGGAACTGATATTGAATTACCAGTAGCAAGAGCACCTTCATATACACCAGCAACTCCTGTAGTTATTGCCTGAAGTGTTAAATTAGTTCCACCAGCACCAACAGATGCAACTTTGTTATAAGTTTCTGTTGTAAATCCTGGTTTTGCATATCTAACAACAGATCCAACCTTCATGCCTGTAAATACGTTACCTGGTGCGGTAACAGTAGCACCATCAATAACTACATTAACTATGTTATTTGGCAGTCTGAATCTCTCTAATACGGCATCTGCCTTTAATTTGGCACCGTCACCCACAGATTTGATATCTTGTGCTGTATATCCAGTTGCGATTCCAATTGTTCTTGGAAAATCAACACCATTTATTTGTATCTGTTCACCGACATTAAATGATCCTGAAGTTTCATTCAATGAAATAACTGTTGAATTACCACCAGCACCAACGGCAAATCCACTTGCCCCACTACTTTTTCCTTTTACAAATGAACCTTTTGGTAATTGAGTATTACTTACTGCTTGATTTAAAACTAAATCTGTATTTGTTTGAGCATCAAACAATCTTAATTCCCATCTTGTAGAACCAGTTCCGTCATAAGCAGCATCTTCTAAATTAAAGGCATAAACTCGTGCACTACCAATATTAGTTCCAGTAGAGCTAAAGTTATCAAATAATTTTACTGTGCTTCCTTGAACTGCAATACCTTGTGTGACATTATTCAACTTTAAAATATTTCCCATCTCAAAACCAACACCAATATCACTTCTAATCCCAACATCTCTTGGTTTATCAACATCTACAATTGTCGTTCCTGCTTTTTCAATATCATATCCCCTTACATATGCTTCTCCAGAAGATATTTTTAAACACATCAAATCATCTGATGGTGTGTTTTCTTGATCTGTGGTATCACTTTCAAAAAATAATCCACCATTTCCTAAGTTATCATTTAATGAATTAAACAAATTCATTTTAAATGGTTCGACGCTGTAATCACCAGACTCTTCGTAAGTTCTTTCTGCAATCCAATCACGAATTTTGTTGTACTCACTCTTTGGTTGTATTATTTTTAGTATGCCATCATCAAGTCTTAATAACTCAATAAAATTAGTATCATTTTTATCAGTTAATAATTTTTTAGTTAATATTAATTCTATGCTAAGTCTATCAGCACCTGGTGCTGCAAAATTAGTAAATCCTTTTGCATTATCAAATAAGGAATTATCTTCTTTTGCATCTACAATTAATTCATTAATCTGCAATCCAACTCTATATTTTGGATTATTTGAATAATGATCTAATATAATTGTTTGATCGGAAACATTAACAAAAAATCCCCTTACATAATATACTCCCTCAGAAATAAATGCAGCAGATCCAATGGCAGTTGCATCTTCAGAAACTAGTGATGCAAATGGAGTATTAGCATTAATTGTAGTATTACCATATACCACAGATTCGGTTGCACTTAATGTCTCCCCATCCACAAAGGCAGTATATTGTAAATTGTTATCAGCACTTAAGTAAGTTACATATAAAGTTATATTTTCTACATCACCACCATCTGGAAGAGAAACAAATTTTATAACTGCTTCAATTCCTGATTCTGATCCAACTATTCTCTTTCCGATAAAATTATCAATGTATACTGATATATCAATATTGAAATTAGTGCTATTTAACTTTACTGCATTATATTGTGTATCATATGCAATTCCACCAGGTATTACAACTGAACCTTCTTTAAATATATGATCACCAAATTTTTCAATTTGATTCTGTAATATTGATTGTTCCTGTGTTAATTCTCTTGCCTGTACTGGAAAACCAGGTTTGTAAAGAATCCTATGAAAATTTTTCTGATTATCAAAATCATCATAATATGGACTTGTATTTAAATTAATTTTTTGTGACATTTTCTTTAGAATTCCAGAATAATTTTAACGTCTTCTTTTTGTCTGATGTTTCTTTCAACTTTTGTTCGATTATCGATGTAAATTACATCACCAGTCTTTTTATTTATTTCTGGATTAGCTAAACCATTTGTAAACTGAACACCTAAATTAGTCTGTTTACTACCAATTATAGTTGTAATTCCAGAAAAGTTTTCAATAGTAGAGTCAAATGAAACTGCTCCACCTTGACCAAAAATTTTATCACCAGATCCGTCTGTGTTCTCAAAAGATAATACTTTTGATCTTGTAGTTATATTTGTAAAATCAGTATTATCAAAAGAAGTTGGATTCAAATAAGAACTTCTATCTTGAATATATTTCAAAACTTTAGTATCTTTGTCATATGATGATACAATTCCCTTTGCAATACCACCAGTAACAGATTGTGTAATACCAATACCAATTAAAGCATTAAAATCTGTGCTTGCATCTATTGCATCATTTAATTTAATAGAAAATGAAGATGAAAACTGTGAAGTAGTTAATATACCAGAATTTGTAAAGTTTTTTGGATTTTTAATGATTCCTACTTGACCAAAATGAGTATCTGTAGGAAAATCTTTTGTCGAATCATCAAAACGTGAATAAACTAAAACTTTATCAGCACCTAACTCAGTATAGATATCGAATCCGTGACCTTTAGATGGTGGAATTATCGGTATTAATTTTGCACGAGTTGATGGTGTGCCAAGATCTATTAAATCTACCATTCCAAATGTATATCCAGAACCACCAGCAGTAACAATTACATCAGTAATCACACCACCAGTAACAGTTACTAATGCCTTTGCACCACTACCATCACCAAGTATATTACAAACTGTGCTTTGATCCGTATAACCAGTTCCACCAGTTTCAATATATACTTTTCTTATTTGATTTTTATTGATATCAGAATCTCCTGCTTCTCTGATTGACTGTATTTGTGAATCAGTAGTTGTTGACCAATCATTTGGTAAAACAATATATTCAGTTGAATCAAATTTAACGACATCACTTGGGGAAACTGTAAACAAATATTTCCACACATAAGGATCTTGTGTACCAGCTGTGGATGGTTCTAAATCTGTAAATGTTGGTTCATCTAGTGAATCAACACCTTTAGGAGTATCACCAGTACCACCATTACTTAAACAAATGTAAACTTTAAACTCAGATGTTATTACATAATAATTCGTTTTATATAAACTTCCAGTTTGTGAGTTTGGTGCTTTATTTGCCTCTTCACTATAATCATGACGATATATATCGTACTTTGTGTTAGCTGCCCAACTATGTTTTTTTACTACTCTTCTTATATTTGAAGAATTTATTTTTTTTCCGAATAGTGAAGTATCTCTGTAGTGTGTTAGATATTGTTGATTATCGACTGGATTAGATGGCCAAGATGTTGTTCTACCAAAACCAGCTACTGCTGGATTAGGCAATCCTAAAAATACATAGTAAGAATTATTAGAGTCTAAAACAGAATCTACAAAATTACCTGCGTTTGCTATTCTAAATTGATCTGTTACTACCGCTGGCATATTAATAGTTTTTTAGATATTTATACATAATATTTAACATTAATTAATTAGGTGTCAATAATCCACCAGATTTATTGAATGTATCGTTACCACCAGTCCTCTTAAGTGTTGGGAATGTTGATAATCCAGCATCAATAGTTAATCCTGTAACTCCTATTGATACAGGTGATGATGATCTTGTAAACCCACTTATTTTTGCTATGGAATACTTTCCAACTGGTTCCGTCGCAAATCCAACAGCACTTAATCCAGTAGTGGATGTGTTAGATTTTATTAAACAAGTAACAACTCCAACACTACCATCACTTGTGAATGATGCAACGGTGTATACATTATCTATGAATGTTGTTCCAATACCCACAGTATCTGTATCGGTGCCACTATTACTTATAGATATAAGTCCCGAACCAATAGAAGTATCAAAGATATAAATCGGATCCCCAACATTTATTGGATTAAAGTTTGCACCATCTCTATTAAGGGTAAACTTCAATCCTAATTTATTTGATAAGGTTGTTGTTCCGATTCCTGTAATCAAACCAGTGCTTTCCAAAATAGTTAACCCTGAAGTTGTTAAATTTTCAAAGGTGCTTGATTCTATAGGACTCTCTATTAAAACTTGAGGTGCGATGGTATATCCTAAACCTGGATTTGTAATTTGTATATCATATA
>MDTB01148104.1_pt1 | contig 11989 bp, 12 predicted proteins | sample 811161 | NCBI WGS metagenome assembly MDTB01 (sample SAMN05326650, study PRJNA326480) | marine metagenome | isolation source: seawater | place: Mediterranean Sea | collected 2009 | reverse complement strand
TTTCTAAGCGCCATTGTAAATTGTCTAAAACCAAACTTTAACTCATTTATCTGATTTAGAAATATGTTATTAGATTTACCTTGATCTAAATAAATAAAATCTTTAGGGACTTTTGTTAGGAAAATCTTTAATAACTCAAATTTATTTAATTGCTCAAATTTTTGTTGAAATAATACTGCTGTGTATATTTCAACATAGTGTAAAAATCCCTTAAAGAAAACAACTGTTATAAATAAAAATAAAAAATTATCACTAATAAAATTTTTAAACCATACAGGATCAAAATTCAAAAAAGAAAAATTAATATTAATGGGTTCATTTAAAAAAAGGTACTTAAAAAAAGGGAATAATGAATATAAAAAAACTCCATCAACTATTCCGATAAGCAGTCCTAAACCAATATAAAGAAACCAATTGCTAATTGAGATTTTCTTTGAAAAAAATATAATTAATTCTTTAACCATTTTCTTTTTAACTGTTTAAAAAAATGTCTTACATATAAGTAAAAACTATAATCTGATATTAGATAATTCTGATTCCATCTCAATAATTTGTAATCTTCTTCATATTTTAAAATTTCATTTACCTCTACGCCAATATATTTTAAATGCTCTTTGGCAGCCCAGGTAGGTCTAAAAGAATATTTATTAAACCTATCAAAAATCTCAGAAAACGCATTAATAATTTTAGAATTTGAAAAAAATATTAAATCAAAAAGTGCTTCGTCAAAGTCCGTTCTGCCATGCTTGAAGGATGCATAAAATTTTGATTTATCTAGCTTTTCAAATTTAATTTTCTTTAATAACGCCATATCTAATCTCGAGGAAATGACAAAGTCATACTCAATGTTATTAGACAATTCATATTCTTTTTTTAAATTAATTGACATCTTTGTACTGTACCATCTACTATAGGATCTCCATAACAAAGTTTCAAATTTTTCAAATGCCTCATTGTCAGATAAATCCTTGTATGCTTCGAAGTATGGTTTATGTTTTCTCAAATCACTTATTTCATGATATCCAAAATTATTTAATGTAATTTGACTAAAATCCCTTTGTGGTTCAATTATGTGTTTCTTTGGCTTATATATTTCAATCAATTCATTCTTAAATTCAGTTGACCAGGAATGAATAAACACATCTACATCATATTGATCAATAAGATTTTTCTTGTAATATAAATATCCATTTTTAGGATGTATTTGCCTACCTTGACCCCCAACCCCAACAGTACCACCGGTCAATCCAAATAAACATAGAGCGATTTTCATAAGAATTTACAATTAGCATTAATCTTACTCAGAATATTTTCTTTGATTTCTTCATTGTAATTCGCAGCTTTTAATATAACAACAGGATCTTTTTCTTCAAGTAGTATTTTTGGTGATTTCACCATTAGTTGAGTACCATAAAGCCTTTTTTCTTGTTTTTCTTCTGAATTATCAAGCACAAACTTAATTTTATCAGTATTAAGCCCCAAAACAATTAAAAATTGTGAAAAAATATGAGCTCCAAATAAATAAAAATGACTTTGTGAAACACTCATCAAATTGTTTAATTTTTTAACATCATCTTGGTGATGATTAATAAATGAATTAAAAAAGGTTATGTTACGATCATATAAATTTGGAAAGTTAATAATTTTGGGTTCTGATTTTGTCAATTTATAAAACACACTATGATCTTGAAAATATTCCTTATTATTAAGTTTAAAACCAATTTTTTCAAACATTGCATCAAGATGAGGCTCTGTTAAGAAAACAGTATGCTCAAAATTTAAAGCATTAGTGTATTTTTTATCTAACCACACTTCAAGTCTAGGATACGATAAATAAACTGTCTGGCCATTGTTTATTTTATTATAAATTAATTGCATAAATAATGCTGGATCATAAGCATGCTCCAAAACATGTGAAAAAACTATAGTATCAGATGACTTAATATCTATTGATGAATCTTCAAAAAACCCTTTTATTACATTAATTTTTTTATTTTTAAATTCTGTTGGATTTGGTTCTATAACTGTCCAATTTGCATCAACAACAGACAAATATTTATTTGCTAACCTTTCTGTTGCTCCACCTATCTCAATAATATTTCTATGATCTCCCATTGAAAGAAATTTCGCAAAATTAACATAATGTTTATTCCAAATTTCACCAACACCAAAAGCATGCTGATTCTGATAAAGAATTTCCAATGGAATAAGTTTATTAAGTTGTATTAAACCTGTTTTTTCTTCAATAAAGAATTCCATTTTTGTTTTAAGATCTTCGGCAAAATTTGTTTTTACACAGCCGAAATAAACTGGAAAATTATCTATGCTCCACAAAGATTTTGTAATTTTCTTCCCAGTCAAACAACTTTTATCTCTATTAATTAATTTTGAAAGCTCTTTCATATTTTTTACCAATTTCCAGATTTAATAATTTTTAAGTTTAAAATATTATCTACTTTAAAAAATTTATCCAGTACGTGCAAAATAGCTTCTGCAACTGCACCTTCAGATCCGTTAGATTTTGTTACATAATCAGCATATTTTTTTGTGTTGTAAAATCCATTATTTGGGCATATACTATAGTTAACTCCTTTGAAAACAAAGGGATCAAAGATTCCATCACCCATATATACTGTTTGTTCTAGATCAAATCTTTTACTGATCCACTTTAATCTGTCAAATGTACTTACAAGCGATATTTTATATCCCATATCTTCTTCAACTCTTTTTTTAGAAATATCAAAACCTCTTTTATCTCCAGTAACCATTTCTATATGACAGTATTTACTAAGAATTGAAAGAGCATCATTATCTGCATCTCCAAATATTTTCATAATTTTTCCTTGATTAGTGTAATAGAATTTTCCATCAGTTAAAACACCATCTACATCGAAAATAAAATTTTTAATTTTTTTCATTTAATGATTTAAATAAATTATACTTGCCAAAATAAAATAAAAAACTATCAAAAGGTTGATGATGTAATGGTGACATATTTATCCAAATTAATGCTCTTAAAATTTCAATTTTTTTAAGAGAAAAAGCCTTTTCCTTAGCCCAACTAAAGAGAATTTTTTCACAATCAATTAACCTTTTTTTACATAGAATATCTACATCAATATTATTGTTTTTATTATTATAATAATATAGGTCTTTTTCAATAATTTCATGGTTTACAACTATGTTGTGAGCTAACTTAGATAGGTCGTAATATAAATCTCCAAATTCAAGTTCTCCAGAAAAATCCTGGCGCCAGTCAATCATTTTAAATTTATTATCTTGATAAATACAATTATCTAAAATAAAGTCACCATGTATTTTTGTTTTTATATTATCAGAAAAAAACGATTCAGGAATTAATTTTAATAACTCAGAAACTTTTGGAACTTTAATACCGTTTATAACATTCTCTTCATCATTTAGTTTGTTCCTATTAAGAAAATCAGATATTCTTTTTGAAGTTTTTTCTAAATAAAACTCTTTACAAAGTAATTCTAATTCAGAATCATTATGTATTTTATCAATCCAAAGTTTTTCATCAAAGAAATTTAAAAATTTTTCAAAATTAGATATGTTTGCTGATTTTGAGTATAAATTTCCTTTTTCTAGCTTATAACTGTAAAAGTTTTTACTTGATAGCTTTATTGAAGGGACTACATAAGAAATCAATGAAGCTCTTTTAATTCTATTTTGAGTGATTTTCTCATTACTAAAAAATTTAACTATATAATTATTGTAGTAATATATATTTTCATCTTCTTTATCTAATACATCCTTTAAAATTTTAGGTATAAAAGATTTTCTTGCATTAATAAGCCCCTTAACAGACCCAATATCAAACCAATTTTTTGTTTTCTGATGCTTAAATTCAATTCCATCTTGAATCATTTTATTAATTACTGAAACATCATTTAAAGAACTTAATTCCTTATTATCATTATAAATTTCTGTAGCTGTTTCCCAAAATTCTTTATAATTAAATATAAAAACAACTCCTATATGGATAAAATCAGGATTTATTTCACCTTTTTTAAACATTGATGTAACATTTTTACCATCAATATTGTAGGAGGAATAAATAGATGTGTCCCCTTTTTCAAATCCAGCTATATAGTTTGAAGTCAGATTATTAAATTTTACATCTGTTATAGCATCTGAAACATGAAATACAAATGGCTCTTTAAGTAAGCTCTTAGCTTTTAAAATTGAGAAAAGAAGTGAACTGCCTTCTCCTTTGTAATTATCTACTTGAATAAAGGAAACTTTCAAATCTGGATGACAGATTTCAATATATTGCTTTACAAGTGAACCGAAATGACCTAAAGTAATTACAAAATGAGTGTCATTGCTATAATTTTCAATTATATGAGTTAGAACAGCATAATCACCAACTCTAACTAAAGCCTTATTAGAGTTTCTGGTTAAATTCCCTAGTCTAGAGCCTAACCCACTAGCTGTTATCAAAACTTTAAATTTCATCAATATAGGATTTTAGTCCATTTACTTTATTTTTAATACTATCTTCATGAGGCCTAAAAATTGTACCATTACCACATACTAGTGCATCTGCTCCAGCTTCAATTAGACCCTTTGTATTCTTTGGAGTAACACCACCATCTATTTCAATTATTAAATCTGTATTTCCATTAAGGTTAGCAAAATTTCTCAATTCTGAGATTTTTTTATACATCTCAGTGATAAATTTATGACCAACTATACCTGGATTTATGGTCATTAATACAACTATTTCAATATCTTGAATCATCCATTTTAAACTATCAATAGATGTGTTTGGGTTAAGAGCAATGCCAGGTTTCATTCCAAAGTTTTGTATTTTTTTTATAATTCTATGTGGATGTTTAGAAGCCTCAATATGGAAACTAAAATAATCTGCTCCATTTAGTGCAAAAATTTCAATAAAATCTTCAGGATTTTCTGACATCATATGTACATCTACAGGTGGACAATTCTTCTTTGCTTTAATTGCTTTTAAAATTTCAGGATACAATCCATATCTTGGAACAAAAGAACCATCCATAACGTCAAAGTGAATCAAGTCAACTTTTGATTCTATTAACTCATTTACTTCTTTTTCTAAATTTATGGGATCAGCACAAATAAGGGATGCTGCAATTTTAATATTTTTCATTATTCTAAGTTTGAGTGCCTATTCCACATAGTTTCATGAGTCTCTCCAGTTTGATCCATTATATTAAGAACTATTGAATCAAAAAGAATAGTTAGGCATTGTTCGTTTAATGTTGTCATAGGTTGTATTGAAGAAAAGCCATCTACTTTTTTAGTTTTTGAAGGAGCGTTTATGATTAGAGATTTATCAGCTAGTTTACCAATCCTGGAATCTATATTTGAGGTTAAAACAAATACTTTTGATTTATTTAATTTAGCAATTTTTGTTAAATCAAAAATAGTTTGGGTCTCTCCTGAACCTGAAGCAACAATAAATAAATCTCCTTCTCCTATTGACGGAAGGGTTGTATCTCCAATATGGTAAGATTTATATCCAAAGTGTCCTAACCTCATTGAAAAACCTTTTATTGCCATCCCGACTTTTCCAGCTCCACAAGTTATAATTGTATTTGAATTTTCTATAAGATTGATTAAATCCTTAATTTCACTTTGATTTATCTTATTAAGAACAAATGAAATTTCATTTAATATTTCTTCTGTGTAATTTTTCATTATATATAATTATTTCAAATTATTCCTTTATTTATTGTTAACAGTTTATTTACCTATTGAAATTGTATTTTGATTTTGATTTATGTTCCTTCCATCAAAAATAACTTTAGACTTATCTATATCGATCTTTTCAAATTCTTTCCATTCTGTTAAAATAACAAACGCATCGCATCCATAAGTATCAATTAATTTATCTACTATATTTATATTGACAAGGTTAAGACTAATTTTAACCTCCCATAAATTTTTAATATCATTTAATATCGTTTTCTCTGAAACCATAGGATCATATATTGATAAAGAGGCTCCATAATTGTATAAAATCTCTGAAACTTTAATAGCAGCAGATTCTCTACTATCATTTGTATTTGCTTTAAAGGCCCAACCTAAAAAACCTATTTTTTTACCAGTTAAATCTCCACCAAAGTGATCAATTACTTTTTCAGCAAATCTTTCTTTTTGGTAGTCATTAATTCTTACTACATTATACCAATATTCAGCTACTTCATCTAGTCCATAGAACTTAGATAAATACACAAGATTAAGGATGTCTTTTTGAAAACAGCTTCCTCCAAAACCTACTGAAGCTTTTAAAAATTTTGATCCAATTCTATGATCCATGCCAATAGCATTTGAAAGTTCCTCAATATTAGCTCCAGTTTTTTCACAGAGAGCAGATAAACTATTTATAGAAGAAACCCTTTGAGCAAGCATAGCATTCGAAGATAATTTTGCAAGTTCAGAGGACCACACATTAGTAGTTAAAATTTTTTCTTTTGGAATCCACTTGGAATAAATTTCTACAAGTGCCTGAACTGCTTTTTGACCTGTTTCTGTTTGATCTCCACCAATAAGTACACGGTCTGATTTAAATAAATCTTGAATGGCAGTTCCTTCAGCTAAAAACTCAGGATTGGATAAAATTTCAAAATGAATATTATCAGAATTTTCTTCTAGTATCTCTTTAATTTTCTCTGCTGTTCGAACAGGAAGAGTAGATTTTTCTATAATAATTTTATCACTTTTAGAATACTTAGCAATATCTCTTGCACAGTGTTCTACGAAACGAAGGTCTGCTGCCATGCCTGCTCCTTCTCCCTCTGTTTTTGTTGGGGTATTTACAGCCATAAAAATCATTTCAGCTTTTTCAATATTACCTGCAATATCATCTGAAAAAAATAAATTTTGCCCACGAGTTTTTTTGATAACATCTGATAATCCAGGTTCATAAATAGGCAAGCTAGATAAAGGTCCATTCCATGCTTCTATCCTATCTGGATTTGAATCAACAACTGTTATATTAATATTGGGGCACTTAAGTGCAATTACTGCCATGGTAGGTCCTCCTACATATCCTGCTCCAATACAACAAATGTTTTTTATCTTCATATTATTTCTTTAAAAGCCAAGATGAAGATTGGATTTTATCACCTAGTCCGTCAATTAACCCAATTCCTTTAACTTTACACATACTTGCTTCCGGTATACTCTCGTTATTTTGATCTCCTCCATTAGCAAAGTATAGCTCGTAATCTTTATTATAGGTATCAGCTAAGTGAGCTAATGTTGCACACTGAGTTTTATCTTTATCAATTGAAATAAGAGCCTTTTCTACATGTTTAACAGCATTTATTATGAGCAGCCTTTCATCCTCTTCCATAAAAGCTTTACTTCCCTTTAATCTACGCTGTAAATCACTATTTACAATAACCCAAAGCCCATCTCCCTTAGTCTTTGCTTTTTCAAAAAGTTCCAAATGTCCTTTATGAATTGGGTTAAAATATCCAGATACAATAATAATTTTTGGTTTCATTTATATTCTATTATAATCATCTTCAATTCTTACAATATCATCTTCTCCAAAGTAGGTTCCAGTTTGAACTTCAATAAAAACCATTATTTCTTGTCCTTTATTTTCAATACGGTGTTTCACTCCTTTAGGAATCAAAATGGTTTCACCTGCCTCATAATCTTTAACCTTTTCATCAATGGTAATGGTCCCAACTCCCTCTACTATAGTCCAAACCTCTGATCGTTTATCGTGATATTGATATGATAGTCTTTCTCCTGGTTCAACCTCTATTCGTTTTAACTTGTAGTTTGGCTCGTCATGGATTACAAAAAATTGCCCCCATGGCCTTTCTTCTCTTTCAATTGAAATCATTTGCTCTTTGAATTAAATAGTACAATATGTTCTCTGTTCGATAAAAACTTAGAAGCAAGGTAAAAACTCACCTTTCGACCAATTAAATTCTCTATTTTATTTTCAAGCCTAGAAATATAATTCATGTTTAGATTTTGACCAATAAGAAATACTTCAATAATTCCTGAATCATTACCTTTAGCATACTCTCCAACAAGGATTATTTTATCTAAATCTCCCATTCTCTCAAGTACTTTCTCAACTAAATCTTCAAGACCCAAGTGTTTATATACAATTTTACTTAAAGTTTCAAATAAAGGATGATCAGTGTTTGCTCTATATTCAACTTTATTGTTGACCCTTATTTTACTTAAATAACCTGCCTTTTGTAAATGATTAAGCTCTTTTCTTATTCCATTTGTTGATTCGCCCATCTCATTGGCTAGTCCATTTAAATGTCCTTTATTAGCCTGTGAAACAAAAAACTTAATTAAAAGTCTAAGTCTAGTTTTTGATGTTATAAGTTCTCCCAGCATTTTCTATATAAACTATTGTAAAGTTTCTTTATTAAAATAAATTTAAGTAACAAAAGTACTTAAAAAAAAGTAATTTTTTCATATATTTTTGTTTTTTTTTATGTTTTAACTAAAAACTTAAAAAAATAAATTGAATGAGTTTGAAGAAATCTTAAAACTCACAATGCAAAAATTTATACTTAAATACTATAAGTGAAATAACAAATGAGTTAAATCTTATAATTTGAATACATTAAAATTAAAGTTGGTGATTTATGGTAATCATTTGTAAAATTTGTAAATAATTGTAAAGCTTATATTGGTATATTTGTCGTAAATAAAGTTTAATAATGATTAACAAAAAAATTTTCAGGATTGCTTTTATACTTATTTTCATCATTACAGCTAGTATATTTTTTTTTCAAGCACCTATTAAAAGCTTTATTAGAGATCAGATTCCCCCAATAACATATTCAAGGCTTAGCTGGATTAAAAATATACTTACAGGTAAAGATTTTGGTTTTTTCAAATATGAAACAAGACTTGCCAAACAATACGATGAAATTAGCAACTATATAGATGAAACTCAATTTGAGTTTTCCATTAAATTAAAAAAGAATAATGATTTAAATACATTTCAAATACCCCCTCTTTTTCCAGCAATTGGAGTTGTTGGTACAAATACTGCATATATCGATTTTTATGATAATAATTTAATTTATACCACTAAAAATGGAGTTTTTTTTCATGTTAGAATTGATAATGATATGCTGAATTTTAAGCCAATAAAAACTAATATTTCAGAATTTTTAGAAAAAAAAATAGAAGAAAAAAACGCAACTCTCAACTCCTTCAACCCTTTTACTATCTCCAAGTTTGGAGTTAAAGATATTTTTGTTGATAACAATATAATTTATGTTTCATATATAGAGTCCTATAATAATGGAGGCTATAACACTTCTATACTTAAAGCTGAAATTTTAGACCAGCTTAATTTTACAAAATTTTATTCACCTAAAAATTTTATTTCTTCTTCAAATAAAGAATTTAATCCAGTCCAGTCAGGTGGCAGAATAGTTAATTATAAAAAGGATTCACTTTTATTTTCAATTGGTGAATTTAGAGATAGAACGAGTGCTCAAAACCCTAAAACTGATAATGGGAAAATTATTGCAATAAATAAAAAAAATTCTAATTCAAGAATTATTTCTATGGGACATAGAAACCCACAAGGATTAGACTATTCCAAAAATTTTGATTACGTGATTTCATCTGAACATGGTCCTGCAGGGGGCGATGAAGTTAATCTAAATATAAACCCTGAAAAAGTTAAAAATTTTGGATGGCCAATATCTTCTTATGGCAATCATTATGATATTGATGCCGCAGCAACTGATTCTCATGATGGAGATCCAGACCGTTTTATAAGGACTGCTCCTTTATATAAGAATCATTCTGATCATGGTTTTACTGAACCACTTGTATACTGGAATATTAATCCTGCAGTATCAGAGATAAAACTTATAAAGGAAAATATAAATAATGCAGAATTTATTTTAGCTTCTTTAGGTAACGATAATCCTCAAAGACCAGATTATAAAAGCTTACTTCATTATAAATTTAATTTAAAAACAAATGAAACCGAGCTTATTAGAAGAATTAATGTTAATGAAAGAGTTAGAGATATTGCATATCATAAGAATTCAAACAGAATTTATTATGTTGGAGAGTCAACAGGAGTTATAGGATTTATTAATTTGGAATAAAAATAAAATATGAAAAACATCTTAGTTACTGGAGGTGCTGGTTTTATAGGATCAAATTTGATTAAAAAGTTAATTGATGAAGGTCATAATGTTACATGTTTAGATAACTATTCAACTGGAACCAATGAAAATAATGTTCCAGAGGCCAAATATATAACTGATGATATAGAGAATATAATTAAACTTAAAATTAGATTTGATATTTGTTTTCATCTTGCTGCTCAATCTAGAGTTCAACCCTCATTTGATGACCCTCAGGAGTCTGTTAGAGTAAATATTACAGGTACAACAAGAGTTATGGAATGGGCAAAAATTAATAACGTTAAAGTAATATATGCAGGTTCATCTTCTAAACATCATGATCCTTCAGACTCTCCTTATGCAATGACAAAATTTTTAGGTGAGGAAATATGTAAGCTTTATAAAAAATCATTTAATGTAAATGTTGAAATTGCTAGATTTTACAATGTTTACGGCCCTCTAGAACCATTAGATGAAAAGTTTGGAAATGTAATAGGTATTTGGAGATCAAAAGTAATTAAAGGTGAACCACTTCCAATTGTTGGAGATGGTAATCAAAAAAGAGACTTTGTGCATGTTTATGATATAGTGGACGGGCTTATTAAAATTGCATTTACTGATATAAACCATAGCGACGCATGGGAGTTAGGTACAGGAGTTAATTACAGCGTAAATGAACTATTTAAATATTTTAAAGACAAATTTGATGTACATTCAATAAGTATTCCCGATCAACCTGGAAATTATAGGCAGACGTTAAGAGAAAATGATGACTCAATAAAATTATTAGATTGGAAGCCAAAAGACAGGCTAAAAGATCATATTAATAGTTTTAATTAAAATATTATAACTAAAACATACTAAATAATGAAAAATGTTTTAATTACTGGGGGAGCAGGGTTTATTGCCCATCACTTGATATATTATTTAATAAATAATACAGACTGGAATTTAGTGTCTTTAGACAGACTGGATTATAGTGGAAATTTAAACAGATTAGATAATATTTTGTCAAAGTTAACTGCAGAACAAAAGTCAAGAATTAAAGTTGTTTTTCATGATATGAAATCTGAAATAAATCCATGGATAAAAAAAGAACTAGGGGATATCAATATAATTCTTCACTTAGCAGCAGGCTCACATGTTGATCGAAGTATCGATTTTCCAATGGAATATGTTTTAGACAATGTTGTAGGAACAGCAAATATTTTAGATTATGCAAGGTACTTGAACGATGAAAAAAAACTAGAAAGACTTGTATATTTTAGTACAGATGAAGTTTTTGGACCAGCTCCAAAAGGTATTGATTATAAAGAAAATGATAGGTATAATTCCACAAACCCATATAGCGCAACTAAAGCTGGTGGTGAGGAATTAGCAGTTGCATATGAGAACACATACAGTCTTCCGGTATACATTACCCACACCATGAATGTTTTTGGAGAAAGACAACATCCAGAAAAATTCATACCTATGTGTATCAAAAAAATAAGAGATGGAGAAACTGTAACCATACATTCAGATAAAACAAAAAAAATTCCTGGCTCACGTCACTATATTCATGCAGAAGATGTAGCAGAAGCTATACATTTTTTGCTCAAATTGGATTATAATCATTTACCTGAGTATGGTGGAGCTAAATGTCCTAAATTTAATATTGTTGGCTCTGAGGAACTAAATAACCTTGAACTTGCCCAAATTATTGCTGATTCCCAAGGAAAAGAATTAAAATATAAAATGTTAGATTTTCACTCATCTAGACCAGGTCATGATTTAAGATATTCACTTTCTGGAGAGAAAATGAAAAAATTAGGCTGGACACCATCAATCAAACTTACTGAAAG
>MDTB01015889.1_pt1 | contig 11989 bp, 17 predicted proteins | sample 811161 | NCBI WGS metagenome assembly MDTB01 (sample SAMN05326650, study PRJNA326480) | marine metagenome | isolation source: seawater | place: Mediterranean Sea | collected 2009 | reverse complement strand
TTTTTATAAATGGTGTCATAATAATGGGCGATAAATACAAAGAATGTGTATTAAAGTCAATTTATTTAGCTATCAAATAATAGAGATTTAAAGCGCTAAATATTAATAGAACACTTGTGATTTGATGTGCTGAAGCCAAATAAATATTTAAACCACTTATTAGTGTAAAAATTCCCAATATAGCCTGCAAAAATAAAATTAATAATAAGATTTGCAATGGTTTATACATGAGCCGCAATTTTCTTTTATAAATAATACATGATAAGATTAACGTATATAATATTATTATATAAGCTAAATTCCTGTGATAAAATTGAATTAAAGAATGATTATCAAATTCAAATATATTTGAGAAATCTTTTATAATTAAATCATCTGGGAAAAAAGATTTTTCCATTAAAGGCCAAGTTTGATAAATTTTACCTGCATCCAAACCTGATACAAACGCACCAATGATAATCTGTAAAAATAAAAGAAATATTAAAAATTGATAAGGAAGATATAGTTTTGAATATTGATAAAATTTTTTGTTATTTTTAGAAACGATATTTCTAATTAGCCAAAACAAAGTTGAAATAATTACTAGGGCCGTACATAAGTGAATTGATAATCTGTAATGACTTACTGATGTGTCGGTCACCAGTCCACTTTTTACCATATACCAACCGATTATTCCCTGAAACATTATTAAAAAAAAAATCAAAAAACATATATTAAGTAAATTTTTACTAACCTTTTTTGTAAAATAAAAATAAATTAAAGGTATTAAAAAAAAAAGCCCAATTAGTCTTGCAAGGATTCGATGAAAATATTCCCAATAAAATATAAACTTAAATTCTTCAAGGGTCATACTAAAATTAAGTAATTTGTATTGAGGAATTTTTTTATATTGATTGAAGTACTCCTCCCAATTTGCATCATTAAGAGGTGGTAAAATTCCTTTAAATAACTCCCAATGGGTTATTGATAATCCTGAGTCAGTTAATCTTGTCAATCCCCCTACTATTATAATTAAAAAGACTAATATAAGAGACGTAAATAACCAATAAAGGAATAACTTATTTATTTTTTTCTCATTTATATACATATATTATAATATATAATTTATTTATTATTCTTAAATTTTTATTTTGTCGCTATGGTTAACAAAAATATAATTGAAATTAGAAAAAAATTAGACAAACTTGACCATGATCTATTAACAATTTTAAAGAAAAGAACTAAACTTGTTGATCTTGTTATTAAAAATAAACAATTTAAAAAAGATATTGTAGATAAAAAAAGAATTTCCATAATCTTAAAAAATATAGCTAAAAAATCAAAAATTCGAAGAATAGATCCGAAAATAACAAAAAGAATATGGACGTCAATGATCAAAGCTTTTATTGACTATGAATTCAGAAATTTTAAAAAAAAATAATTACTTACTGTGAGGTGGTAGTTTTTTTTCAACAAAAAATTCGTGTTTTCGTGTATTTGGATTGTATTTTTTTAACTTAAGTTTTTCTTTTACTTTTTCGCCTTTAGTAGGTTTTTTTGCATAGTAAATAAATTTACTATCAGGGTTACTCTCGGGAACCATACGAACTTTAAGATGAGATTTTTTTGCCATAAATTTTAATTTTTTTAATTTTTTCTAAAATTTTTTTACTTTTTATTTTTAAATTAGCTTTTAAACTATCTTTAATATGTTGGTCAAGAGTATTTACATCGGAATTTAATATATTTTTAACACCGTTAATTGTCATGCCTTTGTTTTTTAGTAAAAATTTTATATTCTTAATAATGTTTATTTGATTTAATGTATAATACCTTCGATTATTAATTTTTTTAGGATTGATTTGTTTAAACTCTTTTTCCCAATATCTAAGAATGTGATTTTGTGGTTTATTCGTAAAAGGATCAATTAAATTTACAATTTTAGAAACCTCTGTAATACTATGAAATTTTTTCATAAAGTTTTTTCTAAACTTTGAGAGATGTTTTTAGACACAACGTAACTAACAGATTTTCTTGAAGATATTATAAATTCTTCCTTGGTCTTAGGATTTCTGCCTATTCTTTCTTTTTTTTTAAGTATTTTGAATGAACCAACATTCTTTAAGTTAAGACTCCCCAACTTTATATTATCAATGAGGATTTTTACTATATCGTCAATTATTTTTACAGAAAGTCTTTTAGAAAATCCTAGACTGGAGCTTAAATTTTTAGCAAGGTCAATTTTTTTTATTTTTTTTTTAAACATTTTTGGAATGTTTTAAATTTTTTTTTATTTGGGACATTAAATTACCTTTAACTATTTTATAACATAAATCTATTGAATGATAAAAACCTATCGCATCAATTCCTCCATGACTTTTTACCACTGGACCATTGAGACCTAAAAAAATGGCACCGTTATATTTTCTTGGGTCTAATTTCTCTTTAAATTCTTTTAGTGAAAAATATGAAAAAATTAATGATAATTTTGTAAATAAATTTTTTGTTAAAGATTTTTTTAAATTTTTTGTTATAAATTTTGCGGTTCCTTCAGCGGTTTTCAACGCTACATTGCCTGTGAACCCGTCAGTGACGATAACATTTGAATTTCCGCTCATTATGTTATTTCCCTCAATGTAACCTTGATATTTAAAATTTTCGTCACTTGCTAAATGTTTTAATCTTTTAGAAGCAATTTTTAACATTTCAGTTCCTTTTATTTCTTCTGAACCTACATTTAAAAGAGAAACTTTTGGTATATCATTTGGAAAAAGTGATTTGTATAAAGCAGAACCTAACTCTGCAAAGTCTACCAGGTTTTGATCATTACACTCTATATTTGCTCCTAAATCTAATACTACATTTATTCCATTTTGATTAGGCCATAATCCAGCTAAAGCAGGTTTACTTAATTCATTCATCATTTTTAAAATCATTCTGGAAACGACAAGTAATACACCAGTATTTCCTGCAGACAAACTAATATCAGATTTTCCATCAAGTTGGTGTTTAATGCAATTCCACATGCTAGTATTTTTCGAATTTTTTACTGCTGTAAGAGGTGTTTCCTCATCTGAAACAATTGTGTTTGTATTAATTATGTTAATTGAATTATGTATAATTTCATATTTATCAATTTTTTCTTTAATTATATTTTCTTTTCCAAAAATATTTAAAATAAAATCATTGTTTGATTGATTTTTTTCTAAAAAAATTTTTATACCTTCAATTGTTTTGTCAGGAGAATTATCGCCACCCATTGCATCAATAGCAATAGAAATTTTTTTGGACATATGAATATTTTAAATATCTAGGATTTTTTTACCGTTGTAATATCCAGATTTTAAATCTACATGATGAGGAAGTTTAAACTCACCGCTTTTTTTGTCCTCTATGAGATTAACAGATGAGAGTTTATGATGAGATCTCCTCATTTTTTTTCTTGAGATAGATGTTTTTCTTTTAGGTACTGCCATAACTAATATTTAAATTTGATTGATTGTTCTATCATATTTTTGTGAGGAAGTTCAAAACAAAAATTAAAAAAATTTCCAAAATAATCCTCAAAAAGCCTTAAATTATCGTTTTCGGGCGTCTTTAAGTTGTTAAAGTAATTTTTAATTACAATAGTATTAATTTTAAAACTTTTATTATCATCTTTTTTTAAATCTATTTTTAATAAAATATCGTATAAAATTTTATTAAAATCTTTCATTTTTTTGTTGACTGTGACGTCTCCTAAACCCGTCTCTCTTAAATTGTATTCTATACTATGAAATAAAAAATCGTATTTTTCTTGACTAAATTTAAAGCCTTTTTTTTTTGATATAATCATTAAAATCGAAAAATGAATAAACATTAGGTAAATTCTAGTTTCAAAAGTATCTGATAATTTTATTTTTTGATAGAAAAATAAATTTCTAGATAAGCTTAATAAAATACTATACAAATCATCATTATGTTTTTGCTTAAAAATCATATAAATTATTTTATCATTTTTATATTAATTATATTAACTAATTGTCAATTAAAAGAAGCTTCAAACTCTCACGGAATTTTGTTTTTAGAAAATAGAGCAAATAAAATAATTGTTAATAAATCTAACAAAAATGATGTTATCAGTATTATTGGTCAGCCACATTCTAAATCAATAGAAAGCAAAAATGAGTGGATTTATATAGAAAGAGTATTTATTAAAGGTAAATATCACAAATTAGGTCGAAATATATTAAAATCTAACAATGTTCTCTTTTTAGAATTTGACAAATACGGTGTACTTAAACATAAAAAATTATTTAGCAAAGAAGATATAAATAAAATTGCATTTTCGAGTAAAGAGACAGCTAACGATTTAAAAAAAGGAAGCTTTGTTGAAAAATTATTTACTAGCTTAAAAGCTAAAATGTATAATAGATAATTTATTAGTGAGCGATCACTGCTATTAAAAGTAAAGCTACGATATTTGTAATCTTTATCATTGGATTAACAGCTGGACCAGCTGTATCTTTATAAGGGTCTCCAACTGTATCACCGGTTATAGCTGATTTATGGGCTTCTGAGCCTTTGCCTCCAAAGTTTCCATCTTCTATATATTTTTTTGCATTATCCCATGCTCCTCCTCCAGCTGTCATTGATATAGCTACAAAAAGACCTGTAATAATTACACCTAACAACATTGCTCCAAGAGAAGAAAGTGCAGCTGCTAATCCACCTATTTGAAGTATAACAAAGTAAAGTACCACAGGTGATAACACGGGAAGTAATGATGGAATTATCATTTCTTTTATCGCTGCTTTGGTTAACAAATCAACTAATTTACCGTAATCTGGTTTTCTTTTACCTTTCATTATTCCAGGAATTTTTTTAAATTGTCTTCTGACTTCTATCACTACAGAACCGCCTGCTCTTCCAACAGCCTGCATCCCCATTGAACCAAATAGATAAGGTAACATTCCTCCAATTAATAATCCAGCAACAACAAAAGGGTTTGATAAATCAAATGTAACAGTTATACCTTCTAAAGCCGATCCTTTAACTGTTGAAAAATATTTAATATCCTCTGTATAAGCTGCGAACAATACTAACGCACCTAATCCTGCTGAGCCTATTGCGTATCCTTTAGTAACAGCTTTTGTAGTGTTTCCAACTGCATCAAGTGCGTCTGTTGTTTTTCTGACATTTTTTGGAAGTTTTGACATTTCTGCAATACCTCCAGCGTTATCTGTTACAGGTCCATATGCATCTAAAGCTACTACCATTCCAGTTAATGCAAGCATTGCTGTAACAGCTATTGCAATACCGTATAAACCAGCAAGTTCATTAGTATATAGAATTCCTGCAACTATTATTAAAGCAGGTATAGCTGTTGCTTCCATTGAAATGGCTAAACCTTGAATAACATTAGTACCATGTCCTGTCGTCGATGATTGAGCGACAGTTTTTACTGGTCTGTAATTTGTTCCTGTATAATATTCTGTAATCCAAATTAATAATCCGGTAATAACGAAACCGACAACTCCACATATATATAGATCCATCCCATTAAATTTATTTCCTTCATTTATGTATGTATTGGATAATCCAACAATTGAGTCTGTTACTGGGTATAAAATTATAAGCGATGTAATAGCTGTTACTATAAAACCTTTGTATAAAGCTCCCATTATATTCTTGCTTTTCCCAAGTTTTACAAACCAAGTACCTATAATAGACGTAATTATACAAGCGCCTCCAATAGCTAAAGGATAAATCATTAAATTATAATCGGATGGGAAAAAAATTGAAGATAAAACCATTGTTGCTACAATAGTTACAGCGTAAGTTTCAAATAAATCAGCAGCCATGCCAGCACAGTCGCCTACATTATCGCCTACGTTATCTGCAATAACTGCTGGGTTTCTTGGGTCATCTTCAGGAATTCCTGCTTCAACTTTTCCAACAAGATCTGCACCAACATCTGCACCTTTAGTAAAAATTCCTCCACCTAACCTTGCAAATATAGAAATTAATGATGCTCCAAATCCAAGTGCTACTAATGCATTTATAATTTCTCTATTATCTAAATTTAAATTTATTAATATTATATAATAGAATGTGATAGACAATAGAGCTAAGCCCGCAACAAGCAGACCTGTAATTGCACCTGATTTAAAAGCAATTGATAAACCAGACTGCAAACTTTTTCTTGCGGCTTCTGCGGTTCTAACATTAGCTTTAACCGAAATCAACATGCCTACGTAACCTGCTACTCCTGATAAAAAAGCTCCTATAAAATATCCAATTCCTACAAGATAATTAAAAAAATAAGTTACGATTGCTAGTACTAATATACCAACTATCGCAATAGTTTTGTATTGTCTGTTTAAATAAGCCTTTGCACCAATCTGTATTGCTTCTGCTATCTCTTGCATTTTTGAATTTCCTGGACTTGCAGAAAGTATTTGTCCTGATAATAAATAACTGTAAGCGACAGCTAATATGCCAATGAATGATATTAAATAAAGTAATTCTAAATAATTAGTCATGATTTAAAGCGCATAAATGCCAAATTAATGTAAAAAAAGCAAGCTAAACTTCAATAAAAATATCATATTTTTAGTCATCTTTTTTTCTTAATTCTTTAGAGATTTTATCTAGAATTGCATTAAGGTAACCAATTTGAATCTTTTCTAAAAAATGCTCTGAAGCTAATAAGTATTCATTAATAATTACTTTTTTTGGTGTGTTATGCTTAAACATGAGCTCAAAAATGGCAGCAAATAGTATAATTTTCAATATTTTATCAGTTTTAGTTAAATCTATATCGCTAGCTAAATAAGATTTTATCTGGTCCTCAATGAGATCGGATCTCTCTAAAGTACCGGTTACTACGTCTTTAATAAATTTTTTATATTGGCTTTTAGGGTAATCAATTAAAGAATCTGGATTCATCAAGGAATTATAAAGTTTTTGAATTACTTTAATTCGAGGAGATGAATTTTTAGATTTTTTTGGATCCATTTTCTAAAATGGACAAAACTGCATTAGCGGCTTCTGATCCTTTATTTGGTTTATTGCTCATTGTAATTTTGCACCTCTGTATAGCTTGGTTCTTATTATAAGCAGTGATAATTCCGTTACCTATAGGTTTGTTAAAGTTAATTGAAAGATTTAAAATTGAATTAAAAGTCGACAAACAAATCAAATCAAAGTGTGGAGTTTGTCCTTTGATAACGCAGCCCAAAGCAATAAAGCCATCAAATTTATTTATATTTCTCCTTATTGCGATAGGAATTTCAAAGACTCCAGGCACATTTATAATACTTGTTTTAACGTGATTGTTAATTAATTTTTTTTTTGAACTTAATACTAATTTCTTAGAAATATCTTTATAATAATTTGCATTAACTATTAAAATTTTTTTCATTTTATTATAATCTGCTTTTTTATTTTCAAACCAAAACCATCAAGTCCAATAATTTTTTTCTTACTTCTTGAAATTAGTATCATATTTCGTATATTAAGATCCTTAATTATTTGTGCACCAACACCATAGTATCTCAAAGTATTTATACTACTACCTTTAGAAATATTATTATTATTAATTATTAATAATAAAAAATTTTTATATTTTGACATAAACGTAAGAGACTTTTTAATATTTTTATTGTTCATAATATGTTTGCTTTCAATTATGTTGGAAAGAACTCGAACTGGTATTGATTTATTTTGACTAAAATTTCCTTTTGTTATTGCAAAATTAATATTATTTTCTAATTTATTTTTATAAATGTGAATATTTAACTTACCAATTTTATTCATATTTAATAGTTTTGACTCTGTTTTATAAACTAATTTTTCATACTTAAAACGATATGAAATTAGATCTTCAATAGATGCTAGTTTTATTTTATGTTTTTTTGAAAATTTAAAAAGATCATTTAATCTAGCCATTCTACCGTCTTCATTCATTACTTCACAGATTACTGAACTCGGATTTAATTTAGATAATTTAGATATATCTACTGAAGCCTCTGTATGACCTGCTCTTTCTAAAACCCCTCCATTTCTGGCCACTAATGGAAAAACATGTCCTGGAGATACAATTTCATTTTTTTTTACTTTTGGATTAATTGCGATTTTAATTGTTTTAGCTCGGTCCTGCGCTGAGATACCAGTTGTAATACCTTTTTTTGCCTCGATAGATATTGTGAATGCAGTTTGCATCCTTGATTTATTGATTGAAGACATAAGAGGTAATTTAAGATTATCTACTTGCTTCTTTGTTAAAGCTAAACAAATTAATCCCCTTCCATGTTTAGCCATGAAGTTAATACTTTTAGAATTACATTTTGAAGCTGGTATAATTAAATCTCCTTCATTTTCTCTATTTTTATCATCTACAAGAATAAACATCTTACCCTTTTTAGCATCTTGAATAATCGAAGAAATTTTTGAGAATTTATTTTTAAGCATTTAATTAGAATATTTATATATATATTTACCAAATATATCTAATTCTACGTTCACTAGGCTATTAATTTTTAAATTCTTCAAGTTAGTTAGTTTTAATGTGTGTGGGATAACAGTTATTTCAAAAGAATTTTGATAAATTCTCGAAATAGTGAGAGAAACACCGTTGATAGAAATTGAAGCTTTCTCTATTAGAAATTTATTTAATTTTTTGTCGATAATTTCAAAATTTATTATCCAAGTTTTGTCAATAAATTTTATTTTTCTAATTTTTGCAACAGTATCGACATGTCCTTGAATATAATGACCTGAAATACTTTTTCCAAAAGATAAGGATTTTTCTAAATTAATAACTTGATTTAATTTTAAATCCTTAAAGTTTGATCTTTTTAAAGTTTCATTAGAAATATAAAAAAATATTTTATTTTTAATTACATTATCTATTGTCAAACAAACTCCATCACAACTAATTGATGAACCTAAATCTTTTTTATTAAAATTAATTTTTGTTTGAATACCAACGTAAATACTATTTTTTTTCTTTTTGATATCTTTTACTATACCTGTATTAAAAATTATACCATTAAACATAATTAAAACTCTTTTTTCAAAAGATTATCACCATTCAAATTAATTGTTAGTAGTTTGGGGTAAATCTTTTTTAAATAACTTGATGTACTATTGTTTTTTCCGTTTTTACCTAACTTTTTATTACTCCTGAAAATGAACAATTCATGGATCATTTTATTTTTAATTAAATAATTTAAAAAAGTTAAGCCAGTTTCAATTAGCATCCTAGAATACCCTAGTTTGTGTATTTTTTTATATAATAAATTTAAATCATTTCTGTTTTCCAGCTTATTTATAAATATAATTTTATAGCCCATTTTTTTGTATAGTGAAATTTTATTAGCATTATTTTTTCTTGTAATTAAAAAAGTTTTCCTAATTTTTAAATATTTATTCAAAGATAATTTTTTTTTTAATTTAAGTTTTAAATCAATAATAAATAAGTCTGGTTTATTTTTATTTAATCCATTAATTCTACAATTTAATAAAGAGTCATCCCGATTAATTGATTTTGATGTTGATAAAACACAATCATGCCTATTTCTTAATAGATGAACTTTATTTCTTGATACTTCATTCGTTATCCATTTTTCCCTTTTATTAATAGTTAAATAGTCTTTTGATATAGCAATTTTTGCAGTAACAAATGGAATAAATAATTTTTTATTAATAAAATAACTTTTATAAAAATTTTTGTATTTTTTTGTCTTGATTAATTTAGTTTTTATTCCTTTTTTAGAAAGAATTTTTTTAGCTTTTCTGAACGTTCTAATGTCAGGATCCTCAAATGCGTAATAGACATTTTTAATTTTTTTTTTTGTAATAATATTTATGCATGGTGGAGTTTTACCATAATGAGTACATGGTTCTAAAGTTGTATACAAAGATGCTCCTGAACAATTAGTCAAGTTATTTAATGCATTATATTCTGAATGTGGCCTTCCTTGAATTGATGTAACGCCAGAAGATATAACAGCTCCATTTTTAATAATAACTGTTCCTACAGACGGATTTAATTTAGTTTGACCTAAATTTTTTTCTGCTAAATGAAATGCAAGATTTAAATAATGATTATGATTGTTTATCATCTAAATTGCCAACGAACTGTTCAAAGTCTTTTGCTTCTTTAAAATTTTTATAAACAGAAGCAAAACGAACATATGCAACTTTATCTAGTGATGACAAACCATCCATAATAAATTTACCAATTGTTGGTGTAGGGATCTCGCTTTCACCAAGACCTTCTAGATTTCTGACTATCTTTGAAATAAATTTTTCAATAGTTTCAGAATCAATTGGTCTCTTTCTTGTAGCTATTCTAATAGCCTTAGAAATTTTATCTCTATCAAACGGTTCTCTTTTGCCGTTACCTTTAATTACTGTTAATTCTTGAAATTGAACTCTTTCAAAGGTCGTGAATCTTTCTTTTCTGTCACAGCCGCATAGCCTTCTTCTTCTTATAGCCGTACCATCTTCTGTTGGCCTTGAGTCAACTACCGATGTATCTTTTTCTCTACAAAATGGGCAAAGCATATATTTATTTAGATTCCATATATAGGAAAAGAAGAACAAAGGTCAATAACCTCTTTTTTAACCTCGTTTTCTATTATTGAATTATCTGATTTATTCTCACTTAAGCCTTTGATTACTTTATGAATTAAATCTGCAACTAATTTAAATTCCACTTCTTTAAATCCTCTTGTGGTGCAAGCAGGCGTACCCAATCTAATTCCTGAAGTTATAAATGGACTTTCAGTATCAAATGGAATTCCGTTCTTATTGCAGGTTATGTTAGCTCTTCCTAATGATCCTTGGGCTTCTTTTCCAGTAACTTTAAACGATCTTAAATCAAGAAGCATTAAATGCGTATCTGTTCCTCCAGAAAAAATCTTAAAACCTTTGTCAGATAATCTTTCAGATAAAACTTTTGCATTTTTAATAACATTTTTTGTGTATGTTTTAAATTCATCTGACAAAGCTTCTTTGAAACAAACAGCTTTAGCTGCAATTACATGCATTAGCGGTCCACCTTGCAGACCGGGAAAAATTGCACTATTAAATTTTTTAGCTAACTCCTCATTATTTGTTAAAATAATTCCACCTCTTGGTCCTCTTAAAACTTTGTGAGTCGTAGAAGTCACTACATCAGCATATTTCGTAGGATTAGGATAAGCTCCACCAGCTACTAACCCAGATAAATGTGCCATATCAACTAATAGATAAGCTCCAACTTTATCACAAATTTCTCTAAATTTTTTAAAATCGATTATTCTTGAATAGGCACTACCACCAGCAATTATAAGTTTAGGTTTATTTTCCATGGCGAGTTTTTCAACAGCGTTGTAATCAATTAAACCGGTTTCCTTATCAACTTCATAATGAAGAGCATTAAACCATTTGCCAGATTGAGCTGGTTTAGCACCATGAGTTAAATGTCCTCCAGAATTCAAACTCATCGCTAAAGTAGTATCACCAGGTTTTAGTAGTGCCAAATAAACTGCACCATTCGCTTGAGCACCAGAGTGTGGTTGTACATTTGCAAATTTACAATCAAATAGTTTTTTCACACGCTCAATAGCTAAATTCTCAGAAACATCCACATGTTCACATCCTCCGTAATATCTTTTTGCAGGATAACCTTCGGCGTATTTATTAGTTAAAACTGAACCTTGTGCTTCTAAAACAGCTTTCGATACAATATTTTCTGATGCGATTAATTCGATATGATTTTGCTGTCTTGTAAACTCATCTCTGATTGAATTATATAGTTCTTTATCAGCATCTTGTAATTTTAATTTAAAGAAGCTGTTTAAATATTTATCTAATTTAACTACTGACATTATATTTTTTTAACCCTTTTTAAGTGTCTACCACCTTCAAACTTAGTTTTTAAAAATAACTCCACTAATTTTAACGACAAACTTTTCTTTGTTAATCTAGCGCCTAATGCAATTATATTAGCATTATTGTGTTGTCTAGACAATCTAGT
>MDTB01012172.1_pt1 | contig 11990 bp, 7 predicted proteins | sample 811161 | NCBI WGS metagenome assembly MDTB01 (sample SAMN05326650, study PRJNA326480) | marine metagenome | isolation source: seawater | place: Mediterranean Sea | collected 2009 | reverse complement strand
TTGGTATCATAAGCTTGTTGTTGAGTAACTTTATATGCACCGCCTAATTGATTGGCATTCACATTCAAATGGTTTTTAGAATTCTCGGTAGTTTCACGAATAGTTGTACTTGTACGGTCAGCAGGGTTAAAAATGTATGAGTTAGGAACACTTGACCCAGGGTTTTGATATGGGCGAAGATTGCCAACAACATTTGCTTTGCGTGATGGGCGTAAAACATCTAATAATGGTGCAACGGCTGCACCAAGACTTCCACTAACTAATCCAAAATAACCATCTTGTTTGTTAGATGTACGATTATTGGGATATGCCTTCTTGGATTTAATTCCATAATCAGATTCAGTAGCGGGATTGCGTCCATTAGCATTAGCCCCGGCGATGGGTACAGCTCCTAATTCAATATTATGAGAAGGCATATATTCACCGGGTGCGTAGGTAGCGGGGTTTTGTGAACCAGCTGCACCGGAATAAGATGTGGTAGTTTCTGGACGTGATACATATCGGTCAATAGGAATAGCATGTAATGTTTCTCCCTTAGATGCACCAGTAGTAGTAAATAATCGGTCTTGTCCCATTTCAAAAGCAGTATCAGGTCTATTTTTTTCCATAACACCCATATGTTCAACCGTACCCATGTTTTTGACACCACTATATGCAGGTCCTTCGTGTCCAAGTAAGACATGTCCAGATGATTTTGGTTTAGTATCAACACGTAAATTGTCAACTCCTTTAGGTTGCCATGTTTCACGCATCATCATTCCAGAGTTAAATCCATGTGCACCTTCATTAGTATAACCTAAACCTAATCCAGGAGCAACACGTTCTTCTTCAAATGGTTTTGTATTTGCCATACGCATGCTATTATTAACACGTGATTGGTAAAAGTCATTCATATTAGGAGCTCCATGTGCCCAGTCTTGATTTTCATCAGGTGAAAACATAGGGGCTTGTTCTTTCTTACTAATTGTTTGAGAACCAGCACCAGAATAATTATCAAGAATCCCGTCATACGATTTTTCGTTCGCATTAGAAGTAGTCATTTTTGCTCCAAAAAAAGGAACCATATTATTATGTTCAAAATGAGAACCTGATACTTTTTCACCGGTTAACGAATAGTAAGATGCGGTTTCATTGTCATTAGTAGACTTCTTAGATGCCATATTAGCATCAAAATATTTATCAGTGTATACATTTCCGCCATTATCAAATTTATTTACTGTAGAAAGTGCAGAGGTTTGGTCAACTTCTTGACTTCTAATAGGATATTCTTCAGGAAAATTTCGGTTAGGAATATTAGTATTAGGTAAATCATTGCGAGAAGTAAATGGTTCTTCATCATCATTGCCGCGATTTGATTGTCCATTCATTATATACATTAATCCAAGAGCAACACCAGGTATAGCTAATTCCATTATAATATATTATATAATTATATTAATCTTATATAATATTTATTAAAAATAAACAATAATCTTATCTATATAATGTACCAGGGCATTCTTGTTCTTTTCCTCCAATGCACAAAGAATGTCCAGTTAAATAAAAATTGTGTTGTCCAATCATGGGAATTTTGGGTGTAAAATTATCTTTTTCGATAATACGTGTTTGTATGTTTTCATCAAAATGTTTATCTAAACCATTCAATGGATTTAATAATGGTTGTTCCCATCGTGTTTGTTCTAAATCTTTATACATCCAGGCGGGATGACTTGCACGACTTTCTTCAACAAATGGCTGTTCTGTACGATAATTAGGTTTGGAAGAAGATGGTTGAGATTTGGAATGTTGATTTAATTTAATATTATCACGATTTTGTTTGCGACTAAGACCACGTAAATCACTTTCTAAATTAACAGTATTTGATTGTAAATTAGCACCCCATTTTTGTAAACGAACATGTGGGTCTTCATTAAATGGTAAGTCCATACCAGGTCCTGGTGTATTTAACATATATCTTCCAGTAAAACTACTTTCATCTATTTGTTTTTTAATTCTACTTGGGTCATCATGGAATCTTGTGAAAGACATAATAATTAATATATCATGTGAAAAAAAGTTGATACGAAATATATATAAATATTAAACAAACTATATTATAATCATGGATGTTCCTAAAATTTGTTTAAATATGATAGTAAAAAACGAGAGTGCGATAATTATACGTTTATTAGAGTCAGTAATACCATTAATAGATAGTTATTGTATTTGTGATACAGGTAGTACTGATAACACAATAACATTGATTAACGAATATTGTAAATCAAAAAATATTCCAGGAAAAATAATAGAAGAGTCATTTCGTGATTTTGGATATAATCGTTCGTATGCATTAACTGGTTGTACGGATATGGAGAATGCAGATTATATATTGTTAATGGATGCAGATATGAAATTAGAAATAAGGACAATAGATATATTGCAATTTAAAAGGATGTTAATAAATGATGCATATTATGTAGTACAAGGATGTACTGATTTTTACAATGAAAATATACGAATAATTCGTAATGATCCAAGTTATCATTACTGGGGTGTCACTCATGAATATATAGAGTTACCTGATAATGCAGTTATAGAAAATATATCAAAAGATGTATTATTTATAACAGATTTAGGTGACGGTGGATGCAAAGAAAATAAATTTAAAAGGGACATAGAATTATTGATAAAGGGATTGGAAATGAGTCCAAATAATCCGCGATATTTATTTTATTTGGCGAATAGTTATCGTGATTCAAATGAGTATGAAAAAGCAATTGAAATATATATAAAACGTATTCAAGTAGGTGGGTGGTTACAAGAAACATGGCATTCTTATTATTCAATCGGGAATTGTTATATGAAGTTAAGTCTTCATGAACAAGCGATATTTTATTGGTTAGAGGCTTATCAAATAATGCCAACGCGTATAGAAAATTTGTATAAAATAGTGAATTATTATCGTCGAACAAATCGTTATGCATTAGCATTAATGTTTTACGAAATAGCTGATAACGTACGTTTGAAAAATCCTCCAATAAATCATCTATTTTTAGAAAATGATATATATGAACACAAGTTAGACTATGAAATATTCATTCTTGGGTATTATACGAATATGAATAAACATGCAATGATAAATATGTGTATGACTTTATTAAATAAGCGAAATATCAATACAGCAATTTATAACAATATAATGTTGAATTATAAACATTATTGTCCATCATTAACAAAGCATGACATATCTTATGATGAATTGAATGAAAGAAATAAAAGTTTATTGGATGAATTAAATAATATAGGAAATGATTTAATGAAACAGAAAACTGAGATGTATTCAAGTACACCCTCTATTTATATGAAAGAACTGAACGAATTATATGTATGTAAACGGTATGTAAATTATACGATAGATGAAGAAGGTACATATATAAACAAGGAAAATATAATAACAATAAATATTTTTGCAATATTGAATTTGAAAGATAATATATGGTATAAAACGAATGAGTTTATTATGGATTATAACACAGAACATGATAATATGTATATTGGAATGGAAGATGTGAAAATTTTGGTTAATAATAATATGGTAGAGTTTACTGCAAATCGTGTAACCTCAGATATGATACAAAGTGTAGAACATGGTACTTATGATATTATCAATAATATAGTAATTGAGTCAAAAATACTAAGGTATTCAACGAGAGCATTAACCGAGAAGAATTGGACAATGTTTCATACACTTAATAATGAACTTAGATTTATGTATACTTGGAATCCTTTAACTATTTGTGAAAAAGAAGATGATGAAATACATGTAACTCATGAAATACCAACGCCGCGTTTATTTAAACAAATACGTGGTTCCAGTCATGGTGTTCACATAGATGATAATATATGGTTTCTATGTCATGTAGTAAATTATGAATCACGTAGACATTATTATCATATATTTGTAGTTATTAATGCAGAAACATATAAGTTAATCAAATATAGTCAACTATTTACATTTGAAAAAGAGATTGTAGAATATTCATTAGGTTTTGTGTATCAAAAAAAGGATGACCAATTTTTAATAGGATATAGTACGAATGATAATGCAACAAAATATTTAATTATTGGAAAAGATATTATCAATGAGATGATGATAACTCATTCTCAATAGAATCCGTATTATTGTTGCATGTTATATCAAGTGGATTTAATGGCGAAGTTTTACAAAGACCAAATGTACGTCTATGAAATCTTGTAATACCATGTTCGCGAATACCATCCAAATGCAGTTTAGTCCCATATCCCATATTTTTACAAAATCCATATTGTTCATCTAAAAACGGATATTTTTGACATAGTTCCAAAACATAATTGTCTCTGGATGTTTTTGCTAAAATACTCGCAGCAGCAATAGCCATGTATTTGCCATCTCCTTTTTCAACAGTAACATGTGGAAGTTCAATGATACATTGTTGTTCTTCATTATATGAACGGAATGGTGTAAAATAGTTGCCATCAATAACGGCCATAAAATTTTCCATAGATAGCGGTTGACCGCCATTAATTGTATTTAATTTTTGAATAATTTCCCGAATGCAATTATGCATACCATGCATAACAGCCTGTAAAATATTAATTTCATCAACTATTTTTGGCTCTTCATATGTAACATGCCAAGCAAGAGCATTATTTTTTATATATTCAGCAGTTTCATTTAATTTTTTTTTTGAAGAGAATTTTTTACTATCTTTAATATTAGTTCCATCAAAAAGTGATGGTTCTTTAGGTAAAACTACACATGCTATATAAACTCTTCCAAATAAGCACCCTCGTCCTGCTTCATCTATAGATAATTCAAATGGTACCGCATCATTATAAAAACGTGTTAGTAAAACTGGTTCTTTCTTAGGTTTACTCATAGATATAAATTAAAAAAAACGATTGGTATATAATTATATCAATTTTTTATTGCATAATAGTGTTATATATATTTTCGCGACATACTGTATATTTATAATAATGAAATTTTCATCATTAACTATTTTTCTATTTTTGTTAATACTTTTAGTAAGTACAGTATTAATATGTAGATGTTATCAATCATACAGTGAAGGTATGGCTGCATATAATTATAATGTAGATAATGGTTCATCTCATAAGATAGTCAATTATTCAAATAATAATGAATTGAATAAAATTTATGATACTATCTATTTTGATAATACTAATGGTAGTTTGGTTGAATTAGATGTATCTTCAAGTTACGTATCAACCCCAGGTACACCAGCAGTACCTGCAGTAGCAGCAACGGAGACAACGGCAGCAGTACCTGCAGTACCTGCAGTAGCAGGAACAAATAATGCAAACACAAATAACAATGAGATAAAGAAATTACACATTCTTACACGTGGTGGTACATCAACATCAACATATGACATACAAGATGCGAATACTGTAATATCTCCTGTACCAGCAACAAGTATGGAGAATTCAATGGTATCTGCTATATACAATACAGTTGGTACAAACTCAGGAAATAGTTACAATGTAATTGTACTACCATGGCATACAAACACTTACCTTCATGTTATGGAAACCTCACCGGGTTCAGCAGCAACAACAGACCCAGTATCAAGTGGAGGAAAACCAAAAAATATGGTTACTGCTGCACTAACATATGCAACATCTCACATGGAGTATCCATATAATCATTATGTAGCAGACCCTGCTGATGCAAGTCATACAGATAACGCAACAACAAAACAAAAAGAGGAAAGAACGTTTAATATAGAAAACTCTTATGTAGATAATGATGCAAATAACAATAAGATGGTACAAGAACCTATGTATAATACAACTCGTAAAGTATATCAATTAAGTGAGCATGTTAAATATGATATTAGCAATGCAAGTCTATTAGTATCTTCTGGAGAAGGTTCAAATAAACAAATAAAGATAGTGAAGAGAGGTGGAAATACAGAAACATTATCTAACCCCAATTCAACTGGTGAAAATACCCATGGAAATGATGATAGTGTAGCAAATACAAGTTTTGTTCCTCGCATTATCCATGATATGTGTGGTCAAAATATGATATTGTATATTGAAAATGCAAAGAAGACATTAGTAGCATTAGTAAATAAAAATAGTGATGGTGATATGACTTTACGTAATGTAAAGAGATTTACAGAACAAGGTGTAGACACAGCACAACCCGATGCAGGTGGAGACCCTGACACTGATAGTGAAGAAACAGATAGTAACAGAAGGTCCAGAACTGATTATTATGATAGTATATTTAATGGTACTGGAGATGGAGTAGATAGTAATGCATTAGATAGATATATGTTAAAAACTCAAATAGTACCACCAGTATGCCCAGCATGTCCATCATGTAATTATAATGGAGGTACATGTAACTCATGTGGTGGAAATGGCGGTTCTGGAACCCAAGATGCAAGTGGTAACAGTGTAGTAAAGGATGAGCCAAAGAAAGCCCCCGTTAAAGATGCAGTAGGTGCAGTGGGTAATGTAACATCTGGAGCAGTAGGTGCAGTAGGAGATGTAGCAACAGGAACCGTAGGTGCAGTAGGAGATGTAGCAACAGGTGCAGTAGGCGCAGCAGGAGATGTAGCAACAGGTGCAGTAGGCGCAGCAGGTGATGTAGCAACTGGAGCAGTAGGTGCCGCAAGTAATGTAGCAACAGGTGTATTGGGTGCAGTAGGAAATGCAGCAAGCGGTGCAATTGACGCAGTAGGAAATGTTGTAGGTAGTACAGTAAATGCAGCAGGCCAAGTGATACCCGACGAACAACGAAGTGCAGGTACAACAAATGCTGTAGCAGGTCAACAAGTACAACAAGGTCCTATCACAGGAAATACTGGTATGACTGATCCTTATTCGTACTATGGTAAATTACCATCAAAACCGAATGGTGATTATATTCCCCGCACGGCGGATTTCAGTAATTTTTCGCGTTAAAAAATATATTTGAATAATTTTATGATACATAATATTATTCGTTTGAATGAAGTTAAATGATTATACCATATATATAACAATACAAATGGAAGAGATTAATACAAATATAATATTTAATAGGCAAGAAATATCGCATGAAATAAAAGAACATTTGATAAATTTTGACGAACGTATAAAAAATATAAATTATAAGAAAGGTATATACATATATGGTATTCCAGGTTGTGGAAAAACCGAATTTATTAATAGTTTATTAAAAGAATTAGATTATGATATGGTAAAATATGATGCAGGTGATGTTAGAAATAAATCATCAATAGATATAATAACAAGTCATAACATATCAAACCGAAATGTGTTAGATATGTTTACAAAGAAGGTTCGTAAAATAGCGATAGTAATGGACGAAATAGACGGAATGAATAATGGAGATAAAGGTGGTATAACAGCATTAATAAAATTAATTCGGCAGAAAAAAACAAAAAAACAAAGATTGGAGAACACATGCTCGCATCCAATAATTTGTATAGGGAATTATTACATAGACAAGAAGATAAAGGAATTGATGAAAGTATGTAATGTGTTTGAAATAAAAACGCCGACTCATACTCAAGTAAATACAATATTAACTCGTGTAATTCCAGATTACACTGATATGAGAGGAGAGGATATAAATGAAGTACTTATGTATATCCAAGGCGATTTACGAAAATTGCGGTTTGTATGTGAATCTGTAGTAAAACAACCAGATATTTTAAAGAATGGTAGATTAATGAAATTATTTCGTACAAAATTATATGATGAAGATTCAAAGAAGATAACCCAATCATTAATTATGAAAAACGTAACATTTAAAGAACATGAGCATTTTATGAATGAGACAGATAGAACAATTGTAGCATTGTTATGGCATGAAAATTTGGTAGATGTATTATCAAAAATAGATGTGAAAATAACGTTTCCTTTGTATTATAAGATATTAACACATATATGCATAGCAGATTATATAGACCGTATTACTTTTCAAAAACAGATATGGCAATTTAATGAAATGAGTTCATTAATAAAAACGTTCTATAATAATAAGATGTATCATGATACAATTACTGATAATAGTATAAAAAATTTGTCAGAGATAAGATTTACAAAAGTATTAACAAAATATTCAACCGAATATAATAACATGTTATTTATTTATAATTTAACTCAACGGTTGAATTTGGATAAAAAAGATATAATATCATTATTTCAAGAATTACGGCTGTATTATGGAAATGATTTGCTTACAAATGTGGAACACGTAAGCGAGATAGAACAATTATTTGAACCATATGGGTTATCCAAATTAGATATAAAACGTATATATAGGTATTTAGACCGTACTGTAAAGAAAGATACATTAGTATTGCAAGATGATGATTTGGATTTAGAATAGGATATATATTACATAATATTATGTAATATGTAAAGATAATGAAAGCAATTATGGTATTAATTTTTTTGTTTCAAAAAGAGATTTCTCCATAGTTATGATAACATTATGTAAATGATTATACGCATTTTGCATTTGAGAGTTTTGTTGTATTAACTCTTCATTTTTCTGTTGTAAATGTTTTATAAATTGCACAACTTGTTGGTGATTTAATTCTATAGGAGGATGTCCGTCTCCCTGTTGTAACATAATAGGACCATTTTGTATTTTCTCAATAGCTTCAGCACGTTCCTTCTTTATTTTTTGAATTTGGGTTAATACATCGGGCTTCATCTTAGGTAATCCAGGTTCATAATTATCTAATAATTTATCAATATCTTCTAAAAAGAATTGTTTAACATTGGATTCGTGGTCTTGTCGAATAAACATATCAACCGTTTTGGGTGATTCTTTAAAATAATCAGGATGAGATGTTTTAAACATTTCACGTTTATCAAAAGTATTATGTTCATGTGAAAACACCAAAATCGTTTTTAATGGGTCAAATTGAACAAATGGAACAGTATATCCTTTAAGAAATTCACGTTCTTCAGCCAAAGCTGCGGTGTCATTATATTTGGTATCTTCCAACAACTTTGTTTTAAATGCAAATGTACCAGCAGTAGCATGGTTTGGTCCATATGGTCCAGCTTGAATCATTTTCTTCATGGTTTTGAAATATAAATAAATTTCACTGGTTCCACCACACATAACTTTATCATCTTTGAGTAACATTTCAACAGAATGAGATACACGTTCAGGAGGATAATAATCATCGTCATCCATATAAACAATAATAGAACCCTTAACATGTTTATGCATATAGTTTCGTTTAGCTCCCAATGTTATTTTTTTGTCAAGTTCAAAATAACGGATTTGTGGAATATCAGAAGTTTCAATTAAGTCCTTAATTTTATCGGTACCATCATCAACAATAATCCATTCCATGCGATGTTTTGGGTAATCTTGATTTTTAAAACATTCAAACATAGTTTTTATAAAAGGACGACGATTGAATGTGGGTGTACATATAGAAACTAATGGATATTTTTTGTTATATGTGGTTTTATTCTTCTTTTTTGTCATATATAAGGTGTAAGTGGATATATTTATATATATATGTACGTAATTAATTTGTTATAAACAATTGTCCGGTTCAGGGGTAATTGAGGAGAACCTGATAAAAATTTAATAAAATCATGAATTAAGAGGTATTTATTTTGGGTTATTCGTATTTAAAGAACCATCAGTATTTGTTGGTTTATTCAACTCAAAATATCTAATAATACTCGTGATAACCATGACTATACCAGCGATACTTATTGCAGCAGCGAAGAAATTTAAAGGAAGCTTGTTAGGAGCAAGAGAGGAAATATTGGTAGACATGTTAAACGTTATAATCGCCAACATAATGGTGTAAATAATTTTGAGTAAATGTTCTTTAAAATAATCTAAAAATCTAAAAATAATAGATAAAAATGAGTATAAGAACGATAAAAAGGTATTGGAGTTACATAAATCAGTTTCTTCAAATCCAGCTTTAGAAGAACGAATGTGTTTATCAATCTCATTTATAGATTCCATACTGAAAAGAACATCGGTAACATCCCAGTTACCTAGAGTTAACCGTGAAAAGAAAGACATATATATTAAATATAATCCAGAAGCAATAGCCCCAGCCGGAACACATACAACCACTACTATTATAAGATGTAAAATATGCCAAATACCTGTAAAAAACTTAAAAAGCACACCACTCTTAGCAGCAGCTGTACCCGCGTTAATTATCGCACTGGCAACTCCCCCGCTCTCATCCTTTTGTAATTTCGGTTCTTTAGTTAGAGAAACTATAAATAAACCGAATATAATTATTAACATACTCAAAAGTATAGGGTTTGTTGGAAATCCTTTATCGATCTTGAATATTGCATCAAAGAAATTTTTAAATGTTATTGCAAAATATTTGACACAATATAAACAAACAAAATATAAGAATAAAAAGTTACAAGTACCATTAAGTAGTCCTGATGTTGTGGGTAAAATATCTACTAATAACCAGTTTAATTTTTCAGGAAACCATAAAGCAAACTCAAAAAACCATAAAAAGATTTTGATAACTGAGTTTTCTTCTTTAGTATCTTCATTTCTCCAGTGTTCTCTGAGTGCGTCTGCAGAAAACGAGGGTATATGAATACCCTTATCTTTAGCGAAATAAATAGCAAAGTACCAATTATAAACCATAATAGAACTAATAAATGCACATTCTAACCATACAATAGAGTTTCGTACTAACTTAATATCATTCTCTCTGGCAACTGACTCTTTATTATAAGTGTCATTTTCGCCAACAAGAAGTTCTGCCAAATACGTATTATAGTAATTAATATGTTTATATAATCGGGTAATAATATCACCATCTGCATGTTGTGTTACTATTGGTCGGCGTATTATCTTTTTTGGTTTTTGAATTCCCTCATACTCCTCGTTTTTAAATTCATGGGCTCCTTCAACAATCGGTTTATCTCTATTGAATATAAGATTTTTAATATATTGAAGTGTATATGTAGGTTTTTTATCATTTATAGTATTATCAGTATCCGGTTGTGGAGGAAGGTCATTTGTTAAAACATCAAGTTCTTTGATCTTCTTATAATTATTCTTCATTTTCTTTTTTTTTATTTTTTTTAACTTATGAATCATATGTTCACTTTGAAAATCACGAATATCTGCATTATTGTTATTGCTAAAAGACCTATTTAAATCAGGTTTTTTATCATTATGTTTTATATTATTTTCGTTGTCAATAGTATCTCCCATAAGGTGTTGGCGTATATATAATAACAATTATATATATTCTGTTAATTTTTACTCAATATATGAAACGAATAATGTAAAAAACGTAAATAAAAGGTTGCTATATAAGGAAACATGCAGTATTATCTGGAATATAACATGCCACAATTTCCACCAATAAAAGATAAAATATTATAACGTTCTTCGTATAGTGTTAAATTATAATTGTATTCAAATAATCGCCAATTAGATTTACGAACACCGATGGGTTCACCAAATTCAGCATCACATATAATATCATAACTTGAATTTACATAATCAATAGTGGGAGAATATGTATTAATTTCCAGTTCAATTGTTTTGAATTTACTTAAATTGATTGCACCAGTAGGTTGATATTCATGTGGACTTGTATTTAAACAGAAATTATAACAATATAACCCTTCTTTTGCAGCTCCTCCAGTACGTGTATACTTTTCAACAAAGTCGTAAACACCTCTGGTTAATGTATTTTCTCTATAAGATCCATCTAATAAAATACCCATAGTTTCTAAAATATCTTTACGGTTTTCATTATGATAAACACCCGTAATTGCGATACCACTATTTGTAATATTATTAACTCCAGGATGAATACCAATACCATACGATAAATCATATTCCATACCAAGTAAGGGTTCGTTTGGTGCTAATGTGATATTAGACGGTAATTTATCATATGGCCAGTTGGTATAATTGCTCCATTCATTACGTAAATTTACGTCAT
>MDTB01110958.1_pt1 | contig 11992 bp, 11 predicted proteins | sample 811161 | NCBI WGS metagenome assembly MDTB01 (sample SAMN05326650, study PRJNA326480) | marine metagenome | isolation source: seawater | place: Mediterranean Sea | collected 2009 | reverse complement strand
TAGATAAAAATTGTTAACAAGTAAGGCAAAGATAGCATATGCAACAGGTGCTGTACCAAATGGTATCAAGGTTGATATGTTTACATTCTTCTTACTTTTTTACTATGGAAATGTTGTTGGTCTAGAGCCTGGACTTGCTGGTTTAGCTATAGCTATAGCATTATTATTTGATGCTTTTACAGATCCAATAATTGGATCAATTTCTGATAGAACAAACTCTTCTATAGGCAGAAGACATCCTTATTTATTTGCCTCCGGAATTCCAATCGTAGTTGGGTATATATTTTTATTTATGCCAAGATCAGATTGGGAATTAACCCAACTATCCTTATTTATTTGGATGCTTTCATTTTGTATTATTACAAGATTTGGTATGACATTATTTGATGTCCCTCATAGAGCTCTTGGCGGCGAGATTACAAAGGATTATGATGAAAGAACATCATTATTTTCTATACGAGAACTATTTGCATGGCTGGCAGGTCTTTCTAATGCCTTTTTAGGTTACTATGTTTTCTTCGCTTCAACTCCTGAGTATCCTAAAGGTCAATTAAATCCAGACGCTTGGGCTCCATTTGGCTATACAGGTGCAGCCATAATGGGCTTGTTTATAATTATCTCTTCAATAGCTACCTTGCGTTACGGAACTGCTTTGTCTTCCTGGGATGGAAGAATAACTATAAAAGATATATTTTTAGAAATTAAGTTAGCATTGACCAACAAAACTTTTGTTATATTCTTTTTTGGTTCTTTTGGCTTGTCTGTAGCATGGGGTCTGGGGAACACATTAACCCTCTATATTAATACATATTTTTGGGAGTTATCCGGAACGCAAATAACATTATTTTTACCAATGTATGTTGTATGCGCTTTCCTAGCTTTTGCGCTAGCTCCAAGGTTGGCAAAGCTATTTGAAAAAAGAAGCATAATATTAATATCTATGTTTTTAACAGGAATTATTTATCCAGCACCGCTAATACTTGGATATTTTGATTTAACCCCACCAAGGGGGACATATCAGTTGGTAATGTTTTTATGGATATTTATTCTTATTGGAATTACAAATAACATAATTGGTAATATGATTCGTGATTCTATGGTTGCTGATATTGCAGATGAAGTAGAGCTAATAACTGATAAGAGACAGGAGGGCGTTCTTTTTGCTGCACTTGGTTTCTTACAAAAGGTTAATACTGGATTTGGAACAGCAATAGCTGGTTTTATTTTAAGTACCATAGGCTTTACCACTACTAATCCCACAGATGATCAAGTTTTCCTTTTAATATCAACACAAGGTGGTTTGGTTCCAATAATGTTGCTCATCCCCATTGCAATTTTCTACTTCTATAATCTTGATAGAGAAAAACACAGATTGATACAAGAGGAGTTGAGTCTTAAGAAGTCTTAATAGCTGAGATTATTCTTTTCCAAAGATTTTTTTCAGTGGCACTAGATTTTGATATTGATAAATTTAAGAAAAAATTCTTAACGTTTAAAAATATCTCATCTTTTTTCGTTAATTGAACCTTGTTAAATTTTTCAGTAAGAATTTTCAACTGTATTTGTTTTCTTATTTTTTCATCTTTTTTTAAAGATTCAACATTACAGATCATTTCTATTCTTATACATGATTCAAGCATGTCATCTTTAGAGTGATAATCAAATTTGAAATCGAATATCTCCTTATATGTATTATCTAAGTTAGTTAAATCAGATTGATCTTTTTTCTCAGTAATGTAATCAAATAGTTTTTCTAAATCATTAAAAGAATCTTTATTTCTTTTATCTTTTTCATCATTTCGCAATTTGATAATATGATTTTGAAGAGATTTATATTCTTTTGATTTATTGATTAAATCAAATTTTGGAAGCATTTCTTTAAGTTCAGGAATCGTATATTTTTTTATATCTTTTAAAACAAGAGTTAATTCATCAAGTTGGAGTTGTTTATTTTTATTTTGTTCTTCAAAGAATCTATCACCTGATGATATAAATTTGCTCCATAAGATTTTTTCAATCTTATGTGGCAACCTATCAAGAATGTTCCAGTCCTTTTTAAGATTCATATATTTAATGATATTTTCGTTCATATCTTCAGAATTTATTTTAGCTACTGATTCAATGATCTGCTCCTTTTTTAATTTAATTTGTTCATTTTGTTTTTTTATTTCATCAAGAATTGGTTTCTTTGCATTCATAAAATCTAATTTTAGTTTTCTAAATGCATCGTCCCTAACAGGCGCATGACTATTCCAAGAATCATCAAATTTTCTTAATTTACTTCTTAAAACTCTAATGATCGGAAACCTCTTATTATTGCTCTGGTTATATTCAATAAGATCCTGAGTTATTTGTTGTTTTTTTGAGGCGTTAACTAGTTTTTGTTTATTTAGTTCATCGAAGAATTCTCCGCATGGAATCCACGCTTTATCAACATATGATCTAAATGTATTCCATTGTTTTTGCGAAGCTGTTTTTGAAGTTTGATCTAGTGCTTGCCATTGGGCTTGAACTTTATGTATCTCATCTGCCTGTTTACGAGGATTATGAAGAGGAGCATCTGCTATTTTTTTTATTTTGCTTAGTAATTCATCCCTTTTTGGGTTTGTTGCAAAAGATGAAATATCATCAAAATATTTAGAAAGAGCAACTGTTGCATTAAGTTTGTGTTTAAGCTTGTTAGGAATTCCCCCCTGTATCTTAACTAGTTTAATAGCTTCTCTTGTTAGTTTTTGCCCATCTCTAATAACACCACTATCAAATGATTGATTAGCTTTTGATATTAATTCTATAATTTGATCAGTTCTTTCCATTTTTTTGATAGATCGAGTTTATAATTATGATAATGAAAAATAGAATTTTAACAGGTATTACTACTTCAGGCACCCCACATTTAGGAAACTATTTTGGTGCCATTAAGCCAAGCCTTGAATTAGCTAAAAAATCAGATGATTCTTTCTTCTTTTTAGCAGATTATCATTCAATTATTAAGGTTAATAATCCCCAAGAAGTTAGCTCATCTATTGAGAATATAGCTCTTGCGTGGCTATCAAGTGGATTAGATACTAGTAGATCTTTCTTTTATAAACAATCTGATGTTAGAGAAATATTAGAATTAAGTTGGATTCTTCATTGTGTTACTGCAAAAGGATTAATGAATAGGGCGCATGCCTATAAGGCATTGAAAGAAAATAATGATGACGATAAAGGTATTAATATGGGTTTATTCTCATATCCAATTTTAATGGCTGCAGATATATTAATGTTCAATTCAACGCATGTTCCTGTAGGTCCTGATCAGCTGCAACATTTAGAAATGACAAGAGATATTGCTAATAGATTTAATCATATTTTTGGAGATACTTTCGAGGTTCCAGAGGCAATCATTAATGATGATAATTCAATTCCAGGGATTGATGGAAGAAAAATGAGTAAATCATATAACAATGTTATACCACTGCTTTGTGATGAAAAAACATTAAGAAAATCTATTATGAAAATCGTTACTAACTCTCTCGAGCCTGGAGAACCTAAAGATCATGAAACCTGCAATGTTTTTAGTCTTTACAAGAATTTCTCATCAGATGAGGAAATAGCTGAGTTTAAAGAAGAATATAAAAATGGAATATCTTGGGGTGATGCCAAAAACAAGCTTTTTGATAAAGCTAATGGTTTTCTATTACCAATACGTGAAAGATATTTTAGTTTAAAAGAACAAAATGATTTAGTTAATGATCATCTTTCCGATGGAGCAAAAAAGGTTCGACCTCTAGCAAAAGATTTTATTGAAAAAATTCGAATTAAAATAGGTATCTCTTAAAAAAGTGAACAAACCAATGTTCTGGCTTAAATCAGGGCTTTTTGCTGTTGGTCTAGGGATGTCTTTTGTTTATGCAATCATTCCACCATTAGCAAGAGACTTAGGCCTAACTGAGATACAAGCCTCTTTTATATTTTCTTTATCTGCAGTTGCATGGGCAATGACTTCAGCTCCATGGGGAAGAGCTTCTGATAAATATGGAAGAAGAAATATAGCAATACTTGGATACATTGGATATTCAATATCAATGATAATTCTTATACTGCCCATATATTTAGCAGATAAAAATATTTTAAGTGCTGCCTTTGTATTTCCACTTCTTATATTAGGAAGAACAATCTATGGTTTATTGGGATCGGCTACAAGACCTGCATCTTTTGCCTACCTTGCAGATATAACTCCTAAAAATAAAAGAACTAAGAAATTTGCTAGATTTGAATCAAACTTTCTTTTAGGAACACTGGTGGGCCCATTACTTGGTGGATATTTATATCTGATATCTGCTTTAGCGCCCTTCATTTTCTTTTCTATTCTAGGAATTGTGGTTGCCATGGGAGTATTTTTAACACTCGAGAATAAGCCAATGGAAGTTTCTAAAATTCCAACTTCTAAATTATCTAGATTAGCTCCAACAGTATGGCCATATTTAGTATTTGCATCAGTCTTAAGTCTTTGCTCAGCATCCTTATTACAATCCATTGGTTTCTATTTAACTGATAATTTTGATAGCCTTGAGGATATAACATTATTAATTAGTTTCACATTTGTTCTTTTATCAATTTCTACACTTGTTAGCCAAAATATGTTCACTAGCATGTTTAACTTAAATAATTATAAGTTATTGATATATGGTTGCTTAATACTTACAATTTCATACTGTGTAATGGCTATATCAGACACAATTATCACATATTTTTCTTCTATTATTCTTCATGGTGTTGGTTTGGGTATGGTTAGACCAGCTAACTCATCAGGACTTTCTATTGCTCAACAACCTGAATATCAAGGTGAAGCAGCAGGACATTTAGGCTCAGTTTTACCAATAGGTCATATACTTACACCTATAGTCGCTATGCCTTTATATATCTATAATAGTTCTCTGTTGTACTTTGCAAGTGGAGTTTTGTGTTCTATTTTATTTGTTTTTATAGTTTTACACCCAATATTTAAATATAGATATGAAGACTAAGAAAGGATTACTACTCATTAATCTTGGAACACCAGATGATCCAGGATATATATCTGTTTTTAAATACTTAAGACAATTTCTTATGGACCCTAAAGTTATAACTGTTCCTTACATTGTTAGGTTTATATTAGTTTCACTCATCATTGTTCCTTTTAGGTCTTTTAGCTCTGGAAAGATTTATAAAAAAATATGGACAGAAAAGGGTTCACCTTTAATTGTAAATACCTCTGCATTAGCTGAAAAAGTAAGTAAAAAAGTACCTGACATAGAAGTTGAATATGCAATGAGGTATCAATCACCATCTATAGAAGAAAAATTAAAAAAATTAATCTCTCAGAATCTTGACGAAATTATCATTCTTCCTCTGTTTCCTCAATATAGTACTGCTACAACCGGTTCAGTATTTGATGAAATATCAAGAGTTCTTAAAAAACAAAGCGTTACACCTTCCATTAAGTTCATTAATCAATTTTATGAGCAAGAATCATTCATAGACTCATGGGAGGAAAAGATAGCTTCATTTAATGTTGATGAATATGATCATATCTTATTTAGCTATCACGGATTACCAACGAAAGCAGTAGACGATATATATGATGATTCACTTTGTGCTGATAATGATTGCGAGAATAGAATAACAAATGAAAATAAGTTCTGTTACAAAGCAACTTGTTATGAAACCACTAGGCTAATTGCTAAAAGATTTAAACTTCCGTCTCATAAATTCACTGTTTCATTTCAGTCAAGATTAACAAAGAACTGGATAGAGCCTTTTACAGATGAGATTCTTGAAAAATTTCCAAGCAAAGGAATTAAAAATATTCTAGTCTTATCTCCTGCATTTACAGCAGATAATTTAGAAACATTATATGAAATTGATGATGAATACAAAGAGCTATTTATAGAAAATGGAGGTAAATCATTAACTATGGTACCTTCGTTAAATGATTCTTCTAAATGGGCAGACTCAATAGTAAGAATTATAGATACATAGGGGGGATAACATGTTCAGAGATGATTTATTAAAAGATAAAAGAATTCTTGTTACTGGCGGAGGGACTGGACTAGGAAAGGAAATGACTACCCATTTTGCCAAGCATGGTGCCCAAGTTTATATTTGTGGAAGACGAGGTAATGTCCTAGAAGATACAGCAAATGAGTTAAAAGAAAAATATGGCGTTGATATTAAGCATGAGCCATTAGATATAAGATCCTCGCAAGATGTCGATGATTATATTGAGAGGGTTTTTGAGGAAGGCCCACTTGATGGACTTGTTAATAATGCCGCTGGTAATTTTATTTCTCCAACAAAAGATTTATCTTCTAGAGGCTTTGATGCTATAGCAAATATTGTTTTTCATGGAACGTTTTATGTAACCCATTCAGTTGGCAAAAGGTGGATAGAGCAAAAGTGCAAAGGCTCAATAATCTCTATATTAGCCACATGGGTTTGGACAGGTTCGGCCTATGTTGTTCCTTCAGCAATGTCAAAAACTGGGTTAGATGCAATGACTAAATCATTAGCTGTTGAGTGGGGTCCATATGGAATAAGATTAAATTCTATTGCTCCAGGGCCTTTCCCTACTGATGGTGCCTGGGCTAGGTTAAGTCCAAAGGGCGACATCAGCGAAGATTCTTATAAAGCCATACCTCTTGGTAGAGCAGGAAAAATGGAAGAATTACAAAATCTTGCAACTTTTCTTATGGCTGATGGATGCGAATATCTTACTGGTCAAACAATAGCTTTAGATGGTGCTCAATATCTAAGTGGCGGAGGGACTTTCTCAAATTTGTCAGAACTTTCAGATAATGATTGGTCAGAAATCAGAGATATAATAAGAAAAGCTAATAATAAAGATAAAGTTAACAGATCTTAACTAAGTCTGGAGGATATTATGGAAATTCAAAAATCAATGGAAGAAGTTCTTGAACTTCAAAAGAATCATTTTCTAAAAGAAGGTCCACCTTCTTATGATCTCAGGATTGATAGATTAAATAGAGTTCAAGATGTTGTCATTCAAAATAAGGAAAGAATAACAGAAGCACTTAATACTGATTTTGGATCGAGGTCACCAAATCAATCTCTTATATCTGATGTTTACGGTGTCCTACCAGCATTTACTCATGCAAAAAAACATTTAAAATCATGGATGAAAGATGAAAAGAGAAAATCTAACTTTCCTTCTGGTCTAATGGGTGCACAATCATTTATACATCGAGAACCTCTTGGAGTTGTCGGAATGATATCTCCATGGAATTTTCCAATGTATTTATCACTTGCTCCTTTAGCTGGAATCTTTAGTGCAGGTAATCAGGTAATGCATAAACCCAGTGAGTTTACTCCTTGTACTTCAAAGTTACTTAAAGAAATTTGTGACAAAGCTTTTGATGAAACTGAGTTTTCAACATTTCTCGGTGGTCCTGATGTTGGTGCAGCATTTACTCATCTCAAGTTTGATCATTTATTATTTACAGGAAGTGGCAATATAGGTAAACATGTAATGCGAGCAGCATCGGAAAACTTAGTTCCATTAACACTAGAGCTTGGTGGGAAATCACCAGTTATTGTTAGTGATTCTTCAAATATTGATATTACAGCTAGAAGAGTAATGTTTAATAAAACTCTTAATGCTGGACAAATATGCTTAGCTCCTGATTATGTTTATGTTCATGAAACTGAGAAAGATAACTTTGTAGAGGCATGTAAGATTCAAGTAAATAAGTTTTATAGTGATTTAAAATATAATCCCGACTACACATCAGTAATAAATCAAAAACATTATGACAGATTAAATGGTCTTCTTTCTGATGCAAAAGATCGTGGTGCAGAGCTTGTAGAAATCAATCCAGCTAATGAAGACTTCACTCAACAAGAATCTCATAAAATACCACCAACTCTTGTATTAAATCCAACTGATGATATGCAAATAATGAAAGAAGAGATTTTTGGGCCTTTGCTTCCAATAAAAACATATAAAGATATAGATGAGCCCATTACCTATATAAACAAACATGATAAGCCTTTAGGTCTATATTATTTTGGAAATAATAAGAATGAGGAAGCTGCGGTAGTTAACTCAACATCTTCGGGCGGAGTTACTATTAATGACATCATGGGTCATATACAACAAAATGAATTAGGTTTTGGTGGTGTTGGACCATCAGGCATGGGTAAATATGATGGCTTTGATGGATTTATGAATTTTTCAAATAATAAACCAATTTATAAACAAATAGGCTTTCGTTTAGACAAATTTTTTAATGCTATTAGACCACCTTATAAAGATAGCTTTGAAAAAGTAATACAGAAACTATTAAAGTAATGCTTAAACTTTCAGCCTCTCTTGGCCTAAAGTATTTTAGATCAAGCAAAGGAGCCTTCGTATCATTTACTTCAATAATGGCTGTAATAGGTCTTACCATCGGTGTAGCAGCTCTCATCATTGTTACATCTGTCATGAACGGATTCGAAAAAGAACTTAAAGATAGGATATTAGGAGTAATACCTCATGTTTTAATTCATTCAAAAGAGCCTATTTCTGATTATCAAGTATTAATTGATCAAATTGAAAGAAATCCTGATGTCGATGCCGCTTCGCCATTTATTCAAAATCAAGCATTAATATCTATTGGCAATAGGTCAAAGGGAATTCTTCTCACCGGCATAGATGTTAAAAAAGAGTCTAATGTTTCAATACTGCCTGAAAACATGTTAATGGGTTCTATAGAAACTTTAAATGACAACGGAATTATACTTGGCTACTGGTTAGCAGCACATTTAGGAACCTCTATAGGCGACGAAGTAAATATAACTACATCTGAAATGAGGTCATCGATTATAGGATCCTTTCCTAGGAGTTTTAAATTTAGCGTTTCAGGTATTTTTGAACTTAAAGCTGAGCCAGATCAAAATTTAGCTTTAATTACCCACAAATCTGCCCAAAAGATAAAGGGTCTTGGTTCTACAACTGAAAGCATTAGACTTAAAGTTTCTGATGTTATGAATTCAAGAGAAGTTGGTTCGGACATTGTTCTTGAGATTTCAACTCAAGATAAATTATATGCATCATCAACATGGGAAAAAACTCACGGTACACTTTTTCAAGCTGTTCAATTAGAAAAATTAATAATTGGCATTCTTGTGTTTCTAATAATTGGTGTTGCTGCATTTAACGTTCTTTGTACAACTATTATGAGCGTTAAATCAAAAGAGAGGGAAATAGCTATTCTAAAGACAATTGGAGCATCAGATTTCACAATTGTGAGTATTTTTATCTTCCAAGGTCTATATATATCTACGTTAGGAATAATTTCTGGCCTTATATTAGGAATCCTAATTACGTTAAATCTTGATTCATTAATAAGTATTATTGAGACACTTATTAATAGATCACTTTTAGATAATTATTTTATTAATTACTTTCCTTATGCTTTTAATTTTAATCAAATAAGTTTAGTTTTATTTTCATCATTTTTCTTATGTCTAATATCATCAGTGTGGCCAGCAACTAGAGCAGCCAAATTGAATCCCAATGAGGTCCTTAGACATGAATAAAATTACTACAAAGAATTTATCTAAGATTTTTTATACAGATGGAATAAAAAATTCAGTATTACAAGATATTAACTTTGAAGTATTTCAAGGTGAAACATGTTCCATAATAGGTACTTCTGGGTGCGGTAAATCAACATTTCTTCATCTCCTTGCCAAATTAGATGACCCTTCATTTGGTGAAATTAACTTTAATGAACTTAATTACAATCGCTTAGATTCAAACTCATCAGCAAACCTAAGATTAAATAATTTTGGTTTTGTATATCAATTTCATCATCTTCTCGATGACTTTAATTCAATTGAAAATTGTAAGATTGTTCAAAACTTAAACAATAAAAGTGACAATCCAAATATTGAGGAACTATTACTCAGAGTCGGTTTAAAAGATAAATTTAAATCTTATCCTTATCAGCTTTCTGGGGGAGAGAAACAAAGATTAGCAATTGCAAGAGCATTATCAAATAACCCAAATTTTTTAATTATGGATGAACCAACTGGCAATCTAGATAATAAAACCTCTAAACTTATTCAAGATTTAATTTTGGATATTTCACATAATAGAAATATAGGAATTATTCTGGCAACTCATGATTTAAATTTTGCTAATATGATGGATACAACATATGAAATTTTTGATGGAGGCCTAAGAAAAATTAATGAGTGATATTTTTATTGCAGGTGGTTGGTTTATGTGGCCTCTCTTAATCTGTTCTATAACTATAATTTCTATTTCTATTGAAAGATTCTGGATGTTACAAGAAAGACTTGTTTCACCTTCTGGTCTTGAGAAGCAAGTTATGAATTTAATTAATAGAGACTTGTTGGATGATTACCAGGAGAGGTCAGTTGCAGATATTTCATCTTTAGGCGATCTTTTAATAACAGTTTATAAATATAAAGAAATATCTAGAGATTTACTTGAATCAAAATTAGAGGAAAAATCTATTGAAATTAAGTACAAGCTCGAAAGAAATCTTTCAATGCTAGGTGTAGTCTCGACTATTTCTCCGTTATTAGGCTTGTTAGGAACTGTAGTTGGAATGATAACTGTTTTTTCAACATTCCAATCTTCAGGAGCTGCATCACCTGATTTATTGGCAAGTGGTATTTCACAAGCTCTTATTACAACTGCATTTGGATTAATGATTGCAGTACCTGGACTTATTTTACATAGACACTTTGAGCAAAAGGTTAATAGATTAATGATTTTGTTACAAAGTAAAACCTCTTCATTTATTGATAATTTTTAAATGAAATTTGCACAAACATCTAATAAAAATGCCACTATTGAGATTACACCATTAATTGATATTGTATTCATTTTAGTTATTTTCTTTGTTGCCACATCAAAGATTACAGATTCTCAATTTCTTGATCTTGATTTACCAACCACAGATTCATTTGATACTGAGGGATCTTCTTTATCTAACCAGATTTATGTCTTTAATGATAGAAGTGTAATTTTCAATAATAAATCTTATCCAGTTAATGATGATGCTTTAAAAAATGCACTTTTAAATGAATTAATTGTCGAAGATATAATTATTCTGAGTATAGAAGGGGATGTTACACATAAAATAACTATAGAGCTTATGGACTTTTTGCAAAAAAATTCATTTACCGATGTTCAGATTAGGACTTTATCGAAATGAAACAAAATTCATTAAAAAGATTATTTTCTTACTCATGGAGGTATAAATGGTCTTTTATTATCAGTATTTTTGGTTTTATCTTATTTGCATCTGCTGATATAGCTGCGGTCGAGTGGATTAGACAGATAATTGGTTTTATGAATGATGATTCAGATGATAAACAACAACTTCTTGCTTTAGCTTTAATTGGTATAGCACTTGCAAGAGGATTAGGATTCTTTATTGGTAATTACTTTATGGCTAGGGTCGGTTTCGGAGTTGTCTATCATCTTCGTGATGAGCTATTTAAAAAGTTACATCAGCTACCCAAAAAATATTTTGACCAAAACCAATCTGGTCAATTAATTAATAGAATTACATTTACAACAACGCAAGTATCTGGTGCAGCATCTAATGCAATTAAAACTCTAGTTAGGGAAGGGTTTTTATTAATAGGTCTATTCTTTTATATGACCTATCTTAACTGGAAGTTAACTTTGCTTCTGATCGTTACCGCTCCTCTAATTGCAATAATTGTTTATTTTGCTGGTAAAAGACTGAGAAGATTAGCAAAAAAGATACAAACTGCTATGGGAGATGTTACACATATTGCTTCAGAAGCTGTAAATGGTCATGTTGAAATTAAATCATTTGGTGCAGAGGAATATGAAAATGGTAGATTTGCAGATGCTAACTCCTCAAATAAAGTTCAAAATCTCAAACTTGAAGCTACTAATAATTTAGCTACACCAATAATCCAATTTTTAGTTTCTATATCTCTTTCCTTAGTTGCATAC
>MDTB01031920.1_pt1 | contig 11992 bp, 15 predicted proteins | sample 811161 | NCBI WGS metagenome assembly MDTB01 (sample SAMN05326650, study PRJNA326480) | marine metagenome | isolation source: seawater | place: Mediterranean Sea | collected 2009 | reverse complement strand
CTCCGGAGCCGAAATCCGGCGCTCTATCCAGTTGAAGCTATCGGCGCATATAGATATATTTAAATATAAATGAACAATAAAACAATTGAATTTTTTACTAACAATGAAGACGTTGGTAAAAGGCTAGATATATTACTATCTGAAAAAATATCCCACTTAACAAGATCAAATTTAAAAAAAATAATAGAGTCTAATAATGTAAAAGTAGATAATTTAGTTGTTTCATCACCCTCCAAAAAGATTCAATTATCTGAAACTATTACTGTAAAGCTAATTGAGGAGCCCAATGAAAATATTAAACCAACTAAAATTAAATTAGATATTATTTTTGAAGATAAAGATCTTTTAATTATTAATAAGCCAGCGGGAATGGTTGTCCATCCAGGGGCGGGGAATTACGTTAAAACTTTAGCTAATGCACTTGTCTATAAATATAAGAATAATTTATCAGATGTGAATGGAAACAATAGGCCTGGAATTGTTCACAGGATAGACAAAGAAACCAGCGGATTGTTAGTTGTAGCAAAAAATAACAAAACTCATTCCGAATTAGGAAAGCAATTTAGTGATCATACAATCGAAAGAACTTACAAAGCATTGGTCTGGGGAGTATTAAGGCCATTAGAAGGAAAAATTTCCAATAAAATTGCTAGGAGTAAAAAAAATCGTCAACTCATGTCAGTTACTGAAATTGGAGGAAAAAAAGCTGTAACTAATTATTCAACAAAAAAAGTCTTTAATATAAAAGATATTCCAAGAATTAGTTTGATCGAATGCACCTTAGAGACAGGTAGAACACATCAAATTAGAGTCCATATGTCTTCTAAAGGAAATTCTTTATTAGGAGATAATCAATATGGTAAAAAAAATCTTAAATTTAAAAAAATTAATAGTGAATTTGAAAAAAAATTAAAATTATTAAATAGACAAGCTTTACATGCAAAGAGCATAGGTTTTAAACATCCTACAACTTGTAAATTTATTAAATTTGAGTCAGATTTGCCAGATGATTTTAAAAAAATGTTAGATTTATTAAATAAATTAAGCCATTGAAAAAACACAAACTAGAATATAAATAACCTTAAATGAACACTAAATCTAAAATAACAAATCTTCCATCACCATCTTCGGCTGGCCTATCTCTTTATTTGGCTCAAATAAAAAAATTTCCGATGTTGGATGCAGAAGAAGAGTACATGCTAGCAAAAAATTGGAAAGAAAGAGGAAACCTTAAATCAGCTCACAAATTAGTAACAAGCCACCTTAGATTAGTAGCTAAAATTGCAATGGGTTATAGAGGTTACGGTTTACCTGTTAATGAATTAATTTCAGAAGGTAACATAGGCTTAATGCAAGCTGTGAAAAAATTTGACCCTGATAAAGGCTTTAGACTTGCAACTTATGCGATGTGGTGGATAAAAGCAGCAATTCAAGAGTATGTGTTAAGATCTTGGAGTTTAGTAAAAATGGGTACCACTACAGCCCAGAAAAAACTTTTTTTTAATTTAAAAAAAATAAAAAATCAAATTGCACCCAACCAGGAGGGAGATTTAAGGGATGAACATGTTGAAGAAATATCTAAAAGATTGGACGTAGGAACAGAAGAAGTTGTAAACATGAATAGAAGAATGATGGGTCACGAGAAATCGCTTAATGATCCTGTCAAACATGGAGAGACAGACGAATGGCAAGATTGGTTAGTTGACGACAAAATGGATCAAGAATTAGCTATTTCTCAAAATCAAGAATTTCATGAAAAAAAAGAATTGCTCTATGAGTCAATGAGTATTTTAAATCAAAGAGAAAAAGAGATTTTAGAAGAAAGAAGACTTACAGAAAATCCAAAAACATTAGACGATCTTAGTAAAAAATATAAAATAAGCAGAGAGAGAATTAGACAAATCGAAACAAAAGCATTTGAAAAACTTCAGAAATCAATGATTAATTCAAGAAAGTCAAAAAATCTTTTACCAGTAAAATAATTTTTTACAAAATCCATTTATCTAAGTATTTGACATTTTCTCTAATAAATTTTGGATAAGTTTCGTCAATATTAATTTTTTTTAAATTAAATTTTCTATCAAATATATCAACATTTTTGGAAATTTTTTCAGCTATTTTATTTTCATCAATAAACTCCTCTTTATTAAATTCACCATGGGAATATGCTTTAATTTTTTTTGCTATATCCGAAGGATTATGTAAAAATGAAAAATGCCAACCACCATTGATTATTTGTAGGTTTTTTTTATCAAATCTCCAAAATGGATAATTTTTGAACTTTATGTTTCTTATTTTTTGAGGTGTAACTAAATTTTTTTTTAAAACTAATCTGGATCCCATCCAGTTACTCTCATCTATATTTTGTAAATTGAGTTTATACATAAACATTTTTTGTGAAAAAGCTGTAAATTTGGTTTTACTATTTATCTGACTTAATTTATCTAGATCAGGAATTTCATCAGAATCTGATATTATAACTAGGTCCTCATCGTTAGCATTTTTTAAACCATTAATTATATAATTTCTTTGATGTTGTTCTATTATTGATTCACCGCCTTTATGATTTTTATTATCATTAAATATTTCATCTTTATAATCCGCTATAAGATAAATAATTTTTTTTTTAAATTTAGGAAAATTATTAATATTAAAATTTAATTTTTTTTTTGATCCTTGATGAGTTTTAGTAGATTCAGAAATTACAAAATAGTCAACTTTTGAATTTAATATATTAAAACGTAAATCCAAAATGTGATCTTCGTTAAAATATTGAAAACAATCGTAAATAGCCATAATATATTTAAAATTTTTCTTTAATAGAAATATCTATCATTTAGACCCAAGAGTGTATCTTTTGACTTAAAACCTAATTCCTGTGCAATAATTTTAAGTAAATTTAATTGACCAAAAATTAACATTAAACTAGTAAATTTTTTTTCATTATTAATAATTAAATCTTTTCCAAAGCTAGATCTATAATTAGGAATAAAAACCATATCCATTTCTGCTGGAACTCTTGAATTATGTTTTCCAATTTCTTTCCAGTCAGTTATCATATATTTTTTTTTATTTAAAAAATCTACCAGTTCTGTCCATGGAGGAACATTTTTATACATAGAAAATATTTGAACTTCTAGTCTTATCAACAACGGATTGTAGTCTTTCATACCTTTTAAAATTTCAAGCTCAGAGCCTTGTGTATCTAATTTTAAATAATCTAATTTTTGAATATTGATTTTTTTTAGACCATTATCTAATGTTTCACACTCAACTTCTACTGTGCTTGTAACTCTAAATTTTTCAGATTCTTTTTCTTTTAATCCATAAACATTGAAAGCAGAAGAGTCCGGTTCGTACATTGACGAACTGCCTAATCTTTTTCCAAGAATATATATTTTTTTTATTTCCTCTCCACTCCAAAGAGCTTTATTTAAAACATATTTATAATTTTTTTTTAATTTTTCGTATTCTTCTTTTATTGGCTCAATCATAATAGGTTCAAAGAAAGAGTTATATTTTTTTGAAAAAAAATTATCGGAATTAAAACCACCTTGGGCCCCTACATCTAATGCTATTATTTTTTTATTTTGCAAGAGTCCATCTATTATTTTAGAAAAATTATATTTTTCATTTGCAAAAAAACTTTTTTCACTTAAATAATTAATTAGCCTTCTGTTAATTCTCATGGCAATTAAGACTCTTGCAAGTAAGGGAAAGATTAATTTTGATATACTTATGTAGAATTTGAATATTATTTTACCCATTTGTTCTTTAATTATTTTTTAGTAAACGTAGTCAGCCCAATTTTTTTATCTTTAATATTACTAGAAGAGCAGTGCAAATTCGTTCTATCAAATATTAAAAGATCTCCTAAATTCCATTCATAAATAAATTCTAACTCTAGTCCTCTTAAATTATCTATGTCTTCATGAATTAAATATTTTTTATAATTTTTTTCATCAAAAGATTTATCCCCAAACATTTCTAGATGTTTATCTGATCTAACATTTTTTCCTTTTTTGAATTCATTTTCATTGTTTTCTGTTAGCTCTGCCTCATTCTTTGTAAAGTTTGTAGAGTACCCGTAAAATCTATTTTTAAATATCACGGTTTGTCCATATTTAGATAAAGGTACTAAAGTTTGTTTGTAAATTAAATCATTTAAATTAAAACCAGCGTCTACATGAAGTTTTAATGGGTTGTAACTTTCTTGAAATAAACCAAAGCATTCTTTACCGTCATCACTGATTAAGTTATCCATTTTAAATAGCCCCAGTTCTGACTCAAGTTTCTTTTTAAAAAATAATTCTAAGTCTTTTCCATAACCTTCTATCCATCTTTTTTTAATAACTTTCTGTTTTTTATTATCTACTGTAGTAGGTAAGCATTCATATAGATTTAAAAATTTATCTAAATCATTAGAGCTAAAAAACTTTTTTAAAACTTTAGGTTTGCTTTCTAGTAATTTTATTTTATCTAATTGGCTATGCATTTTAATTTTTATTATTCTCCAATATTAATTAAAGTTCCTTTTAATTTTGCTCCATAATATGCAATGTAAAAAATAATCACGCCAAAAACAAAATAAAAAATTGAAATATACAGTGATTTAAATATTTGAACATTATTAATCGTTTGGTGCACAAGTATATTTCTTACTTCTTCAAATATATGAACTAAAGGTAGAAATTTAGCTATAGACTGTAACCACAATGGTAGAATTTCTAATGGGTAGTAAATACACCCAAGTGGAGCTAAAAAAAATAAACTTGCCCAAGCTATATTTTCGAAAGATGGTCCAAATCTTAATAAGCCTGCGGTTACTAGTAAACCTAAGCTAATACCAAAAATATACAGAGAAATTAGTAAAAACAGCAATGGAATTCCTAGTTCAAAAATAGACACTCCAAACAAAGGTATAGTTATTAATGCAGCTGGGACTAATCCTATCAATGTCCTAAATATTGCTGTCATTGTTAGAGCTGTAATTATTTCACTAATCTTTATTGGAGCTATGAATAGATTTGTAAAATTTCGACTCCATATTTCTTCAAGAAACATCATGTTATAGCTAATACTAACTCTAAATAAGAAATCGTAAAGTATGGCTGCAGTGAGAATTACACCTATTGTATCATTATAATAAGATGAATTTAAAGTAAAAAATTTTGAAATAAATCCCCACAAAAAAATTTGTATTGTTGGCCAGTAAATTAAATCTAAAATCCTTGGAAAAGAACCTTTAATTAAATATACGTGTCTTAAGCTTAATCCGTAAATTTTATGCCATCTCATTTTTGCCTCTTGCAATTTTTAAAAACGTATCTTCAAGATTGTCTCTACCATGTTTTTTAATTAATTCGGGACAAGTACCTTGATCTACTATTTTACCTTCTTTCATCATAATTACTTGATCACATAGTCTTTCCACTTCTTTCATATTATGTGATGCCAGTAGAATTGTAATTTTATTTTTTGACTTATAAACTTCAAGATAATTTCTAACAAAATCTCCGATATCTGGGTCTAAACTTGCGGTTGGTTCATCTAAAAACAAAATGTTTGGCTTATTGATTAATGACTTTGCCAAAGCTACTCGATTTTTTTGTCCTGATGATAATTCTCCAGTTTTTTTTTCCAAAAAGTTTATCAAATCTAAATCTTCTGATATTTCACTAATTCTATCTTTAAGATTCAAAACTCCATACAGCCTACCATATACTTCTAAATTTTGTTTAACCGTTAATTTTTTTGGAAGTTCAATATAAGGAGAAGCAAAATTCATTTTGCTTAAAAGATCATGACTACTTATTTTACTTATATTTTTTTTATCAATTAATACCTGGCCACCAGAAGGAATTATTAATCCCAACATCATACCTATTGTAGTTGTTTTTCCACAACCATTTGGTCCCAGCAAACCTAAAGTTTTATTTTCATTTAATTCGAAACTAATATCATTTACCGCCTGAAATTTTCTATATTTTTTGCTTAAATTTTCTACTTTAATTTCCATAAGATTAATTAGCCGCCCTATTTAGTCTGTCATTAATTGCTATACCAATTCCTTTTTGTGGAATTTTGCTAACATAAATCATTTTGTAATGACAGTTTTTTATTGTTCTAAGAATTCTATATAAATTTCTTGCAGCTTCATTAAGATCAGACTTGTAACTTAAGTTAAAAATATTTTTACCAGTTTTATATTTTTTGCCAAACGCAATAAATGCAATATTTTTTTTTATTTTTTTTTGATTTAGCTTAATAGGAATTCCTGGTGAATAATGTTTTTTAAGTTGACCAGGCGATTTAATATTTTTGGTATTTTTGATAATTTTTACTTTTTTCTTCAAAATCCTAGATATATTTGAGGGCAGTATTAGCCCTGGCCTTAAAATTTTTGCTCCAAGTGTCAAGTCGATTACTGTAGACTCAATACCAATTTTACTTCTTCCACCGTCTAAAATTATACGAATAGTTTTATCAAATTCATTGACTACATTTTGAGCAGTTACAGAACTCACTTTAGTTGATTTGTTAGCACTTGGCATTGCTAAAGGAAAGTCGATTAATTTCAAAATTTGTCTTATAACTTTATTCCTTGGTATTCTGACAGCTATAGTTTTTAATTTTGCAGTAGCAAAGCTTGAAACCTTAGAGGTTTTCTTTTTTTTTAAAATAAAAGTTAAAGGACCCGGACAAAATTTTCTATATAATTTGAAAAAATCTTTATTCAATATTGCATCTTTTCTTATTTGACTAAGGCTATGATAATGAATAATTAGGGGATTTTTTTTTGGTCTTTTTTTAATTCTATATATTTTTTTTACTGAAATATCTGAGTACGCATTTCCAGCCAGTCCGTAGACTGTTTCTGTAGGAAGAGCAGCAAGATCTTTTTTTTTTAGAAAATTTACAGTTTTAAATATATTTTTCTTGTTAATTTTAAATATATTTGAATAGATATTTCTCATAATGTAATTATTATACTTTTAATGAAAATTAAAAATAATTTAGAAAAGAGCAAAAGTAAATCAATAAAAGAAATAAAAAAAGAAATTGATACTATTCTTGATAAACTTGAAAACAAAGATGTCAATTTGTCCAACTCTATAGAAGATTATAAGAGGCTAGTTGAGCTAAATAAACAAGTTGATACATTTTTTAAAAATCGTTCTAAAGAAATTTCATCTATTGGAAAGAAAAATCAAAAAAATCAATGAGTCTAAAATCAATTAATAGTAACGCAAAAAAGACAGATTTTTTTCTAAGAAAATTTTTAGAAAATCAAAATAAATCTGGACTAATTAATTCAATGAAATATGGATCTTTGTCTGGAGGAAAAAAAATTAGATCATCAATAATAATAAGTACTGGAAAACTTTTTAATTTAAATATAAGACAACTTATAAATATATGTGCAGCTGTTGAGTGTATTCACTCTTACTCTCTAATACATGATGATCTTCCTTGCATGGATAACGACTCTATTAGAAGAGGCAAACCGGCAACGCACATAAAGTTTGGTGAATCTACAGCAATATTAGCAGGAAATTCTTTATTAACCTTAGCATTTGAAATAATTTCAAATACTAAATACAAAATTAAAGAGATAGCTAAAGTTAAATTAATAAAAGAATTAGCTAATTGTTCCGGCCACACTGGAATAGCGGGAGGTCAATATTTAGATTTAAATTATGAAAAAAAGAAAAAATCTTTCAATCAAATAATTGAGATGCAAAGAAAAAAAACTGGTAAACTCTTTAATTTTTGTTGCCTCTCAGTTGGTATCGTTGCTAATAAAAACACTAAAGAGCAAAAATTTTTAAGTAAATTAGGAGAAGATATAGGATTGTTGTTTCAATTAGCGGATGATTTTATTGATATAAAAGGATCACAAAAATTAACTGGCAAACCCACTAAAAAAGATAAAAAAAAAGGTAAGTCAACTTTAATAAGTTTAATTGGACTCAAAAAGACTAATAATTTTGCTATTAATTTGCAAAAAAATATATTGAGAAAATTGAACAGATATGGAACAAGATCATTAGAATTATCTAGTATAGTAAAGTTTATTTTAGAAAGAAAATTTTAATGAACGAAACACTTCTTAACAAAATTAGCTATCCTTCAGATTTAAGGAAGATTAAAAAAAATAAACTGAAGCAGGTTTCTGAAGAGCTTAGAAATGAATTGATAGATGTTGTATCTGAGACTGGAGGCCATCTTGGGGCAGGACTGGGTGTAGTAGAATTAACGGTAGCTTTACACTATGTATTTAATACTCCGAAAGACAAACTAGTTTGGGATGTAAGTCATCAATGTTACCCACATAAAATTTTAACTGGTAGAAAAAATGAAATCAGAACGTTGAGGAAGGGAGGAGGTTTATCTGGTTTTACAAAAAGAACCGAAAGTGAATATGATCCATTTGGAGCAGCCCATAGCTCAACTTCAATATCTTCAACTTTGGGAATGTCTGTAGCAAAAAAGTTATCGAATGATAACAATAGTGTTATAGCGGTTATAGGAGATGGAGCTATGAGTGCAGGAATGGCATACGAAGCGATGAATAATGCTGGTGCTTTAAAGTCAAAATTGATCGTTGTATTAAACGATAACGAAATGTCAATAGCAAGGCCAGTTGGAGCGATGAGCAAATATTTGACAAAACTTTTATCTGGAAAACTATATTTCAGCTTTAGAGAAACTATTAAATTAATTACATCTGCATTTTCAAAAAGATTTAGTCAAAAAGCTGGAAAAGCTGAGGATATTTTAAGAGGATTAGTAACTGGAGGCACTTTATTTAGTGAGTTAGGGTTTTTTTTATATAGGTCCTATTGATGGACACGATGTAGATAATTTAGTCTCTGTTTTTGAAAATGTTAAAAACTCCAAACACGAGGGGCCAATACTAATTCATGCTATAACAAAAAAAGGAAAAGGTTATAAGCCCGCAGAGGAGTCTGGAGATAAATATCACGGGGTTTCAAAATTTAATATACTTACTGGAGAACAGAAAGTAAGCAAATCAAACGCGCCTTCTTTCACTAAAATTTTTGCAGAAACTTTAATTAAACATGCGGAAAAAGACACTAAAATTATTGGAATTACAGGAGCTATGCCTTCTGGAACTGGCTTAAATTTATTTGAAAAAAAATTTCCCGATAGAATGTTTGATGTTGGTATAGCCGAACAACATGCAGTTACTTTTGCAGCAGGATTGACCACAGAAGGGTATAAGCCATTTGCTGCTATCTATTCAACTTTTTTACAAAGAGCATACGATCAAGTTGTTCACGATGTAGCTATTCAATCTTTGCCTGTTAGATTTGCTATAGACAGAGCGGGTTTGGTAGGCGCTGATGGTCCAACTCATGCAGGTTCTTTTGATATAACTTATCTTAGTACTTTACCTAACTTTGTAGTTATGGCTGCTAGCGATGAGTCTGAGTTAGTAAAAATGATTAATACTTCTGTAAAAATTAATGACCGTCCCTCAGCTTTTAGATATCCAAGAGGTAATGGAATAGGGGTTGATCTTCCTGGAATAAATGAGACGCTAGAAATAGGAAAAGGAAGAGTGATTAAAAGCGGAAAGCAAATAGCAATTTTGAATTTTGGAGCAAGACTAGAGGAGTGCAAAAAAGCTTCAGAAATTTTATCAAAAAAAGGAATTGAGATTACAATTATAGACGCAAGGTTTGCTAAACCTTTAGATGAAAAATTAATAATAGAGATAGCTACAAACCATGAAGTGCTAATTACAATCGAAGAGGGGTCTATAGGAGGATTTGGTTCTCATGTTATGCAATTACTTTCTGAAAGAGGTATATTTGATAGGGGTCTTAAATTTAGATCTATGATTTTACCTGATATTTTTATAGATCAAGATGCTCCTGAAAAAATGTATGAAAAAGCAGGTTTAGATAGTCAAGCAATAGTAAATAAGATTGAACAGACTTTAAATTCAAAAATTATTTTTGCAAAAAGTAAAAATAATAATTAGCCACATTGAGCTCTATTCATCAATAAATGGTCTAAGATAACACAGTTAATCATAGCCTCACCAATAGGAACAGCTCTAATACCTACGCAAGGATCGTGACGACCTTTGACCGAAATTTTTGTATTTTTACCTTTTTTGTTTATAGTTTCCCTACTAGTAAGGATAGAAGACGTAGGTTTTACTGCAAATGAAACAACTATTTCTTGACCAGAAGAAATACCTCCTAAAATTCCACCAGCTTTATTTGATTTAAAATTAATTTTTCCAGACTTCATCTGAATTTCATCAGAATTTTCTTCTCCACTCATGAAAGCCGAACTCATGCCTGCTCCTATGTTTACACCTTTGACTGCGTTTATACTCATTAAGCCAGCAGCAATATCAGTATCTAATTTAGAATATATAGGTGCGCCCAACCCCACGGGAACTCCAGTAGACCTTAGTTCAATTATTGCTCCACACGAAGATCCTGACTTTCTGACAGCTAAGAGATATTTTTCCCACAATTTAACAGAATTTTTATCAGGACAAAAAAATGGATTTTTTCTAATTTCTGAATTACTCCAATTTTCTTTATCGCAAGACATTAATCCTAATTGCGTTACAGCTCCAATCGTATTGTATTTTGGTCCAATAATTTTTTTTAAAACAATTTTTGCTATTGACCCAGCTGCAACTCTACAAGCTGTTTCTCTTGCAGACTGACGTCCACCCCCTCTAAAGTCTCTAATGCCATATTTTTTAAAGTAAGTAAAATCTGCATGACCTGGCCTAAATTTATCTTTTATCGACTCATAATCTCTTGATCGTTTATCTTCATTGTAGATAATAATTGAAATTGGCGTACCTGTAGTTTTTTCCCTCAAACACTCCAGACAATATTACTATTTTATCACTTTCTTTTCTTTGAGTTGTAAATTTTGATTGTCCCGGTCTTCTTCTGTCCATATCTTTTTGTATTTCTTTCTCAGAAATAGGTATGTTAGGTGGGCAACCGTCAATTATGCAGCCTATAGCAGGTCCATGGGATTCTCCCCAAGTTGTAAATCGAAATATTTTACCAAAAGTATTAAAAGACATAGTTATTTAATGTATAAATTATTTTATAGAATATATGAATCAAAAAAATGGCAAAAATTCACTTGGGCTAGATAGTTGCTTTGAAGAGCACAATAATCCCATAGATTTGTTCAAAAAATGGTTTTCTAAAGCAGAGGAAAGTGAAATTAATGACCCTAATGCGGTTGCCGTGGCTACAGCTGATCAAAACAATCAACCTAATGTGAGAATGGTTTTACTTAAAAATTTAAGTGAAAAAGGTTTTGTTTTTTATACAAATTTTAATAGTAAGAAAGGTAAAGAGCTAAAAAGTAATCAAAAAGCTTCAATGTGTTTTCATTGGAAAAGTTTAAGAAGACAGGTGAGAGTTATAGGTCAAGTTGAAGAAGTTACTACAAAAGAAGCTGATGAATACTATAATTCTAGACCTTACAAAAATAGAATTAGTGCTTGGGCTTCGTCACAATCTCAAGTTCTAGATAATAGAGAAACTTTTTTAAAAAAAATAAAAGAATTTGAAAAAAAATATCCTGATCAAAAGAAAGTTCCAAGACCACCTTATTGGTCTGGCTGGAGATTATTACCAGATGAAATTGAATTTTGGGTAGACGGAGAAGGAAGAATTCATGAAAGATTAAATTATAAAAAATCTAAAAACACATGGGTTAAAGAAATTCTTTATCCTTAAAAAGATCTATTTAAACTAAATCCTGTTAAATTTTGTAAAATCTTTTTATCACTAGTGTCTGGAAATATGCCCAAAGAGTCATATGATACATTTACAAAATACTCTGCTCTTTTAAAACTTGCTTCGATTGCTTTATATTTATAAATTAGAGCCAAAGTTTCACTAAAATCATCTTCATTTCTTTTTTCTTTTTTCATGATCTCAGACAAAAAAGCTCTTTCTTCATCATT
>MDTB01026946.1_pt1 | contig 11992 bp, 13 predicted proteins | sample 811161 | NCBI WGS metagenome assembly MDTB01 (sample SAMN05326650, study PRJNA326480) | marine metagenome | isolation source: seawater | place: Mediterranean Sea | collected 2009 | reverse complement strand
CCGTAACAACCGCGCATACGTTGCTGAACAACGCCCGAGGTCTCACGGGTAAGACAGAATGAATCCATAGCTTGAGTAGAGGTAAGGGTATACTTACATCCTTCGGCATTAATAGAACCAACTGATTGAGTGCCCCCCTCAACGCCAGCACCCATAACAGCCTTCAGTAGAAGATCGATGTCGGGCTTAGTGCCAGCAGTGCCGCTAGGCAGTAAGTAACTCTCAACGCTATAGGTACACTCGACACGACGAGTAATCCTGTTCTCTAACGACCGAGTATCCCCGCGAGCATCTGCGCGATCAACACGTTCCTGCGCGTACTCGAAACTTGAGCTTAGGACACGCATACCCTCGGTGGTAGATGATGCCGGAGCAGCCAAGGCTACATAAGAACCCAAAGTGGTTTCCGGTGTGACAAAGAATTTTAGATTGCGCCCTAGGGCGTGAAGTTTAGCCTGACCCATTGTTTACTCCTTAGAAGGTGACTCTTTTACGGCTTCGGGTAACTCAGCCGGTTCCTTAGATTTTTTAGATTTCTTTACCGGTTCTTTTACCGGCTCCTTAGATTTTTTTACTGCCCCTACTTCCTCAAACCCCAGATGGTTCCTAAAGTGTGCGAGCAATGCCTCGTCAACTTCAATAGTGTCGCCTATTGAAAAAGAAGATCCTTTAAACCGTGCTGTTGGGGCAGGGCCAATAAATTTGAATTTTGCCATCATGTACTCCCTGTTGTCCTCATAAAGACAACGTCAACCCCTATCACGATTGTACCCTCTCCATCCGGGGCACCTTCGTCTGTCTCCGAGGTCGTTATTGTTGTTGAGACAGCATTTTTTCCTCTAGTCGTATCTGCGTTTAGGGCTGAAAAGATATCATCCAACAGGTCTGCTAGTCTGTCTCTTTTTTGTTCATATGTACCGTTTGCTACGTGTCCTATTATATCGACCTTGAAAACAGAACGCACTAAGTCACCCGGAAGATGTTGGTAATTAGTTTGCTGGGGCACAACGCCCAACCAAGGGCGAACAACCTCGGATGTTTGTAACCACGTTTTTGCCAGTATCTCCACCATAGTAACGGTAGATTTGAAACCATTAGCGACTGTTATGCCCTCTAAAGTGGTCTTCATATTATCAATGATCAACTTTCTTGAGGGCGTAGCCATTAGGGTGTCCTCAAATAAGAAGCTGACCAATCTGTCTGCACAATAGTTTGTGCCTTAGAAGGTAGCTGAGTTTCTAAGTTACGTTGTGCGGAGAATAGATACCGCTTAGGTGTAATCTCAGCCCGTGTAATTATAAATTTATTCTGACTCGTTAGATCTTTAGGCGTAATAGGTTTTAGACCTTTCCGACCTGTAAAGAACTTCAGTGCAAGCGTCCCGGGGACGGCCATAATCTTGCCCTGAATAATGCCACCTTCATTATGTATCGCAGCATACGGGGCGTCGGAAGAAACGCGGATCCTCCCTACGTTACCACTTACGGACAACCGGTCTAAGTAAAACGACTTAGCAAGGTTGCCGGTAGATAGACGTGGTTGAGAAGAGCTTACCCACACATCGATTTGGTGTCTAATCTCTGCTTGAGCCAGCTCACCTAACTTCACCATAAAATCTGCGGTCAGCTTTTCTTGGGCAGACAGCAGATTCTTTAGTGAGGCAAGGGCTCCCACGTTCTTTAGGTCGATAGCGACGGGCATTACTGAGGATCCGTCCAGTCAGGGTCGTTGCCGACCCCGTTCCAATCAAATTGCCCAATCTTGAAAGCGGGCTGAACAGCGTCAGAGTCGCTGTCGAGCGACTCTTTACCACTAATGGTAAGCCCGCCAACAAAGATCTCACCACGCTGGTTAGTAGTGCCCACTTGATCACGAAGTTTGCCCGCGAGATCTAGATAAAAAGCTGCCCGGTTACCCACTGTGGCGCTTAGCCCCACAGCACTACGAGTAATGTCCTTCGCAAACTTAGCAGCAATCGCTTCCGCAGCATTTGCCGCAGCTAGGTAAACGTTAGTTTGCTCCGTAAGAAGCCACGCAATTTCCTCATCGCTGAGGAGCTGTTCGTTCGTATCCGTATCAAAAACAAGGAAACGTACTTTGTCTCTGTCCGAGCTTGCCGGATTTCCAGAATAGGTCCAGGTCATTTCCCCGCCTCCTTTGTGGACAAGGCACTGCGCCTAGCCACAGAATCAATCACTGCTGAACAGTTTCTTGCGCTTACGTTTTGGTTTGCTCTCCGCAGATTCCTCTGACTTCTCGCTTTTTACTTCAAGAGGGGCAGGGGCCGAAGCCCCCGCGCCCTCCGAAGACGGCGAGGGAGATGCCGATTTGTCAGCGTTCTCTTTCTTCGTCTTCGGAGTTGCTTTTGGACGAGCCTTTTTTACGGGCTCGTCCTCAACATCCACAAATATGACTCGCTTATCGCGGAGGAATCTTCCGGGTATCTTAGCTTGTTCGTCCTCTGGGATTAGCTCCCCTGGACCAAACCACTTAGCCTCACCATTTTCAGTGAGAAGTAAACCGCGCCGATACTTCGGCCCAACCGCCATACGCTTTGCCATATCTCACCTACTAGGTAGTTACGTCAGTGAAGTAAGCGCCCAGATCAAGAGAAATTAGCTTTTGATCGTAGGCCAACTCACCCTCAATTCGGTCAGAGCGTAAGTGCTCCATACGGAATCGAGAAATACGCATACCGTCTTGAGCACCCGTGTAACCAGACCATACAAAGGTATATCCAGCACTTGCGCTCATGAGCGAAGGCGCGGGTGCTGCGTAGCACAACAATGCGTCGTCAGTGCTCATGATGAAGCTGTTAGATGCAGTAGCGCCTTCAACAGCAGTGTTTTGACCTGCGTGACATACAAACACACGAGGAATACCAAGAACCGCACCAAGAAGGTCAGGCCCTAAAACTCCACGTTGGGTGTACTTGATACGGTCAACAACATCGTCTGAGTTGATCAGTGTCGCGTATGCCTGTGCCCCAAGAACCAAAGTGTTTGGCATGTACCCAGTTTTAGAAAGAATGCTGTCTTTCTGTGCCTGAATGTTAGATACAGGCGTAGCAGTAGCTTCGTCCCACCGAGTAAATTGAGCGCCTCCAGTCAAGTTAGCGCCTGTGCTAGAACCTGTCCAACCAGTACCCGTACCGAAGAACGCAGAAGCCCAGTCACGCTCACGCTTTAGCATAAGCTGCTGACTGATATATTTTGTAGCATCCATGTCCATGTTCAGTACCGCGTCCGCGTTAGCGCGAACTTGGTCAGATACGTCCTTGTGGAGCGCGTTGACGTTACAGAAGTAGTTACCCGTGCTGTCTAAGCGGTAACCGCTACCTGCTGACTCTGCACCTGGAGCGCGAACCTGAGCATCGCTACGACGAAAGTCATCTTTGTCGTAGGTGTAGTACAGGTCGCTTTGTTTAGAAACAGGCACAATAGGAAAGACCTTATGTGCAACAAAAAGATCCGCAGCCTGCATATAGGCTACTGAAAGATTAGTTAGCGGGGTATTTACATGAACCGCGCTTAGGGTAGGATTTGACATTTATATCACCTTATTCCTTAGAGTTTGATTCGACCGTCAAACGTAACAACTGCCGTAATGATGTCGCCTTGTGCGCCAGCAGCAGTAAGGTTACGCGCAGCAATGTGCTGTCCCACAACTGCCGCTTGAGCACGACCAGTTTCTGCATTTGAAGCTGAGGTTGTAAAGTTACAAGCAAGCTCACTTCCTGCGTTAGCAACAGCAGCGTTACACTCTAGCTTAGTAACGCCTGCAACCAAAACTTGCGCTGCTTCTCCTGACGCAGGAGCGTTCTGAAGAACACCAACAGGATTTGTTGAGTCCGCAGTAACATTGATGCACGTACCTGCATCGCTGATACGGACAAAGTGATATTGTTTTGCGCTTAGATCTTCGCCTGCTACGAGGCTAATGACCATATTTGGTCCTTGACTGTATGCCATTGTTATTTACCTTCCTTCAAGTATTCACTGTAAAGTTTAGGGTTCAATTCCAAAACTTTAGATACTGCTGCCGCTTTAGAGTCTACAGCACCGCTAGAAACGAGTTCTTGAGCTTGTTTCTCAATCCGTCCCCATGCAGTAACTTCTGCCTCATTCGTAGGGCTACCGACTTCTTCAAGGAGAGATCCACCTTCAATCTGAGCATTTACAGACTTGAAGATACCTTCAACCTTTTCGGCTACTTCTTTGTCGAGGTCGTTCAGAGACTTGAGAAGAATACCGATTTCAACCGCTGTACCTGGAAGGTTAGGGTATTCCTTTTCTGCCTTCTCAACGAAGTCGCGGCGAAGGCGCTCATCGCGCTCCGCTTTCAAGATCTCTTCAAGCTCCGCCGCTTTTTGAATAGCTGCGTCTTGAGCTTTGCATAGTTGTTCCACAGTGGCTTGCATTTCTTCTGGAACGCCCGTTAGATCGTAAGAACCATCGTCGCGCTTAGAGAAAGAAACCGGGATTGAAGATTGGTTATTGTCCATCTTCTTAGTCTCCTTTTTTACCTTTTTTTTCTTTTTCTTTTCGCTAGCTTCTTCTTCCTCATCGGATTCTTCTTCTAGCTCTTCTGCTTTGGCCTTAGCCTTAGCTTTGCTTTTTGAAGATTCTTCTTCCTCATCGGACGCTTCTTCTTCAATTTCTTCGTTTGTGTGTTTAGATTTTACGACTTCTTCGTCTGCTACGACGACTTCATCAAAGATGAAGGATTCTTGCTCAGAAGCTACTACTTGCTCGTCAATCATATTATCTCCGTTTTCGTCACGCTTGATGACTAAAAACTTTCGGCGTATTGCTGGCCGATCAACTAATGAAACCTCTCGGACATCGAGATCTAATAATTCTCGCGGCTTTTTTACCGCTTTTTCTTCGGAGGCACTCATTGTTAGAAACGAACCTCCTCTGGGGTATCAAAAACCATAGCCTAATGCAACCCCCTATCAGGAAACCCTTGCTACTCCGCCTATGGAAAAGCCGGATATCTTGCCTGCTTTTATTTTTTCCCACAGCGCGTCGTTCTTATCTATGCGCACAGACATAAGCCAAGACCCTGATTTTACAAGGCTTCCGTCATACTTTTTGTCTTCCCGGGCAATCCAGCTTTCTACAAGGGACATCCCAAGATTCCCGAATGCTTTGTGCATAAACCCAAGCTCTGTATCTTTGTTGAACTTAGCTAGGAATCTGTACGCAGCCTCTTTGATTGCCTCTTTTGAGACCGTGTCTCCTTGTGCGTCTACCTCGTCGGGTTCAAGGACAATCCCTGTGACGATACGTTCGTCGTCGTCTTTTTTTATGATTGGCATTGTCCAGTTTAGGTCTGCCTTCTCTGTTGGAACATGCCAACTTGTGGACACTTCGTTTGTCTCAATAGGACCACCGGCAGCCCAGGTACGACAAGTGCGTTCGCTATGGCACTTGAAATGGTGCATGTGGCAGTAGCCTAGGAACCCATCTTTTTGAATACTTCCCGGCATACATTCCTGCATCTGAGGAGACACATCAAAGGCTGCACAGTTTTTGCATTTAGACTTTTGCGCTGTATCTACATCGGTATCCCAGAGTACTGCTAACTTTTCCCAATACTTTTTGTCTGAGAGATTGAGTGGCCCGTACTGAATGTATTCAGCCTCGATTGCCTTATTACGGTTCTTTGTATTCAGCTCTAAATTTTGAGTTGCTAAGGGACAGCTAAATTCGGCTTTCTGCATATTCTGCTCTTTCCATATTTTATCTGCCCACTCCCTGCCAGGAGTGCCTCCCCATAAATACCAAGCTATAGTTCCAGCGGTAGGCCCTCCGTCAGGCATTTTTTTATCAGGCTTGAAATTTCTTTTGTGCCGAGAGAAAAATCCTCTCATCTTGCTAATTGTGTCTAAGCTAATCCTGTCGCCGTTTTTTAGATTTACAGCTCGCTGTACTCCGCTGCCTACGCCTTCTTCTGCGGCTTGCTGGACAGACAGGCCGCCTCTGTCCCATCTTCGGCGTAGCTCCAGTCCTTTAGCCGCCTCGTCACGCACTGCTTTTGGAGGCACAAAACCTTCAGATTTTTTTACGGCAGGGTGTCCTTCAGGTAAAAGATCGTTATCCGTAATGTACTTTGAATCTTTCGGCTTCCCTGTTTCGAGTAAATGTAAAAAGTGATTTACTCTCGCGAATGCCCACTGCGCCCTTGTCATACCGGGTCGATGTGAAACGCTAAACGCCCCTGCGCCTCTTCGGTACACAGCTTGAAGTGCGCGTAGCGTTGTACGCTTTGTTTTGTCGTCGCCTACTTTTTCATTGTGCGTGTCTAGCTTTGTTTGAAGGGTTTTGTTGGTCGCGGCACTTAGTTCAATCTTGCCACCTTCTGTCGCTGCGGACCCTCTTGGGTTTCTTCGCGAACCTGTGCGTCTTTCGTCTGGGAGGGCAGGCTGGCTTTGATCTGCGTCATCTTCTGAAGAACCTGGTTCTGCTTTTTTTGTTGGGGTAAAGTTTGTTACTTCCAGTAACTTGCCTGCCATAGCCATAGGCTTCCCGGTTACAGCACCGTTGGACTTCGGTGACATAGTTTGGGTTGCTGTAATTACTTTGACTGTCCATCCCTTGTTTAGAAATTTAGACTTATCCCGGTAGTCATAATGCAGCAAAAACTTACCCTTCATTTTCTGAAGAGTTTTTATAAAGGCAGCTTCATCAAAGATTTTTTCTCCAACCCCTTGATCACATCTTGGGTAAGGGGGATCTAAATAAAAGAAAGTATCCTTGCTGTCGTGGGCCTTTACAACCTTTTCATAGCTGTCGTTATGGACCTTGACACCCTTTAGGCGCTCTTTAGTGCGTTCTAGGTTATTTATAAGAGTAGGCTTCTTGCCTGCCTTCATAGGATCAATCGCAGTGATGCGGTCTTCCCGGCCAAAGAAAAGAGCGTACCTCTTATATGCAAACCGGTAAAACCGGTCGGGGTTGTTAGACGGCTTCAGCTCATGAACTCTGCGAGCCTGGTCCTTAGAAACTACCCAATTCTTAGCGCGAACAGCTTTTGCGTCCGCGTCATTCATGTCGCGTATAAACTTAAATGAAAAAGCAACTTCCGGGTTTGTGTCCGCAAGAACTTCTAATGAACTCATTTCTTTTGGCTTGGCGTAAAATATCGCGGCACCCCCTGCAAAGGGCTCCACATAAGTTTTGTGCTCTGGGATCATTGGGATAACGCGCTTGGCTAGACGTGTCTTTCCAGCAGTGGACCCCCACAGGGCTAATCTTTTTTCAATAGCTTTTGTGTGCTTCCGCCACACGCTCATTGCCACAGCAAATCTTTGTTCTCTTTTAGGAAATTCTTCCGCAGCTTCGTCGTCAGACATAAAGCGTGCCACGAAGTCCTTCTCTTCTTCATCCTTCTCAGGTGCTGGAAGAACTTTTACTACCCCTTTCATTTATGAATCCTCTGGCATTGGTAAGCCTGCTATCTCTCTCATGCGCAGCTCCAACCGCTCGTCAGGAACTAGAATGCCTGAGTCGGTTAGACCTACTACATAACTCATCATTTCTTTCAGCTCAGGAGTCTCGATGTCTCCGTGTGCTAGTTTAGGCCAAAGTTCGGGAGGAACCCCGTTCATTGTCATCAGCCTAGCGATTGCGAATCTATTGAATGTCTGGCAAATGGAATCAATTATGGACCCTAGGGCTACGCTGAACATTGCTGTCTTTGTTGAAGCTAGTGCAAAAGATCCCACTTTATCCATCCCAAGCAAAAGGAACTCTGCCATTACAGACATAGCCATCCTACTCTCGTATCTTTTGATTGCGCCATCTACATCTACTGCCCTGCGACCACCGGAGTTTAGGAGCCTAAACCTGTACCCCGTGGGCTTCCCATCGGTATCCAGCTCTGAAGGTATAATCATCCCTTCTCTTTCATCTCTCTTTATTTGCTGGATCATATTCTCAAGGCTTGTACGGAGCGCCTTATCTGCTACGCTTGCTCCGGTAGACATGATCTCAGGTGGTACTTCAAGTACAGGTAATCCGCTGAGGTCGCGCTCGATACCTATAGCCTCAATCTCTTCTAACTTCTTTTTGAAATAAAAGGGCCGGAAAGCATTCCGTAGGATGGACCGTCCTTCTGGGTTGTTCTTGTTCGTCTGAGTTCTGAAAAGGACAGCTCTCTCGATTGGAATATAGACAAGGTTGTACATAGGAGGGCTAATTTGCCACAACCCTTTGATGCCACCCTCTGCATCAATCTCCCAACGTTCTAAAGTTTCTTGTGCTCGGGTGGATATTTTCCGCCAACCAACCCGTCCGTCTGAGTGCTTAGACCTAAACTTAGACTCTTTCTGACCTGGGCCTTTACGAACCTTGTAAACAATCTCAAAGTAGGACCATCCATAAATGAGCATGGACAATACTTCCGAGAGGAAGTCTGAGAAGGTATGGTTCATATCGTCCATACACTGCTCAACAAACTCGGCTTCTCTGACTGCGTCGGTGCTCTTATTCGCGGGCTGCGCGTAAAACCTAACCTGTCTAATCAAAGACTCGACGGCAAACATAAAGGCTCCAATGACTGGGTCATTGTCACGCATTTGTCTGTACACGTTGACGGCGTTAGTGCCCTTAAGCTGTGGGAGCCACTCTTCATTGATAAGCCCACCCGATCTATTTAGTCCGGTTGCGCCTATTGTTTTGAAGTCGATAACATTGTTTTCCTGCTGCTTCTTTACGGCAGATTTCTTTTTACGGGGCGTTTGCATAAGTACCTCTATTTAATGGGCATAAGAGTGCATCTACAGTTGATCACTTCAGAGGGAGGCCCGTCAGGGTCGCCCGGGTAAAACATTTTTGCGCCTGAGACTGCCATTGTGAAGGGGGTTCCTACAGGAGTCTCGCGCCTATTCATTACTATGTGGTTCGCTCTAGGGGTGCGCTCTCTAGCAGGGCGCGTCCGCGAGTCTATGATGGACACCCAACGGAGTTTTGATATCCCGGCCTTCTTAAACACTTCGTGCTTCCCAAAGTTTTTGAAAGAAGGAATCTCAGTATTAGATATTTTCTTAGCCTCTACGGGACTAGCGACTCCTCCTGGACCACGTATGCCCTCGGTTATTCGCCTAGCCAACTCGGAAACCGTTGGCCGTATTGTTTCTTGGGTAGACATTGCTAGGATATCTCTAATCAATGTATCAGACTTTGTATTAATATTTCGTATGGTTTCGCCGAGCAGCCTTCTTTTTCGGGTGCGCTGGCTACTGGGCCATATAATAGGGAGAACATCTTCTTCCTTCAAGTCTAGGTCCTTGATGGCTGCGCGAGCTTCTTCATCTTTTGCACGCTCGCCGTACCTAAACACAATGTCGATAAACTCTTCTTCCTCTTCTACACTGAGTTGTTTCTTTATTTTAGCCACGGAGCCACCAGAAAACATGCGTAGTGTGCCCTTCCGCCGAAGGTCTGCAATCTTTCTGCGGGTGAAGCGGGCAAAGTATGCGTTTAGCTGCCTCTCTAAAGGTGCAGCTTTTGCGCGAACGCTGAGACTAAACTTTTTCGCTAAGGCTACTTCTTGTGGGTCGTTATAAGTTAAAAATTTGTCGCTAGTATGTTTCTCTACATCACTACACACTGTGGGATACCCGCATCCCTCACAACTTACATTCTCCACGGTGCGGACCTCACTCCAAAGTCACTGATGCGATAATCGCGCAGCGTCTTACGGTTTAGCATAATTTCAGATAAACCCCAAACAAGGGCATCCAATCTATCAGGGGATTTAGTTTCTCCTGGCACGTAGGAGCACAACTGGTCCTCTAGCTTTCCAAAATGTTCCATGTGAAACACTCTGCCCTGCTCATAAAAAGCGGCAATGGGTTCGGCGCGGGCGAGCTTGCCTTTCGACGCTCTCACTTTCTTATAAGGAATGTTCTGGTCTACAGTGCGCAAAACGCGCTCCACCATCTCCCCACCTTGGTTTACCTCCGCCACAATGCGGTCAGCGTTGAACTCATGAAACGTCCGCACGACTCGTTTGGCCCACGTGTCCGGGGTGCCCATGATGGAGCGGTCTGCCAGTACGTAACCGTGCCCGTCTTCACCTTGTGCGCAAACAACAATACCTGTCTCATTCTTGGTGCCCTCAATCGAAGGGTCTACGGCCACAACAATGCGGACCATGGCGGGCACAGTTTTCGGGTGGCATGTTTCAAGTAGTTCCCTAGACCATAGGGCACCAGGCATCTCATCAATGACTTCCGCGTATAACTCCTGTCTACCTAGTGCTGTCCCTTCGTACCTAGTTATTATGTCCTCGAAGAACTGAGGAGCCAAGTTACTACGGTTTTCATATGTAGACCCTTTTGTTATCGCGGTTGTCTTCGCCGCCATCAGCGAACGTATCACCGGTACAGGCCTTGGTGTTGTTGTTACAATACACCGTGGGTCGTTTCCTAGCCGCAGGCCAAACATGAGCTGGTCGAAAGATTCTGTATAGTTCCACGCAGCCAGCTCGTCGCACCACCCTAGGTCAAACTGAGGTCCACGAAGTAGACTGGGCTGGTCGGCACTGAACATTGTTGCCACTGCTCCGTTCGGCCAGATCAATCTACGTTTTGAAGGCTCATACTTGGGCTTCATACCTGGCGATCCTACGGCCACTAAGCCACTAGGCCCCTCTGCCATAACGTCACGGACATCGGCGGCTGTACGGCCCACCAGGGCGATCCTGCGGGCTTTCCCTGCCTCTACGTGTTCTCGGACCCACTCGGCCCCGCAGCGGGTTTTACCCCAGCCGCGCCCGGCCATTATGAGCCAAATGCGCCAGTTACCTGCTGGGGCTCGCTGGTTGGGCCTTGCTAGGAAGTCCCAAGAGTAGGGCAGCATTCTAAGTGCTTCGTCAGAGAGGCCTTCAAGGAATGAGTCTCGTGCATGTTTTGGTAATAGGGACAGTATCTCTGCCGGAGACTTATTCTGATTTCTCGGACTCAACTTCTGCCTCCGCGACAGCTTCTGCTGTCGTTTCTATGACCTGAACGATGGGCGTCCCTGGGCCGATCTCTGCTACCTGGGCACGTTGGGAAAGTTGTTCTAGGAATCCCGCTATCTCTTGTTTTTGTTCCCTGCGTCCCACGAGCATGTCTACTTTGTGTTTCTCAATGAAGTCCCCATGCATTCGACAGAGGAGTTCTACCGCTTTCAATCGTTCGGGCATCTTGCCGTGCTCTGTACGCATCACCCGGGTGAGGAAGGCCTGCCTTTCTTCTTTCGACGCGATAGAGCCATCATACTTGCTACGTTCTTCTATAGCTAAGCGAACGTTTGGCTTTCTTAGGGTCGCCGACGCAACAACGCCTAGTGTCTTCGTGTCACCTTCGTATCCTGCTAGTTTCGCAGCTTTTGTGCCGTTACCGTTTGCTTCGCCTAAGTACGCATCTACAAACTTGCGTTGCTTTTCCGTCAGCTCTTGTATGCGGATCTTTTTTCCATCTTCCAGCTCAATAATCTTTCTGGTTTTTGTTTTTGCAACACCCATAGGCGCACCGTACACACATAGGGTAAATAATTCAAGTTAGTCCCCACTAAACCCTAACTCGGCGCAGGACCTAGAGCCACGGGCGGAAACGTCCCTCTAGTTAGGTACGGGTTAGGAATCCCTAATTTCTTTCTTATAAAATATAGGGTGTTCGCGAGTTTTATAAAAGTTTTCTAAAAATATGCTTTTGTGTGTCTTCCTCGGGAAAGCCAGTGTGCATCGTGTCGACGTAGACGTATACTATTTCCCGGACGTAGAACAGTATTCTGCATAAAAACAAAATAGTTCGTCAGATTTTATAAATCCCTAGTACGCACTATAAGATTTTTTATACCGGAGTAGGGGATAGCAACCTTACTCCGTATCCACTCGTAGCCTAGTCTCTACCCAACACCCCCATAACTTCCGCCATGCACAGATGCTCTCACTTTTGGGTAACGCTAACCTTAGTGTTAGCGGGATTATAAGATTT
>MDTB01178437.1_pt1 | contig 11993 bp, 12 predicted proteins | sample 811161 | NCBI WGS metagenome assembly MDTB01 (sample SAMN05326650, study PRJNA326480) | marine metagenome | isolation source: seawater | place: Mediterranean Sea | collected 2009 | reverse complement strand
GCAAAGCTCATGCCGCCCCGCAATGGAGCAGCCACTGGCCGCACTACAAGTGTTTGACTCAGTTGTTAAAATGTAGTCGGGGTCACAATCTCTCACCCAATGTTGAGTATGTAGTATGTTCGGGGAGATTGCAAGAGACGCATCGGAACAGCACGTGTGAACACCCAAAGCAGAAATGGGATCATAAACGCTTTTATAGGGATCACCTGGCCCTAGTAGAGCCACCTGCGAATAATTTTTCGGGCAGGTGACAAAGGGCTCGGGCGTGGGCCCGGCGGTCGGGGCGGCTGTTGGGTTGGCCGTGGGGGCGGCTGTTGGGCTGCTTGAGGGCGCAGGTTCTGAGCAGTTCACAAACTCAGCCCTCAGCGCGGTGTCGTTTAGCCAGAGCGCCTCCTTATCCCCACTCAATGTAAGATTTTCGAGCGAAGCTGCGCACACGGGGTATTGATACCCGTATCCATTAGCTTGGCCAACACACGCGCAAAGCTCATGACCCGCCGTAATGGAGCAGCCACTGGCCGCAACACAAGTGGTTGACACAGTCATTAAAATGTTGTCGGGGTCACAATCCAATGGCCAACTGAGATCTTGCAGATTCGGGTCGTCCTCAAGATACGCATCGGAACAGCACGTGTGAACACCCAAAGCAGAATTGGTATCATAAACAGCATTATAGCCAGAAGAAGTCACCGCCACCTGCGAATAATTTTTCGGGCAGGTGACAAAGGGCCCGGGCGTGGGCCCGGCCGTGGGGGCGGCTGTTGGGCTGGCCGTGGGGGCGGCGGTTGGGCTGGCCGTGGGTCCGGCGGTTGGGTTGGCCGTGGGGGCGGCTGTTGGGTTGGCCGTGGGGGCTGTTGGGCTGGCCGTGGGGGCGGCTGTTGGGTTGGCCGTGGTTGGGGAAACAGTCGGGAAAGGAGTTGGACAGGCGGTGAGGCCGCAGTGGTTGTCAGTGCTGTTGATAATTGCAAGAGCGCGGGTTCCGTAGCCCTCGATGCAGGGCTGGGCTTGGGTCCACCATTCGCAGAGAGAGAGCACAAGGTGTTTGAGACTTGAGTAGCAAGGGAGTGTAGTTGCACCGCCACAATTACCGTCGTAGACTATGTTTGTGTTCCAAGGGGCGTCCCCATTCACAATGACTCGCTCAAAATCTTTGCAAAGATTAAAGACATCGCTGCCTATTGACGTGACCGACTCGGGAATGTTGATAACCTTAAGATTATGATTGCTAGCGAAGGCATGGGTGCCTATCAACGTGACCGACTCGGGGATCTCAAAGACCTCGACGAAATAATTAGGGGAGAAGGCATATGCACCAATAGATAACAGCTGGCTTCCAGCTTCAAAGGTGACACTGTCAAGAACATCGCATTGCGCGAAGGCCCTTCGATGAATGCTTGTAACAGAGGAGGGAATGGTAATATTGGCGAGTCCGCTGGCGTGATAAAATGCCTCTTCGCCAATTGTTAGCAAGGCTCCGTCCGTGTTGAACGTGACGCTTGTAATGTCGTCGCAGCGCTGGTAAAAATTGTCTGATATGGACGTGGTGCCGTTGGGGATGGTGATGTGGCCGATTTTGCCGTGGGGTATTTCGCCTTGGTTACCGCAGGGATGCCCCCAAACTCTCTCCACGGCGGCCGCAACAACAACCACGCCAAGCAGCGCCGACCACAGCCGCAGCCGGCGCCGCGTGCTGCCCATTTTAATCCTTATTGTTTGCTGCTATTTATACTTTTGATGCTCAATATTGTTAGTACGAAAATTCAAATTTTCAAATTTTTGAATTTTCAAATTTTCAAATTTTTGAGTACTGCACTGCACTGTACTTTTTTGTTGTTTTGGACTTGGTCTCCAGTCTATAATACTGTACTACTGTCATTTTTTAAAGAACACCAGTACCATGTACGACGGCGACGACCATTACGAGACTGCGCCCTTTGAGAATGGGAATGCTCTGCAGGAGGACCAAATCTTGTCTGTTCTCAAAGCTGCCAAGCCTTCCCCCCGAGCAGTGTACGACGAAGAACTAACTCAGCGCCAACTTGAAGAGAGGGCGACGCTGTACGGTAGCTATGACAGCATCAATTACAATGATAACACGCCCGGAGAACCCCCAATGATTCTTGAATGGTGTACCATGACTCCGAATCAGCAGCAGCAGGCCTACTTCCAAGATCTTGTCATTCGATCCGTTACCTTCGTCCACGACAAGAATAACCACAAAATAACAATTGACATAAAGCGACTGGGGGTTTACGAGACAAACTTTCTGATAATGAAGTACGCAGTGGACGAAGTTGACCACGGAATAATAACGCACATGCAATGGAAGGCGAACGCGGAAACAAGAGCACTCTTCAAAAGCCGCAATATAACAGCCGACGGCATCATTCAGCAGTTTATAGTCCCCGTCCTTCCTCCCCCGGGACGGCGTCTCAACTTTAATGTATCGGGTCTAGGTTATGAATTACAGTAAAGCTTTACTGTCTCATTTCTCCTCCGCGTGCTCTTCTTTTTCTTCTCTGTTTTTCTGCATCATTTCTTCCCACTTCTCGACCTCCGATGCCATAAACGCACCCGATGTGCTGGAAGACGAGGATCCACAGCCGCAACCTCCGCCGATGGCCGCTTCAAACTCCGGGGGTCTCTCCATTACCTCGCTGCGCAGCTCCTCCCACCTCTTGACGTCTCCCTGCATGTAATCAAATGCGTGGAACCTTTGTGACTTTTCTGTTGCTCCGGCATCTCTTGATGATCCGATTTCGGCTTTTTTTTCTCTCATCTGGCTTACTTCCTCCTGTAGTTTGGAAATGAGGCCTTCCTTCTCCTGGATGGCCGAATCGAGATCCATATCTGGAACACGGCCTCGGAGTCTGTCTACTCTACTTCACCAAAATACTCTTATAGTTTTGAAGCTCCGCCACTATCAACAGGGTTTACTTTTAAGGCCACCATACTTATCTACATAACGACCCACCGTGTTGTATTTTGTCGTCTTCTCCGACGTTGGGTAGCTCCTCTCCAGAAAAAAGGGCCTTATCATATTGTTTATGGTTGTGAAAGTCTCGATGATTTCTCTCTCTGCCTTTGCACCGGTAATAACCCCGTTCCCGCTGGAAAAGAGCAGGACGCTCGTCGTCAGATTCTCGAGCCGCCCGCGGGCGCCGGGAAAGAGCTTTGGATCGTAGCTAAACTGGTCGGGGTACCGCTTGGCCACGGCATCGATGTCCACCTTGTACCCGTAGTGACAGCTGCTGACAATATTCTGAATTTTGAACGAATGGTCGCGGGTGCTGCGCACGCCCACAATTCCGCTTATCAGTCGGTTAAACGAGTGGTGGGCAAGCAGGCTCAGCGAGGCAGACTTTGTCCCCGCTATCACTTTGTTCCCCGAGTAGAACACAAGAGTTGTGGCCCGGGGGTTCCGGATCTTGTAGCGCGTGCTCGAGAACTTGCTTCCCTTGCTCTTGTTGGTGTGCGCCCTGGCGAGCCGCGAGGTGTAGCGCCCCAGCTTTGGGCAGGTGGCCATGGCCGTCACTACGTAGTTCTCAACCTGCACACGCCCCACATCTTCCCCGCCGTCCTCCGGGGTCGGCAGCTGCGGGATCGGGGCGTCCCACGGGAAGAGCTTGGACGGGTCCAAGCGGGTTTGCCGCGCTATGAGGTAGGACTGGGGCATTTTGCCAGTGGCACGGGGGCTGGTGCATTTATATCTACCAAATAATAAAACATAATAACTTTAGAAATCGTAGCTGATGCAGTTAAACTTGTGAAGTAAATTGAATGCCGCCTCTGCTGAAATGTCGCAGTCCTGAAACAAATCGGCAGCATTGTTGTTGCATATTCCTATTTGATACACACCCAAGTGGCCATAATCGTAAGAGGAGTAGTTGACATATTGATTTGTTCGCCAAACATTCCTCTGAAGGATTAAGCGGTGGCTTTCAAAGCACACTAAAGTCGAATAAACACGCACGCATCGATCTTGCGTTAGTTTTTTAGACAGAGTTTGTTTTTTCCCTGTGAAATCCTGAAAGTTTCCTGTTCTATTGAGCTCGCGGTGGTCCACATAAACATTTCCTTTTATTTTAGCTCTTGACTGGTACACATTTTGCCTAAATTTGTTGTAAATTATGACATCCACTGGCTCAATAAAAGCCATCGGTTTCATAAAATGTTCGAAAAGTATCTGTGCGCCCCTCTGAGAAATATAAATCCCAACAAGGCCGAACCCCCCACTGCATTTCTTTGCCTCGGATAACATTGGGGAAACCGTCGATGGGTTGTCACACCAATAAAACCCACCTTCTTTTTGTATGTTAATCATAACAGCGTCGGTGGGAAATGTAAAGGGCGGGGAAAGGTAATTCATCGACTCAAACAGTATGGCGTCGTCTTCATAAACTAGATACCATCCTGCTGGGCGTGTTGAGATTTTTTTAAAAACTTCTACAAAGGCCGAGAAGACAACACGATCTGTGACCATGTTTTGTCTATGAAATGAGATGTCGGGTGATACAAACCCGGAGCCAATTGAAATATATTGACAATTCAAATATTCTTTGCAGTGGAATCTTAGAGAGGGCGATCTTACAGTAGTACTCCCAGTCTCAGATTTGGTTGTGAGTACAAAAGTTTCTCTGACACCATTGCCCACACAAGGCCGGCTAATATAAAGAAAAACCACTAAAAAAAACATGGTGAGTTTTTAATATGCATGCATCACAACAAGGATGAAGAAGCCTTTATAAATGCACCACCAATTCAACATTAATACCAGCAGCTCAAAAAATGTCAAAAATCACCTCCCATTTCGCCCCGGTCGTTCCGTTCCACCCAACCAGGCGGGACCCCGCCGACGAGGAAATCAAGACCCTGCGGCCCAAGGCCGAGTGCGGCGACGACTGGTGTCTGAACGGGCCACCAATCGAGGGCGCCAGCACATATTTCCTGTGCGGTAGGTGCAGCAGAGACTCGACTGACTCCGTCTTCCTGTCGTGTGTCCTCAAGAACGAGAACAAGAGACGCCCTGCGCCACCACCAAAGGCCCAAGCGGAGGCCGCGGCTCCGCGCCCGCCCCCGAGCCCCATTCCCGACTTTGACTTTGACTACATGATTGGCTACTGCCTCGAGCACTACGGCGACTTTGCCATGAACTGCGACGGCTCTACCACCACCATGAAATTCATGGACAAGGCAGACCTGTGGTTCAGATACCGATACTCTCTCATGGCTGACATTCCGCGCGAAAGACTGCGCAGGGTGGAAAATCAACTCCGCCCGGCAGACAGGCTCGTCAGGGGGGTCATCACGCGGTATTTTTACGAAGCTCAGCACGGATACGCCGCCCGCCTTCTTCACGGGCTGTACACAAACTATGGCTGGGTCCTCTACAAAACACACCCCAGCCCCGCACCAACCAATTATTACTGCAAATACACCAATAACCAGGACAGGGCGCCCACCCCCTCGTACGGTTTCAAATTTCCCCTCGGCCGGGCAGTCACCGAGTTTTACGACTGAACTGAATAGACACGCGCTTCCGGTAGTTTAATAGATTGTTGACTCTAGAGCAAAGACAGGGATAAAAAGAACAAACAAAAAAAGAAAGAGAATAAAAAATCCCACGCTCACAGCCAGAGTCTCGTCGTACTCCCACTTGTGCTCGTGGTCTTTCCTGCAATTTTGGCATTGGCGGGTGTGGGCCTCGGGATATGTCTTAAACTCGTCTGGTTTGCCCGAAGCGTTCCACTGCTTTTCACTGCAAATGGCCGGCGCCTCTTGCGTTACCCGGCCCATCTGCTCTACCGCGAGTCCAGAGTACGTGCCGAACTTCCCGTCCCCAATGGCCGTCGGGCGCATTACTCCGCCGTTTTTGTTGTGCGTGGCACACAGCAGGTGCCCCAGTTCGTGCATAATGACGCTAAAGGCCATTGCGTCGTCCATAAACGCGTTGACAATTGCAACGTTCTTGTTGGGTTTGCACATCCCACAGACCCAAGCCATGCCGTTCAAATGCCGGGCCATGGGCAGTTCCACGAGCACCAGGCAGTACTGGTCATCTGCGTACGCGGTGCTGGTTTTTTTGAAGGCATCCTCGGGGGTAATCCCGTTTGCCATCGGAGGTCCAAGTTTAGCGCTGTATATTTCTTCAAACCTGATCAGCAGCGAGGATCCGTCATCGAGGCGGGTCTGCGAGATGAGCTGTGCTGCGTACAGGGCCTGGTCTACAAAGGTGTCGGTGGTGTACACCAGCTTGGCCCGGCAAACGGGCCGACCCGCCACGGGACTAGCGACGGACGCCATGACCCGCAGCGTGGAGCGCGTTACATCAGCCCACGCTTTCTGGGAATCTGGAAAGTCCGAGTCCAGCGACGCCGCAATCTCATGACTTAAGGCGCCCGACGGGCAGGTCAGTAATGTACTGCTCGCCAGCACGCAGAAAAGCCCTGTAATTATCCGTATACCCGTTGTTGAACACAGACCTCGGCAGGGCATCGTCGTTCAGATCGCTGAAAGTTACGGCAAGCGCGGCTATAAACGCCAAAACAAACGAAATAAGCCCGACAAATATGCTGAGAGTAAATGGGTTCCTAAGCCCAATGTCAGATAGGGCCATTGACAAAGGGGGGGCACATAAAAGTCCAACTTCTAGCTCGTTTTATTCTCGACTATATCCGTTATGATTCTTATCGTTTATATACAGCACTATCAACGCAAACAAGCAAAAAAGACAACCATGTCGTCCCATCCCCTCTCTAACAGCAACGGTTCCGCGGGGTACCGCAGCTTTGCCCCCACCTCCAAGGGTCGCGGCTACCTCCCCTTTGATATTGTCACCGAGCGCAACGCCATCGGCGGTGGATTTGAAACCACCGGCACGTCCCAGCAGACCGGCGGCAACGGCGACGACAAGTGGGAGCGCTTCTTGTGAGTGTTTCCGCCGTGCCATCCATTTAGTCTGCTTTATTGATCCTATTCTTGCATGGACGCAGCGGCACTCCGCCCTACACGACCTGGCAGCGGGATAATTACAGCGACCTCGGGCACGAGAACTACCAGCTTCGTAAGTGCATTGAGGGCCTCTGCATTTCTATCCTGAACTCCTGCTTATGCTCCCACCACAGCCACCGCTTATGTCGGGAGAAACCTGCACATCGAGAAGCTTTTGGTGAGTCCATCCTCCGCTCACGGGCACCCAAACCTGTATTATAATATTTATTTAATTACCCATACTCCAACCCAACGCTAACCCGGACTCACAAAAATGATTAGAACGTCAGCATCGCCGCCCAGGATGACTTTTACACCCGGGTTTTGCTTGTAAGTTTCGATTTGTCATGCTTGTGAGCGCAATCTCGTCTCACCAATCACCACAACAGCCCTGGAAAGTTTACGACGGCATGAAGATTACATTCTCCAAGTGGTCGGGCTTCGGTAGGTTCCGGCACTCTCTGCCCTCCCGCCTGTGCCCTCGCTCACTCGTGTTTTCATTTTTATTTTTTTAGACCACATGATGTACCAGATCCCGGAAGAGGTCCCGGCGCCTCAGATCCAGACTAAGTTTGAGTCCGGGGAAGCCTACCAGCAGCGCTACGGCCTCGCCTTCAAGATGGAGCACGGCTTCCAGCGCACCGAGATGGGCCGCCAAGCGTACACGATGAACCTCCAGATCATCACCCAGGCGGTTCTCAGGTGGGTCCCTGTTGTTTTCTTCTCTTGTTGCGCCCCCACTTTGCACCTTTCCGGTTGGGATCAACAGCACTAACGGACCCACACCCCACATTCAAGGACGGTGTATTCGCGCATCATGCAGGTTCTCGTCCACAACCAGAACTGGCTCCAGGTGGGTCCCTGTTGCATTCTTTCCTTGTTGTGCCCCCCCCTACTGCCAACGTTCCGCGTGGAAACAACAGCACTAACGGACCCACACCCTACTTTCAAGGTCCTCGCCAACCGCTACTACCCGTCCCGCATGGCCCTTGCCCGCGAGATCTCCAAGACTTCTGTCAACTCGTTTGGCTGCATGCAGAAGGAAACTTTCGGGCTCCAGATCGTCATGAACTCCGTGCAGAAGCTCTTTGAGGCCCGCCAGCTCGCGGCCCCCGACTCGATCGTCCTTCCCCACGGCTGCATGGCCTACATGTCCCTCGCCAAGCCGGAGAACCGCATTTTTGCCCTCTGCGGCGCCCTTGCGCAGAAGCTCGACCTCGATCCCAAGCGCGAGCTTGCCGTGAATGTTTTTGGAAACAACCTTCAGGTCTTTGAACACCGCCCCATGAACGTCAGCGACAGCCCCCACGAGGTTTCGATCCTCACCCGCAACCGCGATGTCGGAAACGTCTGGCGTCTCTTTCGCGATCCCCACTCTGAAAACGGCGGCCAGCTCAGAGAGGAAACCGCCATCCGCGTCATTGACCACGACAAGCAGCGCTGGTCCACCCTCACCATGTCCGATGCCTTGCAGAGATGCGGGGTTTGGAACGCGAACCACCGAATTACCACCCTAAATTGGGCAGCCCAAACCCCCAATGGACACATCACCAACAACCGCTTTAATTCGGCCAATCCTCTCTTTAACAAGCACCTTTTTGGAGATCTCATTTCCATCATTGGGACCAAGTACAGGGATGCAGTTGTTCCCATAGCTGCACCTGCAACTGAAGCTAGGAATATCGGCCGCCTTGCCCGGCGTTTTGCCAACTCCGGCAATATTGCAAATCCTGGGCCTAATAACCCAATTGAGTGGGATGCTGGTGGTGTACCGGAAGATATTGACGTTTATGTGACTGGCGAAATGGGCAATGCAGCAGCTGCTGCGGCAACCCACGAGGAATATGTTGCTCGTTACAGAGGGGCCATCAGTGCGCTTCTTGAAAATGCCAAGGTGCAGGGGCTTTACAAAAACCCATACGACGGAGCCGTGGACCTCGATACCGACATGCCCATCCAGCTGACTACCAACACCATCAAGAAAGCCGTCGATGCCATCATTGCCCGCCTCAGGACCGCAAATCCAGCCGCGGTTCAAGCGTGCGAAGCCCGAATGGACACAATTGGCGCTAATGCCGATGTAACGGCTGGGGTGCCCGACGTTGTCACACCCGTCTTCAACATGCTTAAAGGCCTTATGCCCCACAACATGCTCACAACCAATGACGAGTGGATGAAGCATCCTGCTGGTGGTGCATCTCAGGACAAATCAATGATGGGAGGAACTGCAAACATTCAGCCCACTCGCGGGCGCACCGTTGCCGCCGCCCCTATTGGTGCATCCATGGACGACCTTGTAACAACTCTCCAGGAGTCTGTTGCCTCGCAGGTTGGCGGCTTTGATGGCACCGAGGACGATTTTTCAACGATTGCTTCCGGGATCAACGATATTCTCGGCCGCGCCTCCGAGTGGTCCAACGAGAAACGCTACACGGTTGGGAAGGCCATCGAAGCCCATGCTCCGGAATTCACCAAGTCCATTGCCAAGCTCACTGCTCTCAAGAGTAACAGCGACCCCACAGCCAGCAAGGGGCTCGCCAAAGACTACATCAAAGCCCTCGGAGCTGACTTTAAGAGCAAGTGGTCCAAAATCAACGCCACACAGAAAGAAATCGGGAAAGAAGCGACCAAATCTGCTCCCATTGGCACAGGTTTGCAGGCAGTCGATAAACAAGGCGGGCTCGAGACTGCAATCTACGACTACGAGAACCTTATGCAGTTCCAGCAGATCATGGGTTGGGTCTACACGGAATCCGGATACTCGCGCCTCCAGAAAGAAGTTGCAAAGTACTGGCTCATGAACTTTACTGACATGAACACAGTCATTTCCATGGACCGCAAGGGGATTCCTACGCCGTTTGGCGCCCTCGTCTTCCGCCCGTTCCAGTCCTTCAACATGGGGTCGACCATAATCATGAAGAGCGGCGAGCAGGTTGGTTGAAGTTGAGGTTGAGGTTGAGGTTGATCTGCCCCTTTCCCTGCACTCCAGAACCTAACTTTTTTGTTTTCCCATAACCACAGACGGGCTTCACTGCTGTGGGCAACTCCGACTTCCAGTAAGTACCTCCGAGGGTGCGGTTGAGGCCCCCCTTCTGTTTTCTTTGTTTTTTCTCACACCACCATTTCAATTTTTCAGGCTCGGGGACAATGTTACTAACAAGACGCACCTTGGACACTTCACCTTCTACTTTGAGCCTGTTGTGCACGAACCCAACCGTAAGCACCTGTTGGTCCGCTGCCACCTGTTCTATTTGTTCCGCTCATCCGTGTTATTCATTTTTTAGACATCATGATTGCCCGCGACGTTGTGTTCATGGGATACCACGGGGGCGCTGGCATGGGCTGGTTTGCGGACAGCAGCGACGGTGGGCCCTACGCCCTCCACCAGACCGACCCCGACGGCGGATGGAGCTCCATTGTGACCAAGATCCAAGCGGCCCACATTGTGCGCCCATCTCTTTTGTCGGCCCTCGCCTTTGCCCACGAGGCCGAGGACAGGTACTTCATGGACCCCATGTCGATTCACGGCGCTTTCGACAGGAGCTCAATTCTCAACGATCTTCAGGAGGCCGGCCTTCCCCATTACGCTGCATCCGCGTATTACAAGAGCATGCTGGACCCCGAGATCACCAACGGCCTTGACGAGTCCACAAGTGCTGCCACCGGCGGCATGTTCCACAACTCAAACTCCTCGGGCGTGTGCTACCAGGGCCTCCAGTGCTCCAAGACGCTCGACGGGAAGTGGGACGACTTCACGGCAAACACGGGCCACCTCGGCAAAGCAGAGAGCCTCGATTCCTCCCTCGTGTGGTCCGGCCAGATTGCGACCAAGACCAGTGTCAACTACGAGAAGGCCGGCAACAGTGTCAGTCTTTTCAACAAGTACACTTGAAAGTAATTGTTTTCAGGTTAATTTTTATTTCAAGGTTAAAAAATACAATCATCCAACACCAGCACCACCGGTACCCGGGCGGCGCACCACAAGCTTGGATATCTGCTTTCTGATGATGTTGGTGTAGTTCCGCAGCGCCATCACCTCGTAGTAAGCTTTCATCCCGCCCCCTCTCATCCGGTTGATTTCCGAGGGGGTTACTTTGCTTTTCCTGTAGGCCGCTGCGAGACTTGCCTTGTAGTTTCGGTGGCGACCTTTGCTGTCTTCGCTAATTTCCCAGGATGCACCTCCTGCACTCGCCAAAGCCAGCACAGCAACGCCAAGTCCTAGAGTCCAGGGATTGATTGCAAGCAGACCAGCAAACGCATAGTTGATAGTTGCAGCTAGTCCCGTCGACACGGCAGCTCCCACGGCAGCTCCCTTAACCGCACCCTTTGCACCTTTGAACGTAACACTGACGTCGGCCGGCGCCTCTCCCTCCAGGTTCTTCAGGAGTTTGTCGATGGTGTCTTGTTCCGTGGCCGTCTTAGCCTTGTCCTGGGTTTTAAGAATCATCTCCTGCACGGCCAAGCGGGCCTGCGCATTGGCTGTGAAGCGATCCACCTGTGACTTGATCACTTGGAAATTTTTTGTGCGCGTGATCCGGAGCAGAACCGCTTGGTGCAGTCCCGACAGCTGGGTTCTCATGCTTCCGCAGAACTTGCGAATGTCCATGAGGCACGGCTCGAGGTCCTCTACTGCCTCCGTGAGCTCGAGGTCGCCGTTGAATATTGAAGTGTTGAGTGGATTTGCTGGTCTTTTTGCCATGTCGGGAGAAAGCATAACGACGGCATCCACGAGCTCCCCCCCCTGTTTTTGGCTTTTATTTCTTTTACCAAGCCGTGTACCGGGAATGGGTATGTCCGGCACAGTACCTTCATCTTGAATAATAGCCTCTGGAGTTGCCGAAATCACAAAGGGGATATCGATTAAAGTATCTTTGAAAGATTTCCAGGCACTGCTTGATTTTTTATCTGGAAGTTCCGCCGGAAGAGGGTTATTGAGCGGCTTAACAATAAACGCGCTTAATGGGTAATCTTTAAACTGCTTCATCCTTTTGTCGGGATTGCCG
>MDTB01035025.1_pt1 | contig 11994 bp, 10 predicted proteins | sample 811161 | NCBI WGS metagenome assembly MDTB01 (sample SAMN05326650, study PRJNA326480) | marine metagenome | isolation source: seawater | place: Mediterranean Sea | collected 2009 | reverse complement strand
GTGCAGATGATGGAAGATATGCTGGCTGATGCTGATAAACATTATCATAATATGCCAGAGTTTATGCGTCAGGTTATTGCTCCTATCCAAAAGCTTATCTATTCTGTCAGAATTAAAGCGCTAACACATTAATGTTGAGATAGGCATAAATATTTCCATGCCAATGGCAAAGAGAACAATCGTTATCGGCAGCGGGTTAGGTGGTATCGCCGCCGCCCTCAGGATGCGTGCGCGTGGTGACGATGTGACGCTAATCGAACGGCTTGATCAGATTGGTGGTCGGGCGCGGGTCTTTGAGCGTGATGGATTTCGCCATGATGCTGGGCCGACAGTGATCACCGCGCCGTTTTTGTTTGATGAACTCTTTGAGCTATTTGGTGAGAAGCGTTCAGATCATATCACCTTTGTGCCGCTTGATCCCTGGTATCGGTTTTATTTTGATAGCACAGGTGAGCAATTTGACTATCGCGCCACTGTCGAGGATACGATCACTGAGATTAAGCGGTTTTCTGATGATGATGGCGAAGGCTATCGCAAACTTCTGGTCGCATCTGAGCAGATTTTTGATGTCGGCTTTCGGCGTCTGGCTGATCAGCCATTTGACCGGCTCACAAATATGCTAGCGCAAATCCCGTCACTCGTGCGGCTGAAAAGCCATCTGACCGTATCGCAATTGGTTAATCGCTATATGAAGCATGATTTGATGCGGCAAGCGTTTTCTATTCATCCATTGCTGGTTGGCGGTAATCCTTTTAACACAACCTCTATCTATGCGCTGATCCATTTTCTGGAACGCGAATGGGGGGTGCATTTTGCGATGGGTGGAACCGGTGCTGTCGTCAACGCTTTGCGTGGTCTCATGGAACGCAACGGCATCAATATTCGGCTCAATACCGATATTGAGCGGATAAATATTGATAAGCGATTAGCCGAAAGCGTGACTACCACTGAAGGTGAGGTCATTGAAGCTGATCGGGTGATCTGCAACGCTGACCCGCCAACCGTATATAAACAGATGATTGATAAATCCGCTGGCACTAAAGGCAAAATTATCCCCGATGCGATGACCCGCTATTCGATGGGGCTGTTTGTGTTGTATTTTGGCACAACTTGCACCTACCCTAATGTGGCGCATCATACCATCTGGATGGGAGAGCGTTATCAAGCCTTGCTCCATGATATCTTCAATAAAAAGATTCTAGCTGAAGATTTTTCACTCTATCTGCATCGACCAACAGCAACCGATGCCAGTTTTGCCCCCGCAGGCATGGATAGTTTTTATGTCTTATGCCCGGTGCCTAATACCATGGGTGGGCAGGATTGGAACGAAGAAGGGCAAGCCTTGCGTGATCGGATTGTTGCCGCCCTTGATAGAACCATTATGCCTGGTCTGAAAGATACCATCACATCAGATTTCTGGATGACCCCGGATGACTTTAAGACAGATTATCGATCCATGCATGGCGCTGGATTTTCGATAGCACCGGTATTTACGCAATCGGCATGGTTTCGCTATCACAATCGGGATCGCCGCGTTGGTAATCTGTATTTTTCGGCGGCAGGCGCCCATCCAGGAGCAGGAATGCCAGGGGTTCTATGTTCAGCCAAAGTGGTAGAGAACCTTGTTATTCGGGATGAAAGCACCTTATAGTCTTGATAGAGGCTAGCTAATGATGGAACATGGCACTAGTGAACATATGCCCTCTGCTCATGATGCAGAACAAACCCTTATCCAGCATGGCAAAAGCTTTGCTTGGGCGCGTCGGCTATTGGGCAGGACAACGGGCTATAATGCTGCTCGTTTATATCAATTTTGCCGCTTGATTGATGATCTGGCTGATGATGATGATCATGATCATTCGGCAGAATTACAGGCATTGAAGCAAGCTGTTCTGGGCGATATTGAGCATGGCCATCCGATTTATGCTGATCTATCCGACCTGATTATGGAAACGCATTTACCGCGTCCAGTGCTGGCGGCGCTGATTGATGGGCTGATTGCTGATCAACAGACGGTGCTTTTTGCCAGAGAAGATGAATTAATTCGTTATGGCTATCATGTTGCTGGCACGGTTGGATTGCTGATGTGTCCGGTGTTAGGCTGTCATGATCGCCGGGCTTTTGCCTTTGCTGTTGATCTTGGGATTGCGATGCAGTTAACCAATATCGCCAGAGACGTGTTGGATGATGCCAAAATGGGACGCCGCTATTTGCCTGCTGAATGGGTGGCTGGGCTAACCCCTGAGCAGATTATTGCTGCCGCCGCCGGCAATAGCAAAGCCGATAGTGAACATCGCAGCATTATCGGAGATGCGATTAAACGCTGTCTTGATCTGGCAGATCAATATTACCATAGCGGTGAAAAGGGCATGGTGTATTTGCCCATCCGCGCGCATCTGGCGATTGCGGTTGCTGGCCGCGTCTATCGTCAGATTGGGGTGCAATTACGGAGGGCAGAATATCAATGGCATAAAGGTCGACAAGTCACCAGCACCGCGACCAAAGTAAGGGTGTCATGCCTATCATTGCCGCGCTTATGGAGCAGGTTTCACGGCGTGCGGCGCTATCTTGGCTGGCCGAAACATCATCATATTCATCATCAAAATCACCTGCATAAACCGCTTCAAGGCCTGCCATTGATTGAGGCGATACCGTCATGACAAAACATCTGGCAATCCTGGGTGGCGGCTGTGCCGGATTATCGCTGGCGGCAAGGGCGGTGGAATTGCCGGATATGGCGATAACAGTGATAGACCACCCTGATCATCAGACGCGGCATGATCATAATTGGGGATGCTGGTCGATCCAGAGCTTAGAGATGGCGGCATCTATTGCCCGCAAATCATGGTCGCGCTGGGCCATTATCACAAACACAGACTGGCATATTCAGACAGCACAAAATCATCCCTATATGGCGATTGAATCGAAGGCATGGCTTAATCATTGCCGGATTGTGGCGCGCCAGCAAGGGGTTATATTCACGGCCGCTAATGTGACCGATATCATACCTCATAAAACGGCCATTGAATTAGTGGCGGAACCTGAATTGCCCGCCTTTGATCAGATTGCCGATAGCCGGACGCCAGCCTTACCCAAAAATATTATGCTACAACATTTTCGCGGTGTTGAGATTAAAACCGAACATGATGTCTTTGACCCTGAATGTGCTGTGCTGATGGATTTTCGCTGTGATCAAAGCCGCGGCATCCATTTTATCTATGTGCTGCCATATACAAAAAACAGGGCGCTGGTCGAATCGACAATGTTTAGCCCTGAACTCGCCCCCGACAATTTTTATGATAAGGCGATTTCCGATTATTGTGATCACATCCTAAAGACGGGCAAGACAATGGTGTTGCGCCGTGAACAAGGTGTTATCCCGATGGGATTTTTGACGCCGCGTGATGATAAGGTTGATGCTATTGGCGGCAATGGTGGTGCTATCCGGCCATCATCTGGCTATGCCTTTGTCTTTATTCAGCGGCAAATAGAAACTGCTCTGGCGCGTCAAAAAACCCATGGCCAGTTATGTTTCAAAGCGCCACATAAACGGCTGGATTTATGGATGGATGCGGTTTTTTTAGCAGTCATCAAAAAACAGCCCGAATATGCACCACGTCTTTTTGCGGCAATCGCAAAGGCGCTAAGCGGTGATGAAATGGCGCTTTTTATGTCAGGATTAGCAACTCATCGGTTGCGCTTGAAAATCATCATGGCGATGCCAAAATGGCCTTTCCTGAAGGCTATGTTTTCACGGCCCTGGCGAGATATAAAGGCGAGATATAAAGGCAAAGCAATAAAATGAGGTTGATCACATAATGGATTATGTCACAATAATTTCGCTCTTATCTGTTGTTTTAATCGGCTTGCCACATGGCGCTATGGATGGCGCGGTGGCTATTGCTATGGGTTATGGGCAATCTTTACTGCGCCTGATTAGTTTTTTGATAATCTATATTTTGATCGCTATGCTGGTTGTTGGGGTCTGGCTGTGGCAACCGCAACTCTCCTTATTCGGGTTTCTTTTGCTTAGTATTTGGCATTTTGGCCGTGGTGACAGCTTGAGCTATCTGCCTCCATGGATACGCTATATTCAAGCCATAAGCCATGGTGGATTAGTCGTCTTGGGCATGAGCCAATTTGATCGCATGGCTGCTGATCAGATTTTTCAATGGCTGGTTTTCGGTGATACCGTTCAGTTATGGATGTGGATTGATGTGGCTATGCGGCTTTGGCTCCCGTTAGCTGCCATATATGTGGTCATTGGCGTCCTTGATCGGCGGCTCTGGGCCAGGCTTGCTGAATGGATAGGGCTTGGCGTTATGATCTATGTTCTGCCTGCCCTGGTCGCATTTGCGATTTATTTCTGTTTGATCCATACTATCAGACATGTCAGCCGTATCATGATTATGCTTAATCAGATGCTGTCGCCACGGCTGGTTTTAGGGCTGACAGCACTATTTACGGTTGCGAGCTGGCTTGCTGGTATCGTGATCTATACGCTTCTATTGCCGACAGAAGGTGCTATGCCTGCGAGTATGATGGTGGTATTTATTGGCTTAGCGGCGTTGACGGTGCCGCATAGTTTGTTGATTGACAGCTTGTTCCGCCCCCGTTTTGAAGCTAATCTTCAGGCCAATCTTCAGGCTAATCTTCTGGCCAATCATAAGGGAGCGTCTGATGTCTGACCTCAGCACAAGAAAAGATGAACATATTGATCTTGCTAAAGACGTTGAGGCATTGGCACAAATCCCTAACAGCCTGGACCGTGTGCGTCTGACCCATCAGGCGTTGCCGGAATGTGATGCTGATCACATTGATACACGAACACGGTTTTTGGGAAAACCGCTTGCCGCGCCATTAATGATCAGTGGCATGACAGGTGGATCAGCGCGTGGTGATGCGATCAATAAGCTGCTGGCAGAAACTGCCAATACGCATAAATTGGCATTTGGGGTAGGCTCCCAAAGAGCATCATTAAGCCAGAATAACAGCCAATCTCACTTGCGTGGATTAGCGACAGATATTCCGCTTATTGGTAATCTTGGGGCGGCACAACTCATTGAGGCGGGCGGCATCACGCTTGCCCTGAAAGCCATAGATGATCTGGCGCCAGATGCTCTTGCCATCCATCTTAATCCCTTGCAGGAATTGGTTCAGCCCGAAGGTGATCGCGCTTGGCAAGGTGTTCTGGATATGCTGGCTAAGCTGGTTAAATCCACCTCAACCCCGATTATGATCAAAGAAGTCGGTGCTGGATTAAGCGTCAAGGCAGTCACCCGACTGCGCGATATCGGAATTAGATGTTTTGATGTCGCGGGGCTAGGCGGCACAAATTGGGCCCGCATCGAAAATAGCCGGACAGATCAAAGACGCCAAGACATTATGGCGCCATTCATGGATTGGGGTATCCCGACTTGTCAGGCGTTGCTTGATTTGCGTGATGCCGTGACGGATATTCAGCTGATTGGCTCAGGCGGTGTTCGTCATGGACTTGATGTGGCGCGTTGCTTATGGCTAGGGGCGGATATAGCGGCGGCGGCAGGGGTCTTTATCAAAGCACTAGAAGCCGCCGATGGCAGCCTGCACCCTGATCGGCTTAGTCATGTTCTGGATATTTGGAAAGATCAGATCAAGGTAGCTATGTTCCTGACGGGCTCACCCAATATCAAAGCATTAAAACAGGCAGATGGCGTCATTGCGCCGCTTTGATGGTTCCTGCCCGGTCTTATCATCATTGCTATGATCGAGACGGTCGTCGTCTGACCGGTTCTGACTGTGCAATAATGACGCCAATACCGACAATTACCGCGCCGCCTAATCGCACGATATCCCATTCGCCATCAAAGCCATAGACCATTATTGCCATCACATATACAGGCACGGCATTGAGATGAAATGACGCAATAGCTACGCCTAATTGGCGGGCGCCTGCTATCCAAAAAGGCTGTGACATGGCGGTGGATAAAATCGAAAAGGCAAACAGCATCAAGAGGCTTTGTGAGGTGATCGGGCCAATATATATCTGCTGCGGATACATGGCGGCGGCGATAAGCCAAGTGACACTGATGAAACATCCGGCGCCAGTTAAAGTAATCGTCGTCTGTCCTATGGATGTTAATTCATCCAGGTTGACATTTGTTGCCCGTGTTGCCCAAGCATAAAGAATAACAGCCCCTAAGCACCATATAAAGCCGACGCCGATATCATAGCCTTGCCAGCGCACTCCTGCTGCGATTAAACCGCCAAATAAGGCGCAAATAATGCCTATCACTAACTTTGGTGTGATGACCCGGCGGTCAAGCACGACTTCGAGAATTGCCCCCATAATCGGCATCATTGCCGCCGCTATTGCAGGCGTAACAGGATTGGATATTTGCTGGCCATAAAGCAACAATACGGTGCCAAAACCAAACCCTATGCCGCCTATGACCAATCCCTTTTTCCATAAATGCCAGTTAAGGGGTAATCGGCCTTCGGTTAGCCGCCAATAGATTAACAAGAGAACAGTGCTGGGTAATAATTTGACAAGCAGTAAGGTCAGCAAATCCCACGTTTCCATTAAAACAGAGCCAACGGGAAAGCCAAGTGACCATGCCAGCACCGCCAGCAAACAATACATATTAGCTGGGATTAGAGATGTTGCGGATTGATGGGTTAACTCTCGCTTATGCGCGGAGCTAGCGGGGCTATCCTGCTGATGTGGGGACATAAGTTACCCTAACTAAGATCAAACTACTATTTTCCATATGAACGAGGTAACCCCAATCCTTTTTCAGCAAGAAACGATAATATCAGATTGGTTGATATCGGGGCGACTTGATAGAGTCTGGTTTCACGAAACTTGCGCTCAACGTCATATTCTTCGGCAAATCCGAAACCGCCATGGGTCTGCAAACACGCCTCTCCAGCTTCCCATGACGCATCGGCGGCCAGCATTTTAGCGGTGTTTGCTTCTATGCCATGCGGGTTTTTATCATCATAAAGTCGGGCGGCTTTCTGCACCATTAACTCGGCTGCCATCATATGCGCATAGGCTTTGGCCAGAGGAAACTGAACACCTTGATTCTGGCCAATAGGCCCGCCAAAAATGCTCCGGTCATTGGCATATTTCGTGGCCGTATCAAGAAACCACTTGGCATCACCAATACATTCAGCGGCGATAAGTATGCGTTCCGCATTCATCCCCGAAAGAATATAGGAAAAGCCCTGGCCTGCTTCGCCAACAAGCGCCTCATGCGGTATTTCTACATCATCAAAAAACACTTCGGTAGTAGCATGATTGATCATGGTGCGGATCGGCCGGATGGTGATGCCATTGCCAACCAAATCTTTCATTTCCAGCAAAAACACAGATAGCCCATCAGTGCGTTTTTGAACCTGATCGCGTGGCGTGGTGCGAGCAAGCAACAGCATCAAGTCAGAATATTCTGCCCGCGATGTCCAGATTTTCTGGCCATTAATCCGCCACCCTTTATCGGTCTTTTTAGCAGTTGTTTTCAGCGCCAGTGTATCCGTACCGCTGCTTGGTTCGGTCACGCCAAAGGCTTGCAAGCGAAGCCGCCCAGCAGCAATTTCAGGCAGGTATTTTTGTTTCTGGTCATCCGAGCCATGCCGCATCACCGTCCCCATAGTATACATTTGGGCATGACAAGCTGCGGCATTACAGCCATTAGCATGAATCTCCTCCAGAATAACTGTTGCCGCTTCCATGGTTAATCCGGAGCCGCCATATTCTTCGGGTATAAGCGCCGCCAGCCATCCTGACTCAGTTAACGCATTTACAAAATTGGTGGGATAGGCGCGGTTGCGATCAAGGTCTTGCCAATATGTCCCTGGATAATCAGCGCAAATCTTTTTGATGGCTAATCTGATCTCATCTAATAAGGTTGTATCTGTTACGGTACTCGAAGCCATAGAAATCCCTCTGTGAACACGTATTTACTATTAGCACATTGTCATCATAAATGCGGGAATAGGTAGTCTTATACCCTTATAGTAAACATCAATTCAGCAGATAGTGGAAATATTTAATTTTAGATTATGTTAATATCTTGCTGATCTGAATTAATATTGAGTATTTGGCAATTCACTTATTTTTTACTTTATCAAATTAAAGGTCTATGCAAGGGTACTCATATTAAGTCTTGGTTGTTGCTATTGGCGCATCCAAGATAAAAAAATATGTAATCAAATCCATAAAATCCAATCTAGGAGGATAATATGAAGAAGTTTCTATCTGTGGCAACGGTGGGACTAGGTCTTGTTGCCGCGCAGTCTGCACCTGTACTTGCCGCTGATGTGGTTATTGGTGTTCCGAACTGGCCGTCAGTTTTAGTGACAGGACATGTTCTTAAAGTCGCTCTTGAAGAAAACCTTGGCCTTGAAGTGGAATTACAAAACGGCACTAATCCGGTTGTCTTTGAAGGCATGGACGCAGGCTCAATGCATGTTCATCCTGAGGTATGGTTGCCTAACCAGACCAATTTGCACAATACCTTCGTTCAGGACAAGAAATCCGTTAAGATGAACCCGAATGGTGTTGCTGGTGATCAGGCTATGTGCGTGACCCAAGGAACCGCCGACCGGACAGGCATTGTCAACTTGTCTGAGCTATCTGATCCTGACATGGCCAAGAACTTTGATACTGATGGTGACGGCAATGGTGAGATTTGGATTGGCGCCGCAGGTTGGGCATCAACTAATGTCGAAAAAATCCGCGCCAAATCTTATGGATATAGCGAAACTATGCAGCTTAAGGAAATGGACGAATCGCTTGCTTTGGCTGAGGTTGATGCCGCAGTAACAAGCAATGATAATATCGTTTTCTTCTGCTACACGCCGCACCACATGTTTGCGCTTTATGATCTGGTGATCTTGCAAGAGCCAGCACATGATCCATCGAAGTGGAACGTCAAGCAGCCGACTGATGGTGCTGATTGGCTCGAAGTATCAGAAGCGCCAGTGGCGTGGGATACCGCATATCTTCACATTCATTACGCGGCTGAGCTAGAAAAAAGCCACCCAGAAGCAGCCAAAATGCTTGGTAACGCAAAGTTTGACACGGACACAATCTCACAGATGACCTATGCAGTGGTTGTTGAGAAGCGTGATCCAGCTGATTTTGCAAAAGAATGGGTTGCTGGTAATGGTGATGCTGTTGATGCTTGGCTGAATTAATCGGCGTATCTTAATATAAATGGCAGCACCAATATAAGCTGGTGCTGCCAATATCAGCAGATTACAAGCTAGCAGATTTAATATGATAACAATGATAACAATAAAATTGGCAAATCATGACTAAATCAAAAACAAATGATGTTATTGTTCTAGAGCATGTCTGGAAGATATTTGGAGACGATGATAAGGTCGCCATGCAGGCGGTGCAAAAACTCGGTCTTTCCAAAAATGATGTGTTGAAAGAGTTTAATTGTGTGGTCGGTATTGCCGATTGTTCGTTTTCCGTAAAACGTGGTGAAGTGTTTTGTATCATGGGGCTATCTGGCTCTGGCAAGTCTACGCTAGTGCGCCACTTAAATCGCTTGATTGAACCAACTGCCGGAAAAATCCATGTTCTTGGCCGCGATATTCTGGGCATGAATGATGCCGAATTACGCGCTATCCGTGCCAAGGAAATCGGCATGGTGTTTCAGCATATGGCACTGCTTCCGCATAGGACGGTGCGTGATAATGTCGGCTTTCCGCTTCAGATCAGGGGCGCATCCAAGGCCATTCGGTGGGAGACCTCTCAAAAATGTTTGGATATGGTCGATCTATCAGGATATGAAGACCGTTTCCCCAATGAATTATCTGGCGGTATGCAGCAAAGGGTTGGGCTGGCACGAGCGCTTGCATCAGACCCGGAAGTCTTGCTGATGGATGAGCCATTTTCCGCGCTTGATCCACTGATTAGGCGCCAATTGCAAGACCAGTTCATGCAATTATCTCAGCAGTTGCAGAAAACTACTGTCTTTATCACGCATGATCTTGATGAGGCGATCCGTATTGGTGATCGCATCGCCATTATGAAAGATGGCCGGATTGTGCAAATCGGCACGCCCGAAGAAATTGTCACTAAGCCTGTTGATGATTATGTCAGGGATTTTGTTGAGGGCATCTCAAAATTAAAATTGGTCTATGCTCATTCAATTATGGTGCCGCTGGCAAAGTTTAAGCCGCCGCGTGGACAAACGCTGAATAACGCACCGCGCGCCCATCATGGCGTTAGTCTGGATGAGCTGATTGATATTTCGGTCAAGTCTGATAAGCCTGTGGTCATTCAAAATGATAAGGGCAAAGATGTCGGCGTGGTCGATAAGCCAACCTTGCTGAAAGGGATTCAGGGAGGAAAAGCATGAAAAACGATATTGAAAAAAATGAATTAGTTGCCTCTGTTGATAGTTTTGCTGATGTTAATGCTGATTATTACAGAGAGGCTTTTGAAAAAATTCAGCAATCCGAAAGGGTCGCGCTAACCTGGAATAGCATGGCGGCGATCTTTGGCCCTCTATGGGGTGCTATTCGCGGATTATGGGGCTATTTCTGGATATTCCTTATTCTCGAAATGTTTGCCTTGGTTCAGATTGGCCGCGGCTTATGGGGCGAATTAGGGGCAGATAAAATCGCCCGTTATGAACGCTTGCTCGCAAATATTGCCAAGCGTGAACAACAAGCCGCCGAATTACAAGCCGCGGGTGATGTGGCTGCTGCCACCGATAAGCTAAACATTGCCAATAATTTGAAAAAGGCAGCCGAAACCACCTTGCTTGAAGCCGAAGCCGCCACCCAACAAGCCACGAGCGTGTTAATCTTTGGCCTCATCTTGTTTGTGGCGATTAAATTGATGGAAGGCTTATATGCAAACCATGCCTATGAAAGGCAATATCTGCGCTGGCGTTCTAACCCCAGATTACAAACAGGGTTGAGCAGGGCTAATGCCATATGGGGCATTGTTCTTATCATCTGTATTTTGCCGCTGACCTTGATCCGATATACGGTCGCCAAGGCGGATGAATTATTGTCCGGTCTCACAGGTGGGTTTTTGGGGCAAACCATCCCGATTACAGAGTTTCCGGTGAAACGTGAATATTTCTCGCCTTTAGCCGCTCTCGGTGATCAGGGATTTGATTGGCTCGCCTCGCGCTTTGGTAATGTCTTTGACGGCATTACATATAGTATTCGGACGGTGCTTGACGGTATTGAAGTCTTGCTCATAGGCACGCCATGGCCAGTTGTCATGGTGGTGATTGTCGTTGCCGCGTTACGGCTTGCTGGCGTTAGAGTCGCTATTTTTACCGCCGCATCTTTGGCTTATCTGTCGATGATGGGATTGTGGGAAATCTCTATGATCACGGTTGCGCTGATCGGCACGGGTGCATTTTTATGTGTGCTTTTCGGCATCCCGTTGGGCATATGGTTTGGCAAAAGCCAACGTGCTTATCGAACCGCTGAACCTGTTCTCGATTTTATGCAGACCATGCCGGCCTTTGTTTATCTGATCCCGATCATTGCCTTTTTTGGCACTGGTAAGCCGCCGGGCGTTCTGGCGACGCTAATCTTTGCCATGCCGCCAGTTATCCGGCTGACCGCATTGGGTATTCGCGGAGTACCCGAAGCCACAAAAGAAGCGGCGATTGCCTTTGGCTGTTCGCGCCGACAATTAATGATGAATGTTGAGATACCACTAGCCATGCCATCTATTATGACAGGGATTAATCAGACCATTTTGATGAGCTTATCTATGGTTGTCATTGCCTCACTGATTGGCGCCGAAGGGCTTGGTGCGTTGATCCTTGAGTCCTTGCAATACGCGGCGAAAGGCCAAGGCTTGCTTGGTGGATTAGCGATCTTGTTCTGTGCTATGGTGATTGACCGAATTGCTCAAGGGGCGTATCGGAAAAAATAGTCTGTTTTTAGGTGGATTTAGGTTAGAGATGACAGGCCAAGATTTTGATCGACATTCTGATCGACATGCAGGGCAAGAGGGTGAGCATT
>MDTB01154247.1_pt1 | contig 11995 bp, 5 predicted proteins | sample 811161 | NCBI WGS metagenome assembly MDTB01 (sample SAMN05326650, study PRJNA326480) | marine metagenome | isolation source: seawater | place: Mediterranean Sea | collected 2009 | reverse complement strand
TCTTGCTGTTCCTCCTCCTGCCGTGCGTCCATCGGTCAAACATGATGCTCAGCAACGTAGCGATGACGATCTTACACATATCATCGTAAATATCATTAAGACAAACAAAACTCTTCAAGAGAAAATCCAAGCAAATGCTGCAGGAAATGTCATTCAGGACTGGTCTGTTCTTCTTCAATACTACGTATCTACTCTAGTCGATAATAAGATTCCTGGTGTAGCTGCTTTCGCTCAGCGTTCTGGTCGCCCTCTAAAGTCGATCAAAGAGCGACTGAACGGTAAGCATGGACGGGTAAGAGGAAATCTTATGGGTAAGCGCGTAGACTACTCGGCTCGTTCCGTTATTACGCCAGACCCTAACCTCTCTATCAGGGAACTTGGAATTCCTAAGAAGATCGCTATGAATCTAACTTCTCCCGTGCGAGTTAACTCCCGTAACAAATCATTCCTGACAACACTTGTCCAGAATGGACCAACTGTATACCCTGGCGCAAAAATCCTGGTAAGGAGAAGTGGTGAGAATATCTACCTAGAGAATGTAGATCGTGAATCGATTGTTCTAGAAGATGGAGACTACGTTCACCGCCACATGATGAATGGAGACCCAGTTCTCTTTAATCGTCAGCCGACTCTTCACAGGATGTCGATGATGTGTCACGTTGCTAAAATTATGCCTCGCGGTGATACATTCCGCATGAATGTAGCGGATACAAAACCGTATAATGCTGATTTTGATGGCGATGAGATGAACATGCATATGCCTCAGGATGTCGAATCCAGCAGTGAGCTGTTGAACTTAGCTGCAGTTCCATGGCAGATGATCTCGCCGGCGAACAATAAAACAATTGTTGGTATATTCCAAGACTCTCTGCTTGGCGCGTACAGATTCTCGCGTCCGGATATTGAGTTTACTGCGCGTGATGCAATGAATTTACTCATGTCATTCAAGAAGGTCAACACTGCATTGATCCCAGACAGCCAGAAGATCAGTAATTTTGAAGTTCTATCTCAAATACTCCCCCCGTTGTCTATTAAGTACAAAAAAGACAAGAATACAGTAGAAATCGAAAATGGTACCTACATCAGCGGTCAGATGGACAAGGGTGTTCTCGGCGATGGATCACGTGGTCTTCTGCATCGCATTTGTAATGACTTCGGAAACATGGAGTCGGCAGCCTTCGTAGATAATCTTCAAAATATCATTACTGAGTACATGAAATCAAGTGCCTACAGTGTTGGTATTAGCGATCTTATTGCAGACCAGACTACGAATGACAAGATTGCCGAAGTTATCACAAACAAGAAACGAGAAGTCCAGTCGTTGATTGACCAAACCCATCTTGGGATCTTTGAAAATAAGTCAGGTCGTAGCAACGATCAAGAGTTTGAGACGCAGGTCAATGATGTCCTTGGCAAAGCACTTAATCAAGCAGGTAGAATCGGACTACAGAGTTTGGATGAAGACAACCGCTTCGTCATCATGGTCAAAGCAGGATCCAAGGGTTCTGAGATCAACATCTCACAGATGATCTCTTGTCTTGGTCAACAGCAGGTTGATGGCAAGCGGGTACCATACGGGTTTGAAGATCGTACTCTTCCTCACTATAACAAATATGACGATTCTCCTCAAGCCCGAGGCTTCGTTGAGCACTCATTCATTGGTGGTCTAACCCCTCAAGAGTTGTTCTTCCATGCGATGGGTGGTCGGGTTGGTTTGATTGATACGGCTGTGAAAACCAGTCAGACGGGTTATATCCAGCGTAGATTGGTTAAGGGCCTTGAAGATATCAAGGTTGAGTATGATATGACTGTTCGTAATAACAAACAGAAGATCATCCAATTCTCTTATGGTGATGACGGGTTCGACACAGTAAAGGTCGAAGGTCAAAAGCTCCCAATTGTTACGATGTCTCTTGAAGAGCTCTATGCGCATTTCCAAATGCCTGGTAGCGAAAGAGATCCTCTAATGACTGCTGTCTACACACAAGCTGCTCTAAAAAGACTGAAGACGCAAAAAAAAGAGTACGCTGCAAAAAATCAGACCCTTCTTGACATGATAGTTAATGCAAGGAAGTCGGTTATGAACAAGGTATTCAAATGCCGCGATAATAACAGTGTTAACCTTCCAGTTGCATTCCAGTATATCATGAAAAATGTACAAGGGCAGCAGATGATTAATGCTAACTCTATGGTGGACATCACGCCATTGGAAGTTAGTCAAATCATCGACGAGACATTCGAGCGTCTGAAAGCGATTACATATGTTCAACCTACCGAGTTGTTCAAGTTGGCATTCTACTACAACTTGGCTGCCCGTGACCTACTTATGGTTAAGCGTTTCAATCGCAAGGCACTGGTTATATTGATGGACAAGATCCTGCTTTCATACAAGCAAGCTATCGTCGCTCCTGGAGAGATGGTGGGCATCATCGCTGCCCAGAGCATCGGAGAGCCTACTACACAGATGACACTTAATACCTTCCACTTTGCAGGTGTTGCATCTAAATCAAATGTAACTCGTGGCGTACCTCGCATTGAAGAGATTCTATCGCTCTCTGAGAATCCTAAGAATCCATCTTGCACTATTCATCTTCTCCCACAGGAAGAGCTCGATCAAGAAAATGCTCAGCGCATTATGAACAGAATTGAACACACAAAGTTGCGAGAAGTTGTAGACTCGATCTCTATATGCTTCGATCCTCATGATTCGCAGTCTCTAGTCGAGACTGACACCGAACTATTGGAACAGTACCTTGAGTTCGAGACGACTCTTAACGGTTGCATGAGTGAACAAGACACGGTTGGGGAAAAAGAGAAATCTAAATGGGTGATTCGTATGGAGCTGAATGTGGAAGAGATGCTTGACCATAACATCACGATGGATGACATTAACTTCGCAATCAAGAACGCGTATAATGATGAAGTCGACTGTGTCTTTAGTGATTACAACAATGATAAGCTAGTGTTCCGTCTGCGTCTCTCGAACCATCTCAATAAGAAGTCCAGCAAAAAGAAGGACCCCCTTGATCAACAAGATGAGATTTATATGCTGAAGAATTTCCAAGATCAACTTCTCGACAACCTGGTGCTGCGAGGAATCAAAGGAATTGATAAGCTCGTGCCACGCAAGATTACCGACAGTTTGGTATTGGAGGATGGGTCCTACACTAGAAAAGAGACGTGGGTTCTCGACACCATTGGTACCAACCTCATCGGTATCCTAGGACTTGATTATATTGATGTCAATCGCACCTACACCAACGATATTCAGGAGATCTACAGAACTCTTGGCATCGAAGCCGCGCGTCAAGCGATCTTCAATGAGATCTCGGAAGTGATTGAGTTCGATAACACTTATATCAACTATCATCACCTCAGCATCCTATGTGATCGCATGACTTGCAGTGATAAAATGATATCCATCTTCCGTCACGGTATCAACAACGATGATATTGGGCCGATCGCTAAGGCCTCGTTTGAGGAAACACCAGAGATGTTCTTGAAGGCTGCGCGTCATGGAGAGCTGGACCCAATGCGTGGCGTATCGGCGAATGTTATGTGTGGTCAGCAAGGATTCTTTGGCACAAACGCATTCTCATGTGTCCTCGACACTGATGCAATGGCATCCATCAAGGCCGAAGTGCAGACTCTTGTAGATCAGCAGGAAGAAATCGCTGCAGCGTTCAAGGGACTTGCTCCGTCAGACGACCCGTGCTCTATCGCCAATCTGACAATCCCTACAAATGTCCAGCATATCCAGGCCACGGACCTGGGCGCAGTCGCGGATGACTACAATGCTGGGTTTTAAGCAAACATAAAAATCAATAAATAAGATGATGAATAAATCATTTTATTTATCTTACGCTTTCAATTTCAACTTACGATTGAGTTTCCTTGGTTTGGTTGCTTTTGCTTCACAATCATTTGGACTGGCCGCGAGGTCCGCGCTAGCCTGGACGTCACGGTGCACGTCTTCTGTGTCTTGTGAGGGGCGGAGCATTTCGACGCCAACGGTCTTGGGTGAAGAGGCAGGGTATTTGCGCATATCCAAGGTAGATGGTTGGAAATTTTTTACTATCTTCACTCTCTTCTTCGCAGGTGCCTTATAATTGTCCAAGAATGAGATAAGAGGGTCCTCTATAGCACGCAGACGCTCTACATCTCTGGTGACTTTTATACTTAAGTCGTCCAAGTTTATAAGAGCATTTGTACCGTCAACCAGGAGCCTATATGATGGTATCCCCCGAACTTTAACACCGGGTACCTTTATAAAATAGAAATCATCTTTATCCGTTGCGTAGGTTACTATAATCGTCGCATCAGTCTCGGGGAACTTGGTGGCGCTGTATAGTACTAAAGGTATTTCAAACTTTCTAGCTAATACCCACAAATCTATAGTGGTCAGATAATATGTATTCAACATAACTGCATCCATGATAGAAAGCTGCCCCAGTTCTATCTGTTTAGCAATTAGACTTTTTCCCTCTGTCCTGAACAACCCCAATATCTCTGCCATATACGTTTCGACTAGCTCACTGTACTCCTCGCTTAAAAACTCTCTGATTTGGTTTTGGGTTAGAATTGGTAGCTTCATTTCTTTTCGGAGTGCTTCCAATATCTCGATTGTACAGCCTGCGTGATTGTTTGAATAAGTAAGTTCTTTGCTTCCATCCGGAAAAGCCTTCGCCCATTTTCCAGCGACGGCACTTTCAAGTTTAACAGCACACTCAGTATTCTCTTGGTTTTTGTATGCATTGCTTATATTTACAACGTCGCTATATATTTGTCCGTCTAATGGGTCTGCGGTGTCATATGTATTGTTGCGCACATATATGTTGTCTGGTCTTGGCACTAGAACATCGAAATAGTCTTGTGTAAGAAGTGATTGCAAAAGAATGATCTCGTCGTCGCCTAAGTTATACTTCAGATTTGAAAATGCTAGAAATGTCCTAGGTTCAAAGATAAATGTTCTAATCCTGCTATATCTCACTATCTCATCAGAGAGACGACCGTAATACATCTCCTCGTTATCGATACCACTTATAAGATTTTCTCTAGGTATAAGCATTATACATTTCTCGTCTGTTGTAAGGCAGTATGGCTTCTCGCCACATTTATCACTGTCAAGGATGTGACAGTTAGTGACAGTCTGGAATTGTCTGATTATATCTACACCCAGGTCTGTGAAGCGCACATACCGTTCTAACAACCCCCTTAACTTTATATTTACCTGCCTTAGCTTGGAGTAATAAGTGAGGTTTTGGTCCTTAACAATAGCTTCAATTGCCGATCTATATTTTTTATGCTCATACTGGCCTAGAAGCATTCTAATCATATTTCGGAATGTATTAAAAAAACCGGTTTCTAGTTTGATCTTCTTCATGTATTCAATTCTCTCCTGGTCAACTTTATTTGTTGTTAATACCTCCTTGTTGATATTCACATAGTTAGAGTCGTCTAGTGCAACCAGATCGTCGCCAAATGTATCCTGTAGTGGAGGCTCGATCGGTACGAACTGATTAGACTGTGTAATTATTCCAGAAATAAGACCATCTTCAAGAACCTTGATAGATGGAGCTACTGGAACTTCGTATTTCGTATCTTTTGAAAATTGTATAAGGAAGTTTTTAGTATCCTGGTAGGTGGAAGCGCGATACTCATCTATCCATTTATATGGTGCATCTCCTACAACAGGAGCAGACGGAAAGCATGGAACGATGCAGCGTAGTCCTTTCTTTTCGACAAATATCGCAATGATCTTACCACTATAGTTCATCATCTGGTTGATAACAGTATATTTTTTGAGTTTGGCCAGATAAAGAATTCTTTCTAGAGAGATATTCGTTGCGAACTTATATACTGTGGGTTTACTCGGTAAAGGGGAGCATTTATCATTTAACGAACGTTTAATTGTTTCTAACGTGATGCGTAAGGAAGGAAGAAGATCTTTGTACTTAAGACTGAACCGTCTAGATATAGCGTAGTTCTTACCAGTGTCTTCGTAAGATATTATAGGCTCATATAAGCCATCTTTCTTTATCAGTATACACGTCATCTTATTCACGTCGAACAATGTCTTTGCATAATGATTGGTTGGACAAATTATATTAACATTTCCCGTTATATCATCCTCTAATGCCTCGAGAATCACCAGGTTAAGACCTTTCTCGAACAAAACAGGGTTTTCTTCACACACAAGATCCCATAAGTATCTGTAATCTATTTCAACATCATCGCTTTTGATGAAGTTCCGGTAATTGTTATAAGATCTGCATATCTTCTTGAGCATTGCCAGATGTGAAGGATCTTCAATATTCGTCGACTTGTATATCTTACTATCCGAGTACTCTCTCACATTTACATCGGAACCATCATCGAATGTGTCCGTTAGATTGCCGTTCTGTAATGTCATGAATCTATCTATGTCAAGAGCCTTAAGAAGTACCTTCTTCATTTCATTCAAAGGAAGAACAGTTTTATTTGGAAGAAGATCGGCATACAACGTTGCTACGGCACATAGAAATGATTGTCTGGTATCTTTTTCCACACCAAGTCTCACTAGACAAGGAGTATTTTTTTTGATGTTGGTGTTATTAGAACTGATCTGGCATGTCTTATTATCAGTATTCAAGAACCTCTGCAGTACAACTGGGAGATAACCAATTCTGCCCTGTTCGATTGGGAATTTCTCTGGACCTTTCACATATTCATCGAACTTGTCATCATCTTTTATCTTTGACGTCTTCTTAATAGCGTCTGGCTCACTTGCATCTTGTGGAACATTCTCTTTGGGAGCAGGCGTCTCTGCTCTATTTCCAACTTCACATTTTTCTCTCATTTTCTCCTGTTTACCAGGAACCCAACTTTTATAGCAACAAGGTATGCATTTACCGTCAGGATGTTTTTCAGGTTTCATAAAGCCAGGGTGCGTCCCCGTATAGTCGCCATCATCGTTTCTGAAATAAGGACTATCAAGCTGATAGACGCCTCCTCCGGGCGGCACAACGTCCGTATCTAGAGGTATTATGCTGCCATACTTTCCAGAATCTACATTCTCTTGTGTAAGAGGCATGTTATCTTTCAAACTCCAATACCTGGGGCATACATAGTAATACCTTTCACCATCGGGTTCGGAACGATACGATATAGCGTTTTCATACGAACCAGGGTGTTCTCTATCTGCCTTCTCTTTTTCAGCCTCTGAAAGAATTACTGGTTGTCTCCTCAAGTTGGATTGACAACTTCTAGAATATGATTTATAACCAGGAGGAACACTTGTTAGAAACAATGAAGGCTGTCTGGACATCAACCGTTCTGAAATAGGGTTAGGGTTGGATAGACTCAATCCTGTAATATCCCTTACGACATCATCTCCAACAGGAATGTCAGTGCCACCTTCTTGAACGTTTTCTTCATCTTCACTTTCGCTTTCGCTTTCGCTTTCGCTTTCGCTTTCGCTTTCGCTTTCGCTATCTCTCAGTAGCATACTTAACATTCCCTGTTGCATATTGACATCAGGTTCTTCATCTGGCTGGTTAAAAACGATCGCCTGTACCTGTGTTGGTTCTTCTGCTTGAGCAACTAGGTCCTCTTTTCTTTTCTCTTCTTGAACAACCTTCCCTTTACATAATCTTTCTGTGTATGCCTCCGGCACACCAGTTTTACTGGGTCTTTGTGTGATACCCATCAGACCATTTACATATACTGGAATAGTCTTCAGGTACCCTACATTATTAATTCCTGAAATAGAAATTATTAGGTTGGCTTCGAATCGCTCCCTCACCATAATGGTGAGAAAACCGGGGTTATTCTTAATCCTCACGCGTCTGTTCTTAAATGCTTGTTGCACAACCTGTTGCCTCGATACAAAATCTACTAGTTTCTTTCTAGCATCAGCCTCGTTCTTTATTCGGAAATTATCTTGTAAACCTTTTACAACATCCAAATCTCTAGCTCCTGCGTTCAGGGCTTCAACTATATATGCTTCCTGGCTGTCCATCTCATTATAATTAGCGACCCTTTTGAATCTCAATTCAGCACCTTTAGTGGTGTCTTGACTTATGACATTGAATACACTTGATAAGCAACCAATTATGGATTCTAATTTCAGTTTCTTACTCTGAGATACTTTGATCACTATTTCAGTGTTGCTGATCGAAACATTATCCGCATCTAAACCACTAAATGAAGGCATTGAATAACCACTCTGTATCAAATACTCCGATACCTTACTTATGACAGGATTACATACTTGTCGGACCGTCTCTTCAAGTAAATTTCTGCTGAGCGGATTTGGATTATCTATAGTTATTTCTACGTGTCCGTCATCAAAAAAACCAACAATTAACGGTGCGATTGTTTGTTCATCAGGCTGTATATAAACCGCGACTTCCTTGTTCTTTGCAAGAACCTTCATTAATTTAAAAATGATTCCTTTTGACAGATACGGTATCTTTGTTCCATTCGTTGAGACCTGTTCAGCATATAGTCTGTAAATATTCTCCTGTCTCCTTGCCGGGTTATACTTAATCAAAGGGGTATTCTTGCTGGCTGAGACAAGTTTAAATACTACATCTAGAGGCAAATTGAACGAGTAAGATGGTGAAAGTTCAATTTTCATCTTTGTAACGCCTTGCTCGAGGATTAGTCCATCCTTAGAGACTTTATTAGCGACATCATAGAATAAATCTACATTCTCCATGTTCGCTTTCCATGCCTCATCTGTTACCATATTGTTGGTTTCAGTTGCCAGAAACTCTTGCCTTGATTCGTATTCGGAAAGGCTCATAATGTCTGCGTTCCTCAAATAAGGGAAATATATTGATATGGTCGCTTCTTCTGAAAGGCCAACTTCCCTAGCATATTGGAGTACGTCGTCTGCATGACACACATATATTGTATTGTCCTTCAGTAAAGGAGATAGCATCAAAAGATGCTGATTTGTGGTTGTCAATAGTTCAGAGCTATGTTGTATAAGAAATGTGTCATACTCTACAGAATTGAATGGATCAACTGTATATGGATAGGTCTTCTCTACAGCTAAGAACTTCTGACCCAAAGGTTCTGCCACAGACCATTTCTCTCTAGACTCCAGATTCAATGCGATGATATCATCATAATCATATATTTCTTTATCGGGAAGCTCAGTTACGTCGATATCTTCAATATTAAGAAGGAACTGTACTAATCTGTCTTTAGTTAATTCGATTTGTCCGTCTTGTGTTAGTTGCTGGTACACGACAGGAGAGTTCAACTCTATCTCAGTAATTCCATAAAAATAAACTCCTGAATACGTAGAATTGTCTTCAGGGGAAGCAGAGACATACTTTTTCTTGATAGTTTCAATAGTATCGTCGGGATGTATATCCATAGGTACGAAGTTAAGTATTGTATCTGGATGTGATGACAAGTAGGATGTTTCTTCTGGAGAGAAAATACCAGAGAAAACCTCACTATCTGGTTCCAAGTTGTATAGTGAATTAACATCGATGCTTTTATCTTCTGGAATCCTTCCTCCTATGAAAACATAAATCTTCCTTATTTCATTTCTCACAGTGTAGCAAACTTTGTACACATCAGACATCTTATATAAAGATATAGTGATTATATTCTATATCATATGCTCGTCAAAATGATTGTGGCTATATCTGAAAACAACGGCATCGGTAAAGATAACCGACTACCTTGGAGGTGCAAGGACGACCTTCTATTTTTCTCTAGAACGACAATTGGTAGTGGAAACAATGCAGTTATTATGGGTAAGAATACCTGGCTATCATTGCCTGGTCCATTAAGAAACCGCATGAATATTGTTGTCTCTAATTCAATGAATAATAGTACGCCTGGTGTTACGGTCGAAAGAACGATAGATGCTGCTATTAGTACAGCTGCATCTGCTAGTGTAGATACCCTATGGGTTATTGGCGGTGCTAGTATTTATGAATGGTTTCTAAACTATGAAAATACGGATGAGCTTGTTGTCTCAAAAATACCAGGTAATTATGATTGCGACGTCTTCTTTCCAGTAATAGATTTAGAAAAGTGGAAAGAAAGATACACACTTTCTATAGGAAATGATGGTCTTGAGGTTCTATACTATAAAAAATAGGCTGAACATACAAAACCCGTACAACTTTATACAATTAAAATTACTGTTATTACAGGAATATTCGGTTAAGATATCCAGTATCACCTTGTGCAGCGAAGAAGAATTGCGCAGAAAGAATGTGGAGAATGCTACAACAATAAACACCGAAAGACTACGACTACATATTGGAAACGCACTATATAATAAGGGTTTATCCATTATATATTGCAATTTAACTAGTAGTCGTAGTAGGGATTATCTGTAATATCCATACCGCAATACTCTTGTGGGTCAGATTTATAGTCAATCGGTTTGTAAATATCAATCTTTTCTGCTTCAATTAATAGAAATTTGAAGTTCTTCCAGAACTCATCTGTGTGTCCAACAGATTCACTAGCTACATGCGCCATCTCATGAATTGCTACAAACATCAAGGTATTTGGGTCGATAAGTCCACCCTTGCCACTTTTCTTTCTGTCTAAACAAAAGGCTATTTTTTCTCCTTTGTTTTCGCTATATGCTGTAAACTCGCTTGTTGGAAGGGTTTCCTGAATGGTCTTTGGGTTAAAACCAATCTTTAATCTTTGAGCATTACCCCTGTCTGGAAATTTCTGTTGGCAGTGATCTACTAGTTTCTGCATATTAACCGTAGTGTTGGCTAGCATATCAGCAGCTATTTCCAACTTTCTTCTCTCACGCACACAGTACTTTCTCCCATCAATATCGGAAATTATGCATTTCAAGTGGAAGTAATCGGTCTCTAGATATATTTTAATTGCAACGACAACAATCATTCCTATCATAACTACACCTATCCAGTTAATATCCATTATATTGTATTTTGATATTCTTTTGGTTAATGAAAAAGTAACTTATAGAATGGAATATTCTTATTCTTATTCTACAAATTAAAAAGTAATTACTGAGGACCACAGCCAAGTTCTAGAGGAACACGCATGAGATCAGGCTCAATTGTGGTGTTCATCCAAGGACTAACCTTAGAAGTGGGGTTAGGTGGCTCGGAACGAACCTGGAGGTTGGCGTTGCGGAGCGAAGAACCAATGGTGTCGATACCAGAATGGTAGCCGGCCTTCAAAAGATTCACGTTCTCAAGACCATTAGCACCGTTAGGGCTCAATTGCTGGAACTGAGAGTTGGAATCTTTAGGAAGAAGATCACCCGTCTGAAGAGAAGCACCCGCTTTGCAGCTAGGAGGGAGACCAGCAGCCTGTCCCTGGATTCCCTGAACCTCAGCAAACTGTTCATTTTCACCCATAGGAGCAGCAGCCTGTGCTACGCCGGTAGCGTTTTGTTGGTTCTGGGAATCTTGGGACTTACTTGTGGCACGCATCGCCATCGAATCCTTGCTTCCGTTAGTTCTAACAATAAAGCGGTAGATTAGGTAGATTGCAAATACAGCGGCAAGCAGAGAAATTAAGTGGTGGCCCTTGACATTCTTCTGTAAATCTTTGAGCATACTAGGCATCTTATATATTAAGGATGGGAGAAAAAACTTTCATTTTACATCATTTTAGGTGGATATGTTCTCTATATCTACTTCGTCCTCGTCGGACTCATCCAAATCATCTAACATATATTTCGTCTTAATTTGCTTCGCTTCCAGATATGCCTCAACTGCAGCTTTTCTCATCTGCTTAGCCTTAATTTTGGCATTTTTGTATATTTCGTAGTAAACCTCGTTTGGCTTCTTAAGTTTCATTGCTTCGGTTCCACCATTCAATTCAACATTAACCTCCTCCATCGCACTCTTTGCGACAACCCCATTTGGTTCAGGAAAGTCGCTCAAGTCTCCTAGAGTCACCTCTTCTAGACCATCTTCTATCTTGTGGCTTTCTGAAATTGCCGTTGATTTATGCGTATCAACATTAGACACATTTTCGCTTAAAT
>MDTB01030482.1_pt1 | contig 11995 bp, 12 predicted proteins | sample 811161 | NCBI WGS metagenome assembly MDTB01 (sample SAMN05326650, study PRJNA326480) | marine metagenome | isolation source: seawater | place: Mediterranean Sea | collected 2009 | reverse complement strand
TTATCCTCTTAACCTTATGATTCACTGCAGCAGAAAAAATTGAAACTGATGCTAGGTAATTATTTTTTGTAATTTCATAAGGAGAAAATACTGAAAGTCCCTCATGAGCTGTAGCTGCACAATGGTAAACTATTTGCACACCTTTCATAATTTCTTTTATTTTTTCAAAATCGCAACAATCAATATTATGGAACTCCACGCCTTTCGGTATATTATCTTTATATCCCCCTATCATGTTATCTATCCCAACAACTTTATGACCTAATCCTGAAAGCTGTTCTGATAAATGGGATCCAAGAAAACCTGCAACTCCAGTAACCAGAATTTTATATTGATTATTTTTCACTGCAAAATATTTATAATTTTAATTAGTAGAAATCAACTTTAATTAATTTTTGGTCTGTACCAAGACTTTCTCATTAAAATAGAATTTAAAATTCCATCAAATCTGCAGTAATAAATATCTTTTTTTTCCTTATTTGATATTAATTTATAAAATATTGTTTTTAATATTGCTGACAAAAACTTGGGTAGAATTTTAATCAAAGCAACAAAATAGCCGTAATGTTTTTTATGAAAATAAAATGAAGACCACATCCAATGCCAATTTCTTGATTTTTCCATTTCATAGTTTATTGAATCTTCATGGGAAGTACCTCCTAGATGAGCTACTTTGACATTTGTATCTAAAAATATTTTTTTACCATTTTTAATTAACCTTCTACACAAATCAATTTCCTCAAAATAAATGAAAAAATTTTCATCAAAATATCCAACTTTTTTAAATTGATCTAAATTTAAAAACATTGCAAATCCTTTTACATTTTCCACCTCAAGTATTTCTTTTTTAGTTTCTTTAAAAGAGTTATTTAATGTTTCTTGAATATGTGGAGCTATAATTGCAAAGTCAGGTTTTGCTTTTGCAGATAACAAAAAATTACTTATGGTGTCTTCGTGAACTTCAGCATCTGGATTTATAATCAAAGCATAACTTGTTTTTACCAATGAAAGACCTAAGTTATTACCTTTTGCGTAACCTAAATTCTTTTCAGATAAGACGCATTTTAAATTTGAGTTTTCTTTCTCTAGCTTAGCTTTTAATTTTTTATCATTCGAATTTTCAATGACTATTATATCCAAATCCTTACCTAAAGATTTTATACAATTTAGTATCTTTTTTTCACTCTTAAAAGAGGTAATCACTGCTGTTAAATTTTTAATGTCCATTTTATGTATTAATAATTGATTTTGTACTATAATTCTTTATTTTAACACAATTAAATTAAATATTCTTTTCAAATATGAAAAAAATTATTGTTACAGGTGGTTCTGGCTTTATTGGTAGTAATTTAGTTAATTATTTAATTAAAAAAAATTATTTTGTTATCAATATTGATAAATTAACCTACTCATCAAACACATATAATAAAAAGAAGATTGCAAAAAATAAATATAAATTTTTTAAATTTGATATTAATAATAAAATAAAACTTACAAAAATTATAAACAGATATAAACCAGATTGTATATTTAATCTTGCTGCAGAAACACATGTTGATAGATCGATAGATTCACCTCGTGAATTTATACATTCGAACATATTAGGAGTATTTAATATTTTAGAAGCGATTAAGGATAATCTCAAAAAAAATAAAAAGATCAAACTAGTTCACATTTCTACAGATGAGGTATACGGAGATATTAAAGTTAATAAAACCAATGAAAAATTTCCCTACAACCCTAGCTCTCCCTATTCAGCTTCTAAAGCAAGTGCGGATCACTTAATAAGGTCTTATGTAAGAACATATAATTTACCTGCAATCATATCAAATTGTTGCAATAATTATGGGCCTTACCAATTCCCTGAAAAATTAATACCTAAAATGATATCAAATGTACTTTCTAATAAATCTTTACCAGTTTATGCAAAAGGTCAAAATTCTAGAGAGTGGATATATGTTGATGATCATTGTGATGCTTTATACCAAATTTATAAAAAAGGTAAAATTGGTGAAAGTTATAATGTTGGCTCAAATATTAATCAAAAAAACATAAACATAGTTAAAAATATTTTAAAAGTATTTAAAAACAAGGGTCATAAAATTGGTAGAAAGGTTAAAATCAAATATGTTAAAGATAGACCCGGTCACGATTTTAGATATTCACTAAATAGCAAAAAAATTTACAGAGAAATAAAATGGAAATCAAAGGTTAGCCTTCAAAAAGGTTTGAATATGACTATTGAGTGGTACTTGAACAATCCTAAATTTATAACTTCCATTTCTAAGAAGCTTTATGTAAAGAGATTAGGATTGAAAGTATGATTAAAAAAGGAATAGTTTTAGCAGGTGGACTTGGTACAAGAATGAGTCCTATAACAAAATCTGTTAATAAACAATTATTACCAATTTATGATAAACCTTTAATTTATTACCCACTATCTGTCCTAATGCTCGCTGGTATTAAAGAAGTTTTAATTATAGTTAACAAAGGTCAGGTAAATCAATTCAAAAAGGTTTTAAAAAATGGTGAAAACTTTGGTATTAAAATACAGTATAAGGAGCAAGTGAGTCCCAATGGACTACCAGAAGCTTTTATTATTGGTGAAAAATTTATTAACGGAAATAGCGTTGCATTAATTTTAGGTGACAACTTTTTTTATGCTCAAAGTCTTACTAAAACATTGCAAAAAGCAACAAAATTAAAAAAAGGCGCTAAAGTATTTTTACATCCAGTTAAAAATCCAAAACTTTACGGTATAGCAACAATAAAAAATAAAAAAATAGTTAATTTAAAAGAGAAACCCTTTTCTACAAAGTCTAATCTAGCGGTAACTGGTTTGTATTTTTTTGATCGTGATGTTGTTGAGCTTAGTAAATCTTTGAAGCCATCGAAAAGAAAAGAGCTTGAAATAACTGATCTTTTAAATAAATATAGAAAAAAAAATAAATTAAGCGCAGAGTTTTTAGGTAGAGGTGGGGCTTGGTTAGATGCAGGATCTATAGACGATTATTATGATACAACTTCTTTTGTATCTACAATAGAAAAAAGACAAGGTTTTAAAATTGCTTGTCTCGAAGAAATAGCTCTAAGTAAAAACTGGATAAATAAGAAAAATTTAAATGAAAGCATAAAATTTTATGGGAATTGCGAATACTCAAGATATTTAAAAAGATTATTATCTTAATTTATCTCTTATATCATGAAATAAAATTGGCAATTCCTTATAATTTCCATTTTTCTTAAACCAATAAGACATAAATCTTTCTGCTAAAAAACCATAAATTCTTGTTAACCCATATCCTTTTAAATTATCAAATCCAAATATTTTTTCACAATTTTCTAACCAAGGGAAAATTTCATTATAATAAGAATCTAATAGTTTTTTTGATTTACATATAAACATATTGTGGGGATTGAAGGAAACTTCGTTATTTACAAAATTTCTAAAATCATCTCTATTTTCTACATTCAAAAGATCAATAGCCTTATCTAAATTATTTCTACCGTGCATTAAATCAAAGTGAAATTTTATATTTCTCGCTCGATTATTAAATAAAATTTGAGGATTTGAAATAATTAAAGGAAAACCTTTTTTTAAAAATTTCATTATTTTTCTTTTATTAACAAAAAAAGGTTCTCCTAAAATTACATCATATTTATTAAATTCATCAGGAATATCTTTTAATACCTTTGATTTTAAATTTTTTTGATTGAGATGATTATTAGGTATAAAATTAAATGACCAAAATTTTCTATATTGGCAAAATCCAATCCAATTTTTATTTATATTTTTTAAATGATTTTTCCACAACCAATAATGAAAAGTGTATTCTCCATAGAATTTATTTTTATTAGATATATTTTCTCCGGATTTATCACTAATACAATTTTTTGGAAATATTTTTTCTCCTAAACCAACAGGAGTATAATTTAGTCCAGAAATAAAATCTATATGCTCTGGTTCTAAGGTTAAACAAAACATTTCTAAATTATCGTTTTTCATAAATTATTTAATATTTGGTCTATAAAGAGATTTTTTAAAAAGAATACTACTTAATATTCCTGATAAGCTTGCCATATGAAGCTTTAATTCTAAAATATTCATTTTAAATATTGAAATTATAATACCTAAAGAATTTTGATAAATATTTGGTAAAACTTTTTTTAATGCATACAAGTAACCATTATTTTTTCTAAAATAATAAAATTTCGACCAACTAAAATGCCAATTTCGATTTATTAAAATTTCTTGATTATATTTTTTTTTCGTCGAACTTGTTCCCAAATGATCGAATTTTAAATCTTTAATAACGTAAAATTTATGGTTTTTTTTAATCAATTTTTCACATAAATCTGTAGTTTCAAAATACATAAAATAGTTTTTATCTAATATATCCTGTGATTTAATTTTTTTTTTATTAATAATACAAAAACACCAATCAATTTCTCTTACTTGTTGAATGGTGTGTTGTCTAATCTTTTTAAGTTTTACTTTATCTTGAAATAAAGGTTTAAAATTTTTAAAAATTTTTTGATTTCTGTACTCTGGAGCAATTAAAGTAAATTTTTTGAATTTTTCTAAAAATTTTTCTAATTTTAACAATAACTTTTTATTAATTATCACATCTGGTGTTAGCGTTAAAATAAAATTATTTTTGCATTTGTTAAAAGCTAAATTGAATCCTTCTGCATATCCTAGGTTTTGATTTGGTATAAATACAATTACATTTTTAAATTTTTGCTCAAGTTTTTTGATAGATTTTAATTTAGAGTTTTCAACTATTATAATTTGATGTTTTGAGGGAATTTTTAAAATTATTTTTTTTAATAAATGTTCGCTTTTAAAAGATATTATTATTACAGATAATTTCATATTCGTTTGATGGTAGCGAGGGGCGGATTCGAACCGCCGACCCCAGGCTTATGAGTCCTGTGCTCTAACCAACTGAGCTACCTCGCCATTTTATATGATTTATAGTATTTTTATTATGCATTCAATAATCTTTTTCTTAATATTTTATTCAGTGGTTTTTCGTAATAACTAAAAACATAATGTGCGAGAAGACATAAAGATATGAAATAGATATGAAAAAAAATAATATTATTAAATATTTGAGTGTTAATAGATAACTTTTCAAATGTAAAAATTATTAAAAGTTGAAAAGGCACATGCAGCAAATACAGCGCATATGTTAAATTTCCCATAATACCAAAAATAGTTCTAATTTTATTATGCTTAATTAAATTTTCAAAAGTTAAAAAAAATAATAACAATGATGGGCAAAAAAGAAATGTTTTAAAATTTCCTGTAAACGAAAAAAATAATAAAAATATACTTAAAATAAAAATTAATTTATCATTAAATTGGCGTTTAACAAAAAAGTAGATAAGAGAACCAGAAAAGAATAATCTTGCGCACTCTAAAAATAGAGTGTCAAATATTTTTGATTTATCAATAATAATTAATAATAAAGAGAATAATATTAAAAATTTAATCTGATATTTATTTAAAAAATGTATTAAAAAAAAGAACAAAATATAAATACCTATTTCAACTGAAACACTCCAAATTGGTGCATTAAATGAATGTCCATTCTCAAATCCCCAAGATGAAATAAAAAATAGCTGAAGAGCAAAATGATACAGATCATTTATCAATCTAAATTGAAAATCGCCATAATTTGTTAGATAAATTATTTGTGAAATTGCTACGAATAAAAGTGTTGCAAAGTGAAGAGGGTACAAACGAGCCACTCTATTAACTGAAAATTCTATAAAAGATGTTTCTTTTTTTGAATTTAAATATACGTGGGCAAAAACAAATCCGGATATAGTATAAAAAACATGTACTCCATAAAAACCGTATGTATATAGCCAATCTATATAATTAAAAAACGGTAAACTGTTTTTTTCTAAATCATATTTATCTTGAGACAAAATATTTAATGGTGAAAAGAAATGTCTATAATGATACAGGAGAACACTAAAAGAAGTTAAAAATCTTAAAATTTCAACACTAAAATATTTTTTCATCTATAATTTTTTTTCTAACTCACTTATATTTATTCTTATATGTCCCATTTGATTATTTAAATCAAATTTTTCGGGTTTAATTGAAATACATTCATAGTCAATATTACATTTTTTTATTAAATTTTCACACATTTGGCCGGCACTAGATGGTTTAAGCTCAAGCACCTTTAAATCAGATTTACTAAAAATAACATTTGCAAATCCAGCGCCGTGTAATCCTACTATTTTTTTTGCGTTATAAAATAATTTTATTTGATCTTTAAATGAATGTTCCGAAAGTATAATAATATTATAACCTTTTTTTTTTAAACAATTAGTTACATCTGTCTCATTAACAATTTTTCGTAAATTGGCAATATTTGGATGCGCATCGCTTCTATCAATATAAAAGTTTTTTGGAAAACCATTGTCTTCAAGATTCTTTTCATTTACTAAGGTCTTTTTAAGCCAAGAAATAATCCATGATGGTAAATTTTGTATTGACTGAGTAGCGTCATTATTCAACACATAAGGATGATCAGTAGTAATTATCTGATCACATTCAATATGTCTTGACTTAAGGCTAGAGAGTCTTTTTTTTACTGGTATTCCAATTAAATCTAAAGTCTCAATCTGAAATTTATTTTCTAAGTTGGGTAACAAAAAATAATCTATGTCGTCTAAATTAATAACATTTTGGATTATTTTTATTCTAGGCAAAACGTCAAAAAGCCAATGCCAATAATTAAAGTTTCCTGCTCCACCGGTAAGTAAAGAAAAAACTTTACCTTTAATCTTTTTTTTTAATCTTGGTGTTCCTTTATATAGTACAATATTCTCTTTTACCGACTTAAATTTCGTGTTTCTAATTTGGAATGATGGACCCTGAATAATTTTATTATTTTTAATAATCGCCGTATCATTAATTGTATCTGTATAAATTCTCGCCTTATTAATGACATAGACTTTATATTGATGTTGATTATCTATTTGAGATATAAGAATTTTGGAATTTGAAACATTTTCAAAAGCTTCAAAATCTCTTATTTCGCCGTAAATCAATTTAAAAAGTCCATAAGTGAACTTTTTAAATAGTAATTGTAATTTTTTTTTAATAGTGTAAATCAATTTTAAATATATTTTATTTGTAATTAATAACACTAATTGACAAAAATATAATGACAAAAAAAGCTTTGATCACTGGTATAACGGGACAGGATGGATCGTATTTGTCTGAATTTCTTCTAAAAAAGAAATATAAGGTACATGGCCTTGTCAGAAGAGTTGCTCTTGAAGACGGTAATCACAGACTCTGGCGCTTAAGACATATTTTAGATAAAATAAACTTACATCCAGCCTCTTTAGAAAGTTATGCTAGTCTTGTAAAATTAATTCAAAAACTAAAACCTGATGAAGTTTACCATTTAGGAGCTCAAAGTTATGTGGACTATTCTTTCAAAGATGAATTTTCTACTTTAAATACCAATATAAATGGTACCCACTATATTCTATCAGCTCTAAAAGAGTTTACACCAAAAACAAAATTTTATTTTGCGGGTTCATCTGAAATGTTCGGAAAAGTAAGAGAGGTACCTCAATCAGAAAAAACACCTTTCTATCCTAGATCTGTATACGGTATTTCAAAAGTTGCAGGATATGATTTAACCAGAAATTATAGAGAAGCTTATAAAATGTTCTGTTGTAGTGGAATACTTTTTAATCATGAGTCTCCTAGAAGAGGCTTTGAGTTTGTCACGAGAAAAATCACACATGCTGTAGCTAGAATAAAATTTGGTCTACAAGACAATTTAGAACTTGGAAATATGGAAGCTAAAAGGGATTGGGGCCATGCAGAAGATTATGTTGAGGCGATGTGGCTTATGTTAAATCAAAAAAAGCCTAACGATTATGTTATTAGCACTGGTAAACAGTACTCAGTTAGAGACTTTGCTAAATTAGCATTTCAATTGGCTGGTCTTAAACATGAAAAATACATTAAAATAAAAGAAAATCTTTATAGACCATCTGAAGTAAAAACCCTTTTAGGCGATTGTAGAAAAGCTAAAAGAGAACTTAAATGGAAACCTAAATACGACTTTAAAAAACTTGTCGAAGATATGGTAAAAGCTGATTTAGAATTCGTAGAAAAAGAAGGTTATTAATAAAAATAGTTGTGAAAAGTTTTTTTTCTAAAATTTTTAAAAAAAAAGCAAAAAATAAATATTCGAATATTATTTTACCAAAAATTAAAGAATTTGAGAGAATTCTTTTATCTAAAGATAAAGTTTCTTTTTTGCACTATGGCCATTTGGGGGATATTATTAATTCACTTCCCATCATAAAAGAATTATCAAAAACAAAAAAATGTGAATTATATATACAAAAAAATAAGAAAATTCCTCCTCATGTTGTATCTAGAGATCACCCATTTGGAGAAGTTTATTTGTCTGAAAACTCAATAATAAAAATACTACCTCTACTTGAAAAACAAAAGTTCCTAAGTAAGGTTGGTATTTATAATAATCAAACTATTGATGTTGATCTTAATTTTTTTAGAGAGCTAGAAATAAATTTTAATATTGACTCAGTTAGATGGTACTTTCATTTAACTGGTATATTTCCAGATTTGTCTCAGAGCTATTTGGAAGCTGAGTTAATTGATAAATATAAAAATGAAATAGTAATTATGAGAAGTTTGAGAAGACAAAATAAAAATATAAATTATACTTTTTTAAATTCATACGAAGATATTTTGTTCATAGGTTTAGAAAAAGAATTCGATAATTTAAAGGTCCAAATTCCAAAACTTAAGTTTCATGATAGTAAGGATTTTTTAGAACTTGCCTCGATTATAAAAAGTGCAAAGTTATTTATTGGAAATTTGTCTTTCGGTTATGCAATTGCAGAAGCTTTGAAGGTTCCTAGATTATTAGAGTCAGGACCAAATTTTCCACTTGTGTACCCTAATGGTGTAAACGCATACGATTTTTATTTTCAAAATCATTTCGAAAAACTCGTAAAAAAAATGAGCAATAATTAAAAAACTTTTAAATTTGGTAGAGGGAATATAAATTTTGTCCCTTTGGCTCTTATTTTTTTCTCTCTTTTTAAAATTTCATTTTTGAAATGCCAGGGTAATACTAAATAATAATCTGGTTTAAGAAATCTGGAATATTTCTCTGAAACGATTTTAATTTTTGTTCCAGGTGTAAATAAATTATATTTGTTCTTATTTCTTTCGGCTGCATAATTAATAATTTTATTATTAATCTTATAATATTGAAGTAATACATTTCCTTTTGTTGATGCGCCATAACAATGAATAGTTTTGCCCTGTTTATTAACCTTTTTTAAAAGTTTATTAAGTTGAATTTTGGATTTATCAATAATTTTAATGAAGTTTTTAAATGTTTGAACTTTAGATAGGTTCATTTTTTTTTCAAGTTTTAACTCTTTATTAATACTTTTATTGTTATCAGTTATTAAAGAGTCATTATGACATAAATAATATTGTTTACTTGCTCCGTTAATATCATTTTTTTTGATATCAAAAACTCTTAAGTTATTTCTTTTAGCTAAGTTAATCATAACTTTAGTACTATAATACTCTAGATGTTCATGACAAATTGTGTCAAACATTTTCAATTTTACTATTGAATATAAATCTGCAAACTCTAATAAAAAAATTCCATCTTTTTTTAAAAGTTTTTTAACATCTTGTAAAAAAATATTTGGATTAGCAGCGTCGTAAAATACTGATAATGCAGTAATAATTTTAAATTTTTTTTTAAATTTTTTTTGTATTTTTATTGCTGAAAAAAAATCAGATATTTTATAATTAATTTTTTTATAATTTTTCTTGTATTTATTAAGTATTGGATCTATTCCAAAAGTAATGATATTCTTATGATAATATTTTAAAAGTGATCCATCATTACTGGCAATATCTAAAACTGAGTCGCCTTTTTTTAATTTGATTTTCTTAGAGAGATATTTTACTACATTTTTAACGTGGTCCAACATAGTTTTGTTTATACCAGTTCGATAACCGTAATCTGGACCATAAAGATACCTGAGATTAAAATTATGACCTAATTGCACAAGTTCGCAGTTGCTACACATGACTACATTAATTGGTTTTTTTTTGATTTTTTGATTAGACGTAGGGAACTTTCCAGTGAAGGCCATATTCCCTAACGAAAATAATTTTTTTAAATTTTTAGAATTACAAATTCTGCAACTTTTAATTTTCATTAAAGCTTTATATCAATGCTTTAAAAAGTATTAAATGAAAATGTAATAGCGCTTATTGTAAATTATTTATTATCTAGCTCTATTTAAAGAGTAAGAATGATGCCAAATACGGTAACTGCTGATATAGCTGCTGCAGAAAGTATTATATTGTTTTTTCTTTCTTGTTTTTTTGACTCGTTCATTCTATTAACAAGATCGTTTAAATTAACCCTCTTGTTATACTCTTTCAAATCCTCTGGATTCTCGTAAAACGATTGTGATTTATCTTCTGGTTGAACGCTCATACTAAGTATTATTTAATCACATTAAGATAAATTATGTAACAAATTTAAGGTTCATTATGGGTATTTATGCCGTTTAATTGCTTTAAAAACTATAATAATTTTTTTTAACTGTCCGCTTCGAGTTTAATTGATTAATTCCTCTGGTGGAAAGTATTCTATACCACAAGCTTCTGCAACGCCTTTAAAAGTGACTTTTCCTTTAAAAATATTTAAACCTGCTAAAAAATTTTTATTGTTTTTCAATGTCTCTTTTAAACCATTATCAGCTATTTTTATCAATAAAGGTAAGGTTGCTTTGTTTAATGCCATTGTAGAAGTTCTTGGAACTCCGCCGGGCATATTGGCAACACAATAATGCACCACGTCATCAACAATATAAGTTGGATTATCGTGTGTGGTAGGTTTGCTAGTTTCTATGCAGCCCCCTTGGTCAATTGCAACATCAACAACTACAGATCCTCTTTTCATCGACTTGATCATCTCTTTTGAAACTATTTTTGGTGCTTCCGCTCCTGGAATAAGAACACCGCCAATTAATAAATCACATTCTGAAACAAGTTTTTTAAGATCAGTTTTATCACTTTCTGCAGCTATAATTTTGTCTCCAAACAATTGATGTAATTGTTTTAATCTATCTTTCGATTTATCGACAACGTAAACTTTACTTTTCATTCCAGTAGCTATTATTGCTGCGTTTTCTCCAACTACACCGCCGCCTAAAATAACTACATTTGCTGGTTCAACTCCAGGTGCGCCTCCTAGTAATAAGCCCCTTCCCTTTTGATTTTTTTCAAGTGAATGCGCGCCGGCCTGAACTGACATTCTTCCAGCAACGGCACTCATGGGTGCTAATAAAGGAAGTCTACCATTATCATCTGTGACAGTTTCGTATGCAATACATATTGATTTGGATTTGATTAGTCCTTCTGTAAGTTCTTTTGCAGCAGCTAAATGCAAATAAGTGTAAATGATTTGATTTTCTCTTATCATTTTTACCTCATTCATCTGGGGTTCTTTTACTTTAACAATTATCTCTGATCTTTTGTAAATTTCTTCCGCATTATCAATTATCTCAGCCCCAGCATTTTTATAGTCTTCATTTGTAAAACCTGCCTCAAATCCACCGTTGCTTTGAACTAAAACCTCATGCCCTTTTTTTGTTAGAACTTTGACGCTATCAGGAGTTAAACCAATTCTATGCTCTTGAAGCTTTATTTCTTTTGGTACTCCGATGATCATTTATGATTTGGTATAATTTGTAATACCTGTTCTTAATTTTTCAATTATCTCGTCGATATGTTTTTTTTCACAAATAAATTGCGGTGCAATAATTAAACTGTCTCCAGTGTTTTTAAAATTTACACCGGCATCGTAACAATGTTTAAATGTTTGAAATCCAGCTTTTCCTGGTTTGTCTACCATTTTCATTTCTATGCCACCCA